>VAPK010693842.1_pt1 | contig 11447 bp, 8 predicted proteins | sample 3395031 | NCBI WGS metagenome assembly VAPK01 (sample SAMN08290443, study PRJNA428436) | hydrothermal vent metagenome | isolation source: Deep-sea hydrothermal vent chimney 1 | place: Pacific Ocean: Juan De Fuca Ridge
CTTGCGTTATTACTGATCAGTGCTGGGAGGCTTCGTCGAAGAGTACGTTTGTGTCATCAACTGTAGTAGTTCAGATGCAGATGTGGTTTAGATATCAGTGTTTTTCCCGTAGCGTTTAATATGAATTAAGCGCTAAAAACACACTTAACCGATTAAAAGTCATTGCTTTACGTTCGATGGAACAAGTTGTTCTTCGATTATGAATCGCAGTATTTGAGATTTTCTATCTCCTTTGCGCTGGATTTTTATTATTCAGCTTCGGCTAACATACCTATGAAAATAGGATGATTTAGCCAATGCTATTGTTTGTGTTAACGGGCTATAGTTTTAACTGCAAGTTGTTACTATTTATTCGCTATCTCTAATATTGCTTTGGCTTTTTGTTAGGCGCAGCCATCACTTCTATGAGCCTTACCATGGCATTATCATCATCTGAGCGGTTTTCGAAAATCGGCCTACTGCTTTTTTGCCATTTTTTGGGTGTTTTCAGCGAAAACAGGGACTGTTGGCTTGTAGGCGTTTTCTGAAAAACACGTAGTCCCTCACCTTGGTTGCATCTGTATGTGAGCGTTGATTATTTATCAACCCTTTGTTTTTATGGGGTAAATGTAAATCATGCTATCGTTATCACGTTAAGTGGTATTGAAAGTGCCACTTATAAAGACTTGTGATGAAGTGATGATTTGGTATTATAGATCTCGATTCCGCAGATTGCTCTTCGGGGCAAATACAGGGAAAGTGGCAAGGATCGGAATGGAGTATTGTCGAAGGATCGACGTGGTCAAGGATTGACCAGTACGGAGGTAAACGGGGGCGGTTACTGGGATGTGCCGCCTTCGCTCGTTCCGCCTTGGATATCTTTCCTCAGTCAGAATACTCCCTAATCAATTTTCAGCTAAATCCCGCCAGGTTTCCCGGCGACAAATACCCGACATCTGGCAATATCCGCAAGTAACTTCATCACCCCAGGCTGGCATGGGGGTTCCCGTAGTCATTTGATTGACCAACAGGTCCAGTCGTGTGGCAGTGTTTTGCACCAATGTGTCCAACGTCTCTGTTTCCAACGTTCCCATGGCTTTCACCATTGGAGTAGCCCCTTTTTTGGTGGTCGCATCCAGCGCAAGATATTCAACTTGAGTGATGGTTTCGTTACCAACGTGTTCTGCCAGCAAGGCATAAAAGGGTAATTGCACGGACTCACCACTGAGTACATCCGCATTTTTGGGGATAGTGCCGGTTTTGTAGTCAATAATGCCAACAATGGGCGCGCCGGAGTCACTATCGGTGCCCGCATCGATTCGGTCGAGACGACCGCGAAGCGTTATCTGCCCATGTTCACGGGTAACATTCAGTTCCGTAGATTTCACTCGCCACTGTTGCTGTTGCTCAAGTTGCCACTCAATGTAAGCAGGAATCATTTCCTGCCAGCGTCTAAGCCAGCCACGGTGTAAAAAGTTGTCCTCAAGATCACGGGCAAAAACTGCTGCGGCAATTTCGTGGAGGCATTTAATGGCTGCGGGTTTATTCTCACGGGTGATTGTTGCGTTAAATGGCCCGGGCAGGTCGTCTACGTTTTCGTGAAATGTTTGCAGGCTAAGGTGTACCCGTTCGCCATAATCTGCCTTGGCGAGCATTTCACGAATGCTGTCGGGTGCCTCCAGTTGCAGGCAGCGCGCTGCAAAAAACTGATATGGGCAGTTGATGAGCTGCTGGTAGCCGCTGGCCGATAAATGTGCGGGAAAAAGCTCGCCGGAAATACGAACGGTGGGATTGGCAGGCACTGGTTGAGGCATAGGCTTGGCAGGGTGTGTGACCTGTATGTCTGCCCGATTGACAAGTTCGGTCAGCGAAGTGTTGATGAGCCGGTCGGAATAGGCAATCTGATGAAAGGATTGCAGCCGCTCCAGCCAGGGAGAAGCAACAATTTCCTCGCCGTCCTGTTCGCTGCGACGGGTGAGCAAGATGGTGTCAGCAGATTCCAGCAGGCAGCGGAAGTCATAAAATTGTTCCGATAATTGTTGTGTGTGGCTGGTCAACCCAAGGGATTGACGCACGCCATCATTAAAAAACGGCGAGCCAGGGTTGCTGCCCGGCAGGTATTCGGCTTCGGCTCCGGCGATAATCAGCGCATCGAATCGTGCCAGGTTGCTTTGCGCCAAGCCCATCAACTGCACTTGCCCGGATTGTGCAGGGGGCTGGAAGTTGAAGCGTTCCAATGTGCGTCCCAGCCAAACGCGAAACTCGTCCCAGCACATGTGCAGCTCGCTGTTATTGCTTGCTGTTTGCATGGCATGCAGTTCTTCGAGGATGCGTTCTCCTGCGGCATCAGCGGCCAAAGATGTATTGAGCCCTAATTGTGTAAAACTGTCATTAAGGGCATGCAAAAATGCTGTTGGTGCATGTTTTTTGTTATCGGCGTCGTTGCCGATTAACGCACTCAGGGGTGTAGCGGCGGATTCGATCACATCCAGCAATACGTGGATGTCATTATAATCGGCGGCCAGGTCGGCAGGCAGGCGATTCTGCCGATATTGCAAATGTTCCCGATAGCGGGCCATATTACGGGCGATATTCTCTTTGAGCACCACGCCTTGTTCAAAACGATAAACACAGGATAACAGCGTTTCGCGTTCATGCTCTGGCAATAAAAAAGGTGACTTGAGAAAATCCAGCAATGGCTGGTGGGCAAAATCCTCCTCCACAGTTTCCAGCCAGCGCTCTACAGTGGCTGCGGCACTGGTGGTGGACAGTGCCCAACCTGCGGCATCCTGCAATTCAATACCTGAGCGTTCCAGCAGGGCGCGCACCCGCCGTGCCAGACGCCGGTTTTCTGTGACGATGCCGATGTTACGTTTGCCTGCGTTCCACCAAAGCCGCACTTGCACATCAATAGCCTGCGCCTCTTTTTCCGCGTTATTGGCTTCAAAGATGGACAAGTTTGCAGAGAGAGGGCTTTTCGAAATATCCCGTGCCAGATTGTGGGCGCGAGCACGCAATGGAGATTCACTGTTGCTGAACACACTGTCCAGACAGCGTGTGTACTCGCTGTTTGTGTTAGAGGAAGGTGTGTTTGATGGATCGGCCGGTAAATTGATAGCCTGCAATAACTGTTGTGCGACGGCATCCGGGTGATAATCAACGCCGGTTTGTTCTCCTGAGCTTTGTAACAATAAAAAAGCACGCTTTTGTTGCAGCAGCGGGTTAAGCCACTGTGCCTCAGCGGTGGAAAGCCGGGGCAGGCCAGCGATGTAAAAAACAAGGTTGTCGGGCAGGGTTTCACGACTGCTGGCGAGCTTCAGTGTGTAATCTGTATGCCGGTCAATAACGCCATTTTGCTGCATTTCCTGCTGCCAGGCCTGCCACAGGGTATGTACCAGCCGGGCCTCGCCAAACAGGCTGTCGTGGGTTTTGTTGTTCAGGCCATAAGCGGTGCCCAGCGTGTCGAGAAACTGCTCCAGTGACTCAGGTAGGTCGAGGTGGGTGGAGCCTAGATCGTCAAACAGAGCCAGCAGGCTATGGGCCAGTGTCCAAGGATTCCCTTCGCCGTAAAGATATTTGTGGCTGACCAGTGCCTCTACCAGCATCAGCTCGCGCTGGTGTTCAGAAAGTACCGGTCGTTTACTGGGTGACTGCTGACTGATCCAGCGTGGCAGTGTATCGATATTCGGCCCTAATAATGCCGAATGATGGTGGTTGGCGGCAGCGTCGAGTAAAAGCTGCCGAAAACGGGTGGCTGCCTGAGGATTAGGCAACAAAACAACAATATCAGTGAGGTTGGGTAACGCGGCATGGTGTTTTTCAACAATATGCTCTGCAAGCCTGCGCAGTGGATCGTCACCATAGGTGATGATATGCAGGTTGGACACTCCTTAACGTTCCAGATGTTCCAGTTTGTTGGGCACATCTTCCCACTTTTTGGCGTCAGCGGGGGCCGGTTTCATTTCGCTGATCACTGGCCACAGTGGGCTCAATTCAGCGTTCAGAGCAATGAACTGCTCCTGGTCTTCCGGCAGATCGTCTTCGGAATAAATCGCGTTAACGGGACATTCGGGTTCGCAGAGGGTGCAGTCAATGCACTCGTCCGGATCAATGACCAAAAAATTGGGTCCTTCATGGAAACAGTCCACCGGACATACTTCCACGCAATCGGTGTATTTACATTTGATACAGTTTTCGGTGACGATGTAAGTCATTGGTTCCTCCCAGCCAATTTTCCGCCGCAAGTCTATCAAGGAAAGGGGCGTTCAGCCATGTAGCATCAAAAAATAATGTGGGGTTTTTTAAGGACGGCAATTTTCCCGGTGAGTCACAAAAAAGAGTACCTCTTAACGTTTTCAGATGAATAACGGGCCGTAAACTACTTTGGGATGGTCAGCCAAAGCCCGTTAACGGCATCAGGAATCATTTTTGCAGAGAGATTTACCGGGTATTGGTGGGCACTGATATTAAAGTTATGTGTGCATTATAATCACTGGTCAGGAAAGGGAGTTTGGATTGCTGCGAAGAGCATGGAGTCAGTCAGTTTTCAAGCAAGCGCTCAGGAGTATCGAAAGTGGCGTTATTGCAAAATAAGGGAATCCAAAATGAACAATATAGTGTGGGCAAAATGACAGCGTTACTTTTCCGGATAGTTTTATTGTTTTCTGTCAGCCCTCTGGTCTATGCAGAGTCGCCCGTTTTGTTGCCTGACACATTGCAAATGACCGGCCCCGCAATAGCATACCAACCTAGAGAGTACGTCCCAACGGACGAGGCTTCGGTTCTTTCTGACGAACAGATAATAGCAGACTTGCAATTACTGGCAGGTGTGGGCTTCAGAAGCCTGGTAACGTATAGCGCAACCGATGAGATGGCAAAAATTCCGGGTATTGCGCGTAAAGAAGGTTTCGATGAAACCATCATAATGGGGATCTGGGATCCGTTTTCCAGTGAAGAATGGCGCAATGCCGTGAAAAATGCACCTTTTGTGGATGGTTATTGTATTGGGAACGAAGGGCTGGATATTCGCTACACGCCAGAAGAGCTAGCAGTGAAGATGGAGGAATTAAGACGGTTAACCGGAAAACCAGTGACGACTTCTGAGCCCATAGATGCTTACATCAGTGGTCCTCACAAAGAATGGTTATTAAAGCATTCAGACTGGCTGTTTCCCATAGCCCATCCTTATTGGGCAAACTATGCGGACCCGGCGAAGGGGGTTGCCTGGGTGGTCGCGTATCATGATCTTCTGGTGGTATTGGCCAATAGACAGGTCATGCTGAAAGAAGTGGGGCACCCAACGGTTCTTCCTGTCGGGTTTAACGAAAACCGTCAAACCGAGTTTTTTCAGTTGCTTGACTCACACAGAATATCTTTTTTCTTTTTTGAAGCGTTTGATCAGCCATGGAAGGGAAATACAGTTGAAGAACGCCGTGTAGAAGCTTACTGGGGGATATTTCGCGCCGACGGGACACCGAAAAAAGTGGTTCCATGGATAACGAAAAAATGGGGTAAATTGTGAATAGTCATCTATTCATAATCGTGTTTTTCCTGGTCAGCATTCTTCCCGGTCAGTCAGCTTTTGGTTCTGGCGGAATGGCGACGGGGATTGGCACTTTCACAACCGGAGTGAGTGATAGCGGCACTAAAAGATATCGTGTCGTGCTTGACGAAACCGGCCAACGACTTCACGGCAGTGTAAATGGTGAAATAGTTGAACGGATCACAATTGACGCGCCTGATACCGATATTCGGGAAATATTAATTCGGGAAAGCAAAGACAGTCATGGTGATATTTCCTTGCTGATTACTGCCGGGGATGAGTTTCTGGAAAAATTTAATCAGGCGACATTGTATGTGAAGCCCGCTTATTCAGCGCTGAAACTCGTTGAGCGCGTTGACGGATACTGGGAGCAACGGAACCCTATATTAATTCCATTGACACAGAATAACCCCGGCCAGAAATTACAGGATCATATTGTAGCCTTTCAATTGACATCTTTAGGTGAAAAAAAGTTAGTAAAGAATGCATCCCCCTTTATCGAAGGCGAAAATAATTATTCAAGTATATCGGCGGAAAATACTTCAGACAGAAATATGACCAGTGCGTTATGGCCCTGGGTAATGTCTGGGGTGTTGCTGACCATGGCATGGTTTATTTCCCATTGGATGCATGCCCTGGGCTGGCGAGGCGGGCGTTGACATGGAATGGCCTGCGATTACCTTGTTAATTACCCAATGCATATTGCTGATTGTTTTTTGCTTCTTTGCCTTTTTTAATTATTTATATGGCTTTGCCAGTTTATGGACACCGAAAATTCAGCGGGTCAAACCATCAAATAAACAGGTGGCCGTCGTGGTGGTTTCTTTTAACGAAAAAAACGTGATAGAAGAAACAATAAAAGCTTGTGATCAGCTGACGTACAAAAACAAGCTGATTGTTCTGGCAGATGACTCATCAGATAGTGAAACCATTGAGAAAAACAGGGGAATCGCCAAGGCACATGGATGTAAACGGGTTGAGCAGCATTCTTTTGTACAGGAAATCATAAAGCCGGATGGGACACATTATTGTGAACCCATTGAAATATGGGAATCACCAGGTTTTGTCTTTTTTCACCGGCCAGTGAATGCCGGATTCAAAGCCGGCAGCTTGAAAAAAGTACATGGCTATCTCAAAGAGCGGGGCATTGATTTGATGTATCTGCTTGACGCAGATTGGCACCCCCAGAAGGATGCGATTGAACGCACCCTGGAAGTGCTGGAGGCTGACAAGAAAGCCGCTTTTGTACAAACGAAAAGAGTGTCATCAAGGGAGGGAATGAATCTCTTTCAAAAATATGTCGCTCTTCATGAAGAGGGGTGTTATTACTCCGACTTCGAAGGGCGTCAGGTGTTGAATCATCCGACACTTTTTTCTGGCTGTTGCACATTGTTAAAGCTGGATGTGATTGAACAAATAGGCGGATTCACACCGGGACACCTTACGGAAGATCTGGATTTGACCGACCGGTTTTGGCTCAATGGTTGGAAAGGCATTTATCTGAGCAGCGTCGTCAACCACGGTGAAGTCCCCTTTACCTATGAGCATTTTCGCCGTCAGCAAGAGCGCTGGGCCGCAGGCTCTGCAAGGGCTTTGCGGGAGTTCTTCTGGCCGATTTTGAAAACGGATCAATTGGGAGGGATCGCGAAACTTTCTGCCATTCGGCAGAATGCCTATTTTACCAGCACACTGTTTACCGGGATTGCATTGATCGTTGGCATCATTACGATTACCTGGCTGGCAGCCAACTGGGACACGTATTCCGCAGAATATTATCTTTATCTTTTCAGCATAATAAAGGGCCCATTCCTGGTATTGGTCTATGCCTGCATCCTTGCAAATTTTATTGAACCGTTAGTAATGATACTGGTAAAAAAACGCAGTTATGAAGAGTTGTTTCATTTACCTATGTCATTCTGGTATGCGTGGGGCAATCTTCATACTTATATCGCCGGGAATATAAAAGGACTGTTTAATCTGAAGCTGGGCTGGTTTTGTACGCCAAAATTCAATCGCGACAATGTGGGTCATTTACCTCGTATACCCACATCCATGCGTCTGTTGAATATCTTCACTTTTGTGGCTTTTCTGGGGCTTTATTTCAGTGAAGGGTGGGTGTTTGGCTGGCGTGATGAGTTTGCCCTCCTTTGGCTGCCTGCGTTTTTAATTGCCTCGGTGAAATAGTCTGTCTCTGTCGTTATTGAGGTGTCACTCATATGTTGATACGAGGCTTTGCCAATATAACGCCTCCTAGGATTAGGATCATGCTTAGTAGAAACCACCCACTGAGCGCTTCGTTGAGCATGCCCCAACCAAGCAGGCTACTGAACACTGGAATCAAGAGATAGATGAACCCAGCATAAGAAGGACCAATGAGATCTATGGCTTTGTTCCATGCCAGGAATGCGAATACGGAGGCTACGACCCCTACGTACACCAGGGCAAGTATGATATCAGGGCCCCAATCGACAGGCCCGGTTTGATGCCATTCCCATAGGTATGCTGGCAGTAAAAATACGGTGCCAACTCCAAAGGTGACAAATGTGAATGTCAGTAATGTCAGTTCTTCAGGTTTACGTTTGATCATGATTCCATATCCCGCGAAGAGCAAAGCGGCCAGTAACATGTATAGATCTCCGATGACAAAACCATCTTGTAGCAGCTGACTGGGTGTTTTGTTGGTCACAAGGATGAAAATACCGAATACTGCTACGGTCATTCCCAATATTCGTCGGTAACCCAATGCTTCGCCGAGTACGAGTCGGGCGAATAAGAGGGTGAATATGGGAGTGAAAGCGGCGATCAAAGCGAGATTCCCAGCTTGGCTCGTCTGACCAGCAGTATAAATGAGTGTATTGAAACAACTGATGCCGATGAAGCTTGTCATGGCAACATAGCCGAGGTGTTTTTTGTATATCCTCCATTGGGCAATAAGTCCCGGCAGTGCAAAGGGGGCCAATACAACGACGGCAATGCTCCACCGCCAAGTCGATAATGTAATGGGGCCGATGTCCGTTGAAAATGCCCGGGCGATGATAAAATTTCCCGACCAGGCCAGGGTGGCGGCTATCGCCAACAGCAGACCTAACGCTAATGTTGGTCGATTGCTCATGAAAGACCGTCGCTTAGTTCGGTGGTGGAGGGAGGCAGGGAACGCGATGCCGACCGAGTAGCCGTCTTTTCAACCACAGATTAAGATCCATCCAGGGTTTACGACTGCTGTGTCGAAATAATTGTCCTTCGCTGGTTTGTGGCGTGACCGCTATAGGGGCATCACCGTTTTCGAATGCTGCCAAAAGGGTAAATAAACGCTGCATCCCGCTGTGTAGTGCCCGACAATACAGATGTTCGTCGTTGTCATGAGGGTAAATCGGTGGCCGTATGACTTCAATGACTTCACCGCCATCCAGTTGGGGAGTGACAAGATGCAAGGTTGCGCCAATTTTTTCAAAATCACTATGGTAATAGGCAAAAAATACACAATGATTACCACGGTAATCAGGCAAATAACCCCCGTGTATGTTAATCATTAAACCGGATGCCGCAATGATCCGGCTGGGGATATAGCCTGTGCCGCATACAATGGTAATGTGAGGCGCTGCATCCTGAATGGCTTCAAGGGTGCGGTCGGAGCCGATCCAGTCTACAGCGACCGTTTCTGGAATGTTCGGGGCATCCATCAGGGATGCGAAATACTCTCGCCGGTAACGGGCTCGACCACTCCATCGTTGGCGCTGGTTTTGCCATTGGCGGTAGAGGCCATCTTTATAACGGCCTTGTTGCCACAGACGATGGAGTTGTGCCTGACCTGGTTCGACGATCGCACCCACCAGATTGAAGCGGGCATTAAGTTCAGCGAGTAAATACTGTTGCTGAGGATCATCGGAGCATAGAGCTAAGATGCGAGGTCGTTGTCCGCTTGCTGACGCATCGAACCAATAGCCGTTTTCGTCTTCGATTATACGCACAATAACGGCTGCTCCGTTGTATTTGTAAATGCGCTGTAACGGGCCGGGTGATAAAGCGTTTGCATGGGGTGATGTTTCCCTTGAAGGCTTGCCAGAACAGCCGTGCCGATGGCTGGAGCTTGAGCAAAACCACCGGTGTTATGGCCGCCAGTGATGATGAGCAAACCATCTTGTGCTGTCTGCATGCTCTCGAAAATGCCCAAACCCGTCGCTGTCCAGGGGCGGATACAATACCGTCGTTGAGCTTTGAGGCTACCGTCAGCCTGGGCCTGATTGTACGCAGCAGGGAAGAAATGCCGGGCTGTGTCTTCTATGCCCTGATAGATGATGTCCAATTGTTCTGCCGCAATGTTTTCAGGGTCAATCCCGGTAAAGCCATAACCCGACCCCAGGATCAGGATAGGCTGGCCCTGGGAATCCGTCGCCACAGTGACGTTCATATCTTCGGTTATGTGGTTTTTGCGAGCAATTTTGAGTGAATGATGCAATCGTGGCTCCAGGTTAGGCAGAACTGCCCAGGCACCCAATACCCCATGGATGGCACCATCGCTGACACTCCCCCGAAGCAGCGCATTGCCGAAGGCACCAGGAGAGAGTACATAGTGATCGGCGACATGCTCCCCTTTGTTTGAGATCAGGCCGGTTACATCACCTTCGTCATTACGGAGAATTTTTTTGATGGGCTGTTTCCAGCAACAGTGGACACCTTGTTTTTCCAGGTAAGCCAGCAACCGCGCTGTAAACTGGTGTATGTTAACTGTAAAGCCAATGGTTTCCATGGCACCGGCAATCATGCCGTTAGCGCTGGGGGTGGCTAACCCTGGACAGGTTTCACTAAGTTCTTCTTGCGTCAAGGCTTTGACCAACGAATCCAGTTTTGAATGTCGCACCTTAGCGGCCTGATAGTGGGACTTGTCCGCAAACAGGCGCACAATACCGTCGTGCAACACTCCCTCAAACAATTCGGGACACTCGGCTCTCATACTTAACCAAAGCGGCAGACTTTCGGCATTGAAGCTGAGTATGTCACGCTCATATATTCTCGCCAGCCAGGGAGGAATTGCCTCATAACGTTGTATCCATTTTGCATCGGTGACGCTTTCATTTTGTGGCTTTCGAGCATCCCAACCTAAGTTGCCGACAACGTTTCGGAAGAGAGAATTATGCTTCTTTCCTTTCTGGGGTGGTGATTGGTCGTGGTAGCTGTCAGCTTCAGTCAGGGTGAACATACGTGCATCGTGGCCGCCGTGGCTGCAACCGTAATCAGACCAGAGGCCATTATCGCGGGGGTCCTGTAACGCATCTATGATAACGACGTGATAATCAGCGCGCACCAGATAAAATGCAGTTATCAAATTAACGATGCCAGCACCGACCAGGATAACGTGCTTATTCTTTGGTCGGCTTGCCGACATCGCAGGTATGGCGAGCTTGCGGGTGCTGATTCGCTCGGCCAATTGCAAAGCCCAGAGGTCTGGATGAATATCCAGCTTTTTTTCTGGCTGATAAATCCGTATGCCACCTATTGTTTTGAGCGTCGTTATTGAGAGTTGCTCCACCAGAATGATGGCCGGGGGTGACGGCATGGCTGCATACCAGTCACAGAGGATGGCTTCGCTCGGTAGAGTACGGGTAATGAGAATATCTGGGCGATGCTTAGCCAATGTTGGCTGAAGAAAGCGTTTCCCTTTGATTTCCAGGTCAGGCCGATAGGTGATGTTATCCGCCAGAATTGTTGTTAACACTTTATCGTCTAGTGGGTAGGTAATCAGTAGTTTCATTGCTTGTAGACCATCCTTTGTCTTATTGTTATTGCCCCAGCCACACTCACAACCAGATAACCCGGCTATATTTTAGGGGTGGGCACTCTGACCTTTAATTCCAAAACAGCGTTAGAGTAATCCTTCTAGCCCGGTTTACCTTGTTGTTATTTATTGTTATTTACTCTCGTTGCGACC
>VAPK010544812.1_pt1 | contig 11444 bp, 10 predicted proteins | sample 3395031 | NCBI WGS metagenome assembly VAPK01 (sample SAMN08290443, study PRJNA428436) | hydrothermal vent metagenome | isolation source: Deep-sea hydrothermal vent chimney 1 | place: Pacific Ocean: Juan De Fuca Ridge
ATTTAATGCTTCATCATCAACAATTAAAATATGTGCCGAGTTCTTTTCCATGATTTAATATCTTTTATTATTGAACAGGTGAATTAATTATAGATGAAAAACATTCAAAAGGCAGGTAACTTTGCACAATTAGGTGATCCTGTATTGAGATTACATGCAAAGCAAGTGAAAACCATTAAATCCCTTAAGATACACAAGGTTATAAAAGCTATGCGAAATGAGTTAATGATTTCAAATGGGGTTGGCTTAGCGGCCCCGCAAATTTTTGAATCTGTTAGAATTATCATAATTGCTTCACGTCCTTCAAAAAGGTACCCTTTAGCTCCTGATATGGAGCCTGTGGTTATGATTAACCCTAGCTTTGAGATTATTTCAGCAGAAATAAAAAAGGACTGGGAAGGCTGTTTAAGTATTCCAAGTATTAGAGCCTTAGTCCCGAGATATAGTAAAATCAAAATAAGTTACTCAGATGAGCAGGGGGCACTACAAGAACTTATTGCAGAAGACTTTGTTGCTCGCATTTTTCAACATGAATTTGACCACTTAAATGGTTTGCTTTACCTTGACCGCGTAGAAGATAATAAGGATATTATTGCCGAATCTGAATTTCAAAAAATAATGGAATTAAAAGTAGCTTAACAATATAACTGCAATTTCTTCTCTGTTTACTTATAATTAGTTAATTTTATTGGATGGGTGGAATGAAAAATTATAATATTTTAGAGTACGAAAATATTCCTCAGGTTGCTATGGCTGCAATGAATGATGTGCACCGAGAAGAGTTGAATATTGTAAATAAACTGCATTCTGCATTAGTTGGAGAAAATGAAGGTGAAGTCTCTATATTATGTAGCCAATGGTTAAACCATACTAAAGCACATTTTGATAGAGAAAATATGATGATGGAAAAGTATGAGTTTCCAGCTATACATTGTCACCAAGGTGAGCATATTGAGGTGCTTAAAGGCTTAGAAGCTATTATCAGTGAGTGGGAGCATACACATGATTTTAAAGCATTAACTGAATATGTATCTAATGTCTGGCCGAAATGGTATGTTAATCATATTTCAACGATGGATGTTGTGACTTCTGCTTTTATCAAGCAAAGTATGGAAAATGAATAAACATAGCGATTACAAGCCATCGCTTATAAAATTGTAGGGCGGACTTTAGTCCGCTATAGAAGCAATATTTATAGGGATGTTGAATAATTTATTGTATTTTGTGGTATTACCTCTCTGCAAAATACAATCCTATATTAAAGAGGTATAAATATGGAGTTTTATATATGAATAGTCTTACCGCACTCTCTGTAAGTATTGGTGTACTGGCTGGACTTGCAACATTTTTGGCTGTAGGGCCTCTTGCAGGTGTATTTTTAATCTGGGCTTTAACTATTTCATGGGCCGCTTATTTTGCTTTAGGTGGCAATGATGAAGCGGCTAAAAATGTTGCAATTTGTAGTGTATTTGGTGTTGTTATGGCGTGGTATGCAGCCGTTCAATTAACTAATATTCCTGCTAGTGCTACACTTGGCTTCCCTTTTATGGCTGCCATCGTGGTAACAATTTCAGTTATCGTTTCCTGTTTGGCTGCAAACCTTAAAGTACTTTCCTGTATTCCTGCAACAGTACTGGGTTATTCAGCTACTTTTGGCTATATACTACAAACACCTGATATTTTAAGTGCAGATGTTTTATTAGCTGCAGGTTGGAGTAATCCTTTATTGATTATCTCTTTCTCTTTAGTGCTTGGGGTCGGTTTTGGTATCGCTTCAGCAAAATTAGCGGCTAAATGGACTACAATTGAAGGTTAATTTGTTATAGAGGCTTTTTTTTGAAAGCCTTCTTTGCTGGACGTAAGTATCTATACCACTTTATTGTTTATAAATAACAACGGGTTGAGCTTGTCTTCAGCAGCTTATAAATTCCGCACCCGTGACCGCGCGAAGTATATGTAGGAGCGGCTTTAGCCGCGATGTCGCGGCTAAAGCCGCTCCTACATATACCATCTATTTTTTAACTTAATGCAGTACCCCAAAGTACTTACTATATAATAATCATGTGAGTAACTTGAGTTACTTAAAAACTACGTTTATTTATTAATGAGTACCATAATGGGATTCAATATAACGCTCTACTAATTCATGAAACTCTTCAGCAATACGGTCACCTTTAAGTGTTACTGTTTTTTCTCCATCTTCGTAAACAGGGGCGACAGGTGTTTCTCCCGTACCCGGTAAACTAATACCTATATTGGCATTTTTACTTTCTCCCGGGCCGTTTACAACACATCCCATAACGGCAACCTCCATTTCTTCAACACCTTTATATTGACCTTTCCAAACTGGCATTTGATGACGTAAGTATGATTGTATATCTTGCGCAAGTTTTTGGAAATAATCACTGGTTGTTCGGCCGCAACCAGGGCAAGCGATAACCATAGGTGTAAAAGAACGAAAGCCCATTGTTTGTAATAATTCCTGGGCAACAATCACTTCATTCGTTCTGTCACCACCCGGCTCAGGTGTCAATGAAATCCGAATGGTATCACCAATACCTTGTTGCATCAGCACAGAAAGAGCCGCTGAGGAGGAAACAATACCTTTAGATCCCATTCCTGCTTCCGTTAAGCCTAAATGCAAGGCATAATCGCAGCGCGAAGCCAGATCTTGGTAAATGCTAATAAGCTCTTGAACATTACTGATTTTACAGGAAAGAATTATTTTATCTTTGGCTAAACCAATTTCTTGTGCCTTGGCTGCACTTTCCAGTGCTGAGACAACAATTGCTTCGCGGGTAATAGCTGGAAGTTCTTGCGGCGCATCTAAAAGTCTATTTTCATCTAATAAACGGGTTAAAACAGACTGGTCTAAACTTCCACCATTAACGCCAATACGAACAGGTTTGTTATATTGACAAGCAAACTCAACCATTTGCTGAAACTGTGGATCACGATTTTTACCACGACCTACATTCCCTGGGTTGATTCTAAATTTTGCCAGTGTTTCTGCACACTCAGGGTATTTTTCGAGTAGTTTATGACCATTAAAATGAAAGTCGCCCACAATAGGTACTGAAAAGCCTTTTTGAATTAATTGGTTGTGAATCTCTGGTACTGCTTTTGCTGCTTCTTCAGTGTTGACAGTCACTCTAACCAGCTCAGAGCCCGCTCTGGATAATTCGATAATTTGTTTAACGGAGCCAGCGATATCAGCAGTATCTGTGTTAGTCATAGACTGAACAACAATAGGAGCACCTCCTCCTACTTTAATATCGCCAACTAAAACTTGGTGTGAGTGCTTTCTTGGGCTAATTGACATGTTTTTTTTCTGAATTAATATAAGGGTTGAATCTGAATCCTTATATCCTAAAGTAATTAGGGTATAAGGTGATATACTTGGAGAGAATTATACTCCATCCCACCCCTGAAATACATTAAGAGTTAAATGTGCGAATAAATTATTTTTCTGATGTTCATTTGGAATTTGGCTCTCAAATTTCACCAGATAATGATGCTGATATTATTATTGCAGCCGGTGATATTGGTATTTTTAAACAAGGTGTCAGTTGGCTTAAGGATATTGGTAAACCTATCATATATGTTGCTGGGAACCATGAGTTTTATGGTTATGAATATAATCAAACCTTAGCAATGTTGCGTGAAGAATGTAAAGGTAGCTCAATTCATTTTCTTGAAAATGAAACTTTTATCTATAAAAACATCCGTTTTCTGGGCTGTAGCTTATGGGCTGATCTTTTCTTGGAAGGTGGTGAAAAAGCTGAAGCTTTAGGTAAAACCTTAAATGATTTTAGAAGGATTACTTATAAAGGCGAGGCTTTTAATCAAACCATTTTTAGCAAATTGCATACTTTCTCAAAAAAATGGTTAGAAAAAGAACTGGCAAAACCTTTTGCAGGCCAAACAGTGGTTGTTACCCATCATGCGCCCACTGAGTGGAGTTGGGACGATTCTAAAAACAGATTAAAGAAAATTGCCTATTGTACGGATTTGAGGTATTTATTTCATGAATACGAAATTGAAGCCTGGTTTCATGGGCATATTCATAGCCCTGGTGATTATAGAATTGCGGGTGCAAGGATATTAAGTAATCCTAGAGGGTATGTAGGGCGTAAAGTGGTTGATAATTTTGACCATAATAAGATTGTTGAGATATAAGCCCTTGGTAAATGAATGGGCAGTCAATGATAATTCTAATAAAACTCCAGAACTTTTAGATGAGAGTGTAAGGTCATGAATAATAGCAAAGCCAGTTTTACCGAACAAGAACTAAGAGTTCCTGATTTAATCAATGTAGAAGTGGCAATAAAAAGGGCCGCTATTAAAGCAAGGCAATTAGCACAAAAATCTGGTACAGCTATTGCTACCATGAAAAACGGCATAATCAATAAAGAGTATCCCAAGCCTATCAATTAAGAATATTATCTTCTTATATTCAAAGCTTAATTTTGTGTTTGCTAAATTTAAGAAGCAATTATTGGTAAGGATTTGTCACGTTGCATCATTCTGAGAAAATCAGGATAAGGTGAATATATGATAAAACATATTGCTATTAAAGCCGTATTGATTTATCCAGAATTTGATACTCAGGATACTTTTTGGAGTTATTCAATTAGCCTTGAAATGTATGCACCTAGCAGTGAATTTGGTTTACCGAAAAGACTGTTGCCCCCTTTAGGTTTAATGGGCTTGTTCAACCATCTGAAACCGTATTATCAATCCCTGTCTTTAGTCGATAAAAACATCGACCCTCGCCCCTTAAAACAATTAATTAGTGATGCCGACCATGTTTTTATGGGTGGCATGTTAGCCCAGGAACAGAGCTTATTAAAACTTGCCAATGAAGTAAAACAATTAGGTAAACTTTTAATCATAGGAGGAACAGTCGTTACGCCCCAGTCTCCCTTAGTGCCAATTGCTGATCATCTGATTGAAAATGAAGCCGAAGGTGTGATAGATGAGCTGTTACAGGATATTATTTTAGGAAAAGCAAAAAAATATTATAAAGGTCATTTTGTACCCCCTGAACGGTTCTTTCAGCCAGATTACCAGTCTGTTAATATGCAAAATTATATGCATATGGCGGTGCAGATTAGTCGAGGATGTCCTGAAAGTTGCGAGTTTTGCGATATTCCGCTTCGCTTTGGAAAAGCTTATCGTGTTACCCCTTATGAACAAACGGCAAAATCATTTCAGCAATTGAAACAGTTAGGTTGGTTGGGGCAGGTTTTTGTAGTGGATGATAATTTTATTGCCAATCCAAGAAAAGCCGTGGAAGTGCTGAAAAATTTATATCAAATAGGTGAACAGATTGGCTACCACCACCCTAAATATACTGAATTAACACTACGTTTGGCTGATGATTCAGCCATCATGCAAGAATTACGATATTGGTTTCATAAGGCGCATTTTATTAATGGTTTTTATGGCGTGGAAACGCCTAATAAAGCCTCATTAATGGAAACAAAAAAGAGTCAAAACTTACGAGGTGAACGAAGTTTAGTTGATAAATTAAGCTATATTTCCGAACAGACGGGGGCAGGGGTCATGATAGGGATGATTTATGGTTTTGATCATGATACGACTGAGTCAGTCGAACCATTTATTGAGTTTGTCAATGCGACCAATGCACCTATTGTAATGGCTGGACTTTTAAATGCTTTGCCTTACACGGGACTAATGCAGCGATTAGAAAAAGCGGGGCGGACTATTCAGGTAAGCAGTGGAAATAACTCCGATGGTGTTATTAATTTTATTCCTTATCATTTCTCAGTCAAACAAGCTGAACAAAATTATTTGCATATTTTAGAGAAAATATATCATCCAAAAGCATTTTTTACTCGGGTGATGCGGCATTTAAAGCTTATTGACCCTGATCTACAAACAAATTATAGAGCAACGGGTAATAATTTAGCTCAGTTAGTTAAAATTTTATCAAAAAAGAATGCCTATATTTACTGGCGTTATTTACCTATGGCATTGGTAATTGCAAAAAATCGTAGTGGGCCTAACCGCTTAAGATATAAAACTATATTGGCGGAATATTTTTCATTATGTGGACAGTACACACATTTTGCCGCACAAATTAAAGTACAGCAAAAACAAATTGCAAAGCGTAGCTATCAAAATCAGCAGAAAACCTCCTGGCTAGCATTTCAAAAATCTATTGAGGTGGATTGAAAAGTGTCAACATACTATCTTGGTCTCTCCATTACCTATCATGATCCTGCAATAGCCATTATTGATGCGCAGGGAAGGGTGGTTTTTGCAGAAGCGATAGAGCGCTATATGCAAAATAAAAGAGCTCTTAACTGTGCCGCAGACCCATTACTTTATGTGCAAGAATTGTTAACACAATATTGTCCATCAGCTGATAAATTTGTTATTGCTATTAATTGGCAAAGAAAAAGACCTATTTATGAAAATATTGTTGCGGCTTTAGGTTGTTTAAAGGCACCGGGCTTGGGCAAAGTAGGCATTAAAAAGCTAAGGTCTCCACTTAAAAATTATCAATTGCACCATATGATAGCCAGTCAACGTAATAATATTAATAGTGCCGGCTTGAATTTAGTGCGTATTATTAGCGAATATTACCCGCAAAGTGAAATTTCTCACGTTGACTATGATCACCATCTAACTCATGCCGCCACCGCTTGTTACAGTAGCCCCTTTACTGAAGCTGCTTGTGCGGTAATAGATTCTTTTGGTGAGCGTGGGTCAATGGCTTTCTATCATTTTAAAGACCAACAGTTGACTTGTCTCTATGAAAGTAAAGGGACGGGAAGTATTGGTTTTTATTATATGAAAGTGACTGAGTTATGTGGTTTTGACTGGTTAAAAGGGGAAGAGTGGAAAGTAATGGGTTTGGCACCTTATGGTAAACTAAACCCTGAATTGTATGCTTTATTAAAATCAACCATATCTGTAAAAGGGTTTAAATGTGAGCATCATTCAAAGAACTTGTTTGCAAGTATTAAAGCCTTGCAAAAATTCAGCAGAAAACATAAAGACCCCATTGAACAAGCGGCTGATTTAGCTTATACAGGGCAATATTTCTTTGCTGAATTAATGACAGAATTGCTGCAACAGTTACTACAACAGACAGCTTGCAAAAACCTGACTTTAGTGGGGGGATGTGCTTTAAATTCAGCTTTTAACGGGCAGATAAAACAGCGTACAGGTTTTGACCAGGTATTTATACCATCAGCGCCCGCTGATGATGGAACTGCGCTAGGTGCAGCGTGGTTGGCTTTACATAATGACGCTCCTAGGTTAGCACTTAATACAGAAAACCACCCCTTATCCCCTTATTTAGGTTCAATAATAAGGGATGATGCGATAGCAAACTTAATTCAATACAATCATTGTCTGGATATTCAATATTTGCCCAGCAGTATTTGTACAGAAACCGCTAAATTATTAGCAGCAGGTCAATTAGTCGGCTGGATACAAGGTCGTGCGGAGTTTGGCCCTAGAGCACTGGGTAATCGCTCTATTCTTGCTGATCCTGGTAACGCCACAACAAAAGATAATATTAACCAAAATGTTAAATTTAGAGAGAATTTTCGTCCTTTTGCGCCTGCTGTATTAGATGAATATGCCGATGATTTTTTTGAAGATTATCAGCCATCTCCCTATATGGATAAAACCCTAAAGATTCGTCAATCCATGCAACAAAAAATACCCGCAGTTTGTCATGTTGATGGTACTGGACGGTTACAAACGGTTAAGCGCGAATGGAATCCACGTTTTTATCATTTAATAAATAGTTTTTATCAACACACTCAAATTCCAGTTTTATTAAATACCAGTTTTAATGTTATGGGAAAACCATTGGTTCATTCACTAGATGATGCTATTTCAGTCTTTTTATCTACCGGTCTGGATGCTTTGGTAGTCAATGATTATTTGATTCGTAAGCCAGGCAATGAAAAAAATTAAGCATCCTTTTGACCCGGAATTAATACAACTTTATAGCAAGAATAAATTTGAGACTAAGCCTATTAACAGTAGGAGCCTGTTTTATCTGCTTAATCAAAGTAATAAACTTGATATTATGCCCGCGGCCTGTCAATTTATTGATCAAGGCTTAAGGCAAGCAGCACAAATTTATTCCTCATTATTGCTTAAAAATTATACTAAACAAAGACTCTCAGGTTTAAAGCCCGGATTAATTAAGCCTTTAGCTGAGTCATTGTTAACAGCGGATGATCTACGTGAATGTATTAAACAATATGCACCGGTTCAATTAACTCAGCCTTGCTGGTTGCAGAATATTTCACAAATTTCTTGTTGCCAAGAAATAACAGCGGTGCAAGTAATGGATATTTATCTGCAATTAACCCAAAAAGGCTCGCTTCAAAACTTATATCTTGCTGTGTTATTGGCAGAAGGAATAAAAACACCTGTTTTACATAGCTATCATTTCAGTCAACAAACGGATATTTCAACTTGTTTTTTTGATTTTTCCGCAACGCAACTTGCATTAAGCTGTTTCCCCAGGGTGTTTTTTGCAGAAATTCTGGGGTTTACGCTTGCTTATCTACAGATGCCTACGTTGATTGAAGCTTGTTTCCCCCATGCACAAGTAGCGGCCTTCCCATTTTTTAAACAACAAAAGCTAGTTTTATCGCGACAATTAATTCCACTTGAAAAATCTATTACAGCTTATCTACATGTATTTCCACAACATCAGCAAGCTTTATGGCAGCGAATACAACAGGGTTTTTGTCTGTATCAGTTACGAATGCAACAATGCCAAGATCAATTTAATAGCCAATGTAGCGAGTTTATTTCTTCACAACAGGCTGTTAACCAATTATTTCAGCAGAAGTTGCAATCAGCAAAAGGACATCACCAAAAAATTAATTTACAAGGAAGGCCGTTAGAACAGTGGGTTGCAGAAATGCCAGAAAATAATCAGGCATTTTTGCAAGCTTTAAAACAGTCTGATTATGTCGATAATGAATTTCCATTAAACAGTCGCTTATTAAAATTATTTGAATTTAACGGACCGATGTTTGGGGTGTTTGATCAATCTGAACGCAGTATTATTGAAAACTGGTTGATGGATAAGCAGGTAAATAAAACAGCTTGTTATCAGTTTAATCAAACTAATAGCTTTATACCTATAGATAATAATAACCGACAATTAAAAAAATATGCTAATTACACAAATAGAAAGCTGTATTATTATTTATTAAATGCTGATTTATTTCCTGATGTAATGCCAGCAGCAAAAATAAAAGCAGGGCGCTTATTAAAGTTTACCGCATTGTTTAATCCTCTGCCGTTTAAACATTATAGCCACCAACAACTGGATGATTTTATACAAAATATTTATCAAACTGAAATAGCTAATTACCAACCTTTAAAAGGAAAGCCAGGTATATCTAAACAGGCTTATATCTGGGGAATAAAGCAAATAGCGCCGATGATTTTGATTGATGGTTGCTGGTTACAAAATTGCTATAGTCTACAAAAAAGTCATGCTGAAATTTATCAGATTTTGTTTAGTATTTATGCTGATGAAATAGGCAATGGTCAGCAACAACAAAACCATTGCTATATCTTTCAACAATTATTAAATAGCCTGTCGATTACTGTACCGCCAGTATTCAGCAAAGAATTTATTAACTACCCAGGTTTTATAAATAGCGCCTTTGATCTACCAAGCTATATGCTAGCATTATCACTACATTCAGAACTATTTTTAGCTGAATTATTAGGTCTAAATATGGCCATTGAACTGAGTGGCCTGGGTAAAGGTTATCAGCAATTAGTCGATGAATGGAAGTATTGGGGGATAAATACCAGAATTGCTAATTTACATATCTCTATTGATAACTACAGTTCAGGGCATACTTTTTTGGCAAAAAAAGCCATTCAATTATATATGGATGATCTATTAAAACGTACTGCTGATAACAGTATACTGGATAAACACTGGCAAAGAATCTACAGTGGCTATGCTTCTTTAGGTTTTGTAGGGAAACGGTTTAAACTGGAACTCCCCGTTTATTATATGCTGAATAAAATTAAAGTTTAAAAGATGGAATATTTAAAGTATTTATTAAGCCTGTTTTTTCCACTTTGTGTCGTCGGTTATTTATATACAGCACCTTATAGTATTTTATCTGCTTTAGCCTGGACTATTCCGCTTTGGAGTTTAATATTATTTGACTACTTAAGCCCAGTTATTGCCCCTTATAAACCTAAAATAACTGAGCAGAGAAGGTTTTATGATCTGCTGCTTTATACCTTAAGTTTTGTTCAAATTATTATCATTAGTTTGTTATTAATTGATGCCAGCCAATTACAATGGCATTCGATAGAAGATGTAACAAGCTCTCTGGTTAACCTTATTGTTATGAGAATTCTTGTAGGAACATCATCAGGAAGCTCAGCCATTATTGTAGCTCATGAGTTAATTCATAGACCATTAATCACACAGCGTATTTTGGGTCGGTTACTGTTATATACCGTATGTTATGATCATTTCAGAATAGCGCATTTGCATGGGCATCACCTTAGAGTGGCCACTCCTGAAGATATTACCACCGCAAGGTTAGGTGAAAGTTTTAAAACATATTGGAAAAGAGTCACTATTGAACATTTTAAATTTGCCTGGAATTATGAATTACAACGTTTGGGCCTACTCAATATTTCTTTTTATCATTATAAAATGCTGGCTAACTCAGTATTACAAGGTATTATCATTGAATGTGTAATTCTTGTTTTGATAATAATATTTTTTGGCTGGGTAGCAGTTGTTATCTTTTTATATCAGGCATATTCGGCAGTACGTTTATTGGAAACGATTAATTATTATCAGCACTGGGGCTTAGAACAGGGTAAATCACAGAATAATTTGGCTTGGGTCAATACATCACAAGTCACTGAATATGCATTATTAGGGTTGTCTAATCATATAGAACATCATAAAAATACAAAAACATTTTTTTATCAAACTAGCTATTCTAATTCTGGGCCGGTAATGAAATATGGGTATTTTGTAACTAATCTTTGGGTTAAGTTGAATAACGCCTCTTATAGAAAAGACTGCACGGATCAGTTAAAAAGAATTTATAAGGCACAATAATAGGTGTTTGTAGGGGGCGTGGGTTTGAATATAGCCGTCCTGCCAATATTACAAATCATCCAGAGGACTTATTACTCCCTCACCCCCTTGCTTTAATACATGTGTATAAATCATCGTAGTTTCTAAATCCTTATGCCCAAGCAAAGACTGAATGGTACGAATATCTGTGCCTCGCTGCAACAAGTGCGTTGCAAAACTATGCCTAAACGTATGAGCACTCACCTTCTTAACAATTCCAGCTTTACGTACCGCCTGTTTAATCGCCTTATTAACCCCCTGTGTCAGAATAGTTGTCGTCTCTAATTTCAACTTTAGACGACAA
>VAPK010776317.1_pt1 | contig 11444 bp, 11 predicted proteins | sample 3395031 | NCBI WGS metagenome assembly VAPK01 (sample SAMN08290443, study PRJNA428436) | hydrothermal vent metagenome | isolation source: Deep-sea hydrothermal vent chimney 1 | place: Pacific Ocean: Juan De Fuca Ridge
AATTGGATAAATTTTTTCCGATTTTTTTTCTGTAAAGTATTTTTTTTCTGTTAATTCATCATGACCAAAGGTTGTCATCATAGTAAAAACAGAATTAAGCACGAGAGGCATTTGTGTAACGCTTACATTCTTTGAAGCATCAATTATAGTTAAGGGCTTGAGTTGCAGTCCGCCACGAGCACCGATAAGAGATGCCCCAATTATCAGCATCATTATTATAATTTTATATAAAATTGCTATTAGTTTTCTCCTACCTAAATTAGTAGCAACAATGCTATTAGCTTTATTATTATTCAATTTTGGATAAACCATCCACGCAAGTGAAATAATTACCAACCATATTACACCAACAAACCAGTAATCTTTTGCAAAACCCGGAAGCAGCGTTGGTACATCATCGCTTAAGAATAGAAATTTAAAAATATCCGCAGTTGAGCGTTTTTGCACAAAGTGAAAGAAAACCGAATCAACAAGGTTAGCAAATAATAGGATACCGTTAATTATTATAAAGTAAAGTTTTAAAAATATTTGAATAGGATTACGTGCTATTATTTTGCTAATTGGGAGTATTTGAATGATGATAAACAACATGTTAAAATAAATTATTGCCGAAATATCAAACCTGATGCCAATAACAAATATCTTTGTTAACTCCCAGATACCAATGTTGGCAAACAATGCAAAATTATAGATGTAAAAAAATAGTCGTGCCGCAAAAAACAGGATTATGGCGAGGAATAATCTTTTTACTAAAAGAGTAATATTATAGTTGAAAAGTTTCATGTTATTTCCAGGCTTTTGCCACAAGTCCGGTACCGGTATTATGTTTAATTGTTACATCTAACCAATTTAGTATCAGCACAAAAGGGAAAGTAATCAAATAATAAAAAGGCAGAATAATAAAGAATAAATACGTAGTATTTAGAGACACTATCGGGTATTTCATGCTGAGTTTCCATGCTAATTTGCCCGGTATTCCGTATTCATAATAAACATCAGTACGTGAAAATCCGGCGTTTTTCATTTTCTTTGAGATGTCTGTAATACTGTACCCATCGCGTACATGTTCGTCAATAAACGAATGAGTTCCATCATTTTCATGGTCGTGATCGTGATGAACATCTGAGCCACCTTTATCGGATGGAGTTGAAACCAGCAGCATCCCTCCATCAGCCAACGAATTATAAAAATTTTTAAAAACAAGTTCATCTTCTTCAATGTGTTCCATTACGTCAACACAAAGAACCAAATTATATTTGTTAGAGACGTTGAGTGCAGTTAAATCGCCAAAACGAAATGTTGCATTTGTTAATCCTATTTTACTAAAGAAACTATTGCAATCGTTAACTTGCTCTTGTTTAACATCTAAGCCTGTAATTTTCCAGTTTCTGTTTCGTGAAGCAAGGTAATAGTCATATTGTCCGAATCCGCTACCTGCATCAAGTATATTTTGCTTACCAAGGGCTGACTTCTCCCATATTTTAATTTCTTTACGTACATACCAAGAGCGTAATAGTAGTAAGTCAAGTAGGTGATAAAAAAGCTTTCGCAAATATGGCGAACGGTTAAAAACCACTCCCAATTTTCGTTTAATGGGGTCGTACTGCATAGTTTAATGCTTTAATGCTAAAAATATTTACTCTTCATTGTTAACAGAAAGTATTATTCGATCATCTAACAACAAACAGCATATTTTATCAGCAAATAACTTCTCTTTATTTGTAACTAATCTTTTAAAAGATTGTCAATGTTTTCGATGTAATCGAGAGAATCATCAATATAAAAACTCAGATTAGGGACAATGCGCAACTGGTTTCGAATTCTATTACCAAGTTTTCCTCTTATTTCTTTTGTGTGGCTGCGAATATTTTTTAATAGAACATCCTTATCGGGTGACGCAAAAAGGCTTAAATACACTTTTGCCACAGAAAGGTCGGATGTTACTTTGACTTTTGTAACAGTTATCATTGATCCCCGTGAAACATGTTTCATCTCAACCTGAAAGATTTCTCCAAGGTCTTTTTGCAGTAAATTATTTATTCGTTCCTGACGTATTGTATCCATAGTGCAAAAATATTGAATTATAGCATATGTGTTTTAAAAAATGGTATTGCAATTTACTTTCAATACTTCGTAGCAAAGTTTGTAAAACTTCAACTTTTAGAGATTATCAATTATTTTTGAGAAAGATAAATAATACAGAATAAATTACCTGTTACCAATCAGTAAAGTTTACAAGAAATGAAAGAATGTTATTTAATCAATTTAGCATTCTCGATTAACACATCGTATTTGTAGCCATATCCAAAATCTTTATTAAGAACTACTGTTCCTTTAAAGGATACAATATCGCCAACCTTAACAAAGTCAGGAGTTGTTATTGTTATGTCAAAATTTTCTCCACTTTTTGTTCCATCCTGAAGGTGCACCCAGTTTTTCTTCATCACTTCGGCAGTAAACTTGACAACCTTACCATGTACTAATATTGTTTTGCCGGCAAAAGCAGATTTGTCTTTGTATAGATCCTCTACTGTTGTTTCGCCCTTTACAGGGGTAATTTTTTCAACCTCCATATTTCCAACTTTTGCTGATCCGGTTTTCTTTTTCATTGCCATAGGTTGGTTGGTTAAAGGTTTATCGCTTATTGCTCCTATGAAATATATTGTGGCAAAAGTTCTGTCCAATTCTTTACTATGAAACTTATTCATTTCCATAAACTTATCACCATAATAAGTATTACCTATTACTATGTCATTGCGTCGTGGAATGGCACCCCAACTTATTTCTCCATCTTTCAAATATTTTATATACGTGTAAGATGAAGTTTGTAGTACTTTTTTTATTACTAACCCCTGTGAGTTACTCCTGTTAACTACATTATTTGTACTACTTGTTTTGCTCTTATTAGTACTGCCAGACTCACAAGCGAATAATGTGACTAATAAAGCTAAGATCATAATTTGTGATAATTTTTTCATGTTAATTAGATTTTATGTTACTTAATAATTTTATTTAAACCAACTCTTTAAAACAATGCTAAGAATCAATTTATTACAAAAGTATAATATTATGTAAAAGTTATCCGCAAAAGTAGTAAAGTTATATTACCAAATAAATGTAATAGCAATAAATTGTTCCCACTTATTGTGAGATATTATCTAAGCATAACTAATAATCCGCCTGTTATAAATGCTAATACCCACCAAGTATATGCATATCTTGTATATAAATGTAATGACTTGGCAACCCGGTGTTTAACACCATATTTACTCATAGTAATCCACATTAATATTGCATCAATAATCATAGCCAACAGAGATGAGTAACCTAAAAAACCATGAAGAGTAAATCCTCCTTTATCGGAACCTATTATCATGAATGTTGTAGCAGTAATATCTAATACCACACCCAGAGTAATAAAAATAATGACCTTTTTAGTAATTTGCTTAATTCGCTGTTCGGTAATTATCCCTATTGAATATGAAATAAGAGCTAAAACAACAACACTACTTCCAATTTGTATAGATAAATTCATATTTCAGGCAATTAATTATGTGGTAAAAATATTGAATTTTTCAACTAACACAACAATCGAAACGTTTTATAGTTTTCTTTAAAAAAATATTCATGTAATAATGAATGATGCACGACAATACAATAGAACAGAGGAAATACTAAATGTAATTACGCATGGGCTTGGAACTATATTGAGTATTGCAGCACTTGCAATTTTAGTAGTATTTGCCAGCTTAAGGGGTACTGTATGGCACATTGTTAGTTTTAGTATTTATGGTGTTAGTCTTGTTACGTTATATCTTGCTTCAACATTGTTTCATGCTACTACAAGACGACAAAAATTACGTAATAAGTTAAATATTTTCGATCATGCATCAATTTATATACTTATTGCCGGCACATATACTCCTTTTTTACTTGTAACACTACGAGGACCGTGGGGTTGGAGTTTATTCGGTATAATTTGGGGGCTTGCAATTGGAGGTATTGTTTTTAAATTATTTTTTACCGGCAAGTACGACTTAATATCAGCAATAATTTACATTGCTATGGGATGGCTTATTATTATAGCCATAAAGCCAATTAATCAACACCTATCAACAGATGGGCTACTTTGGCTGCTTGGCGGTGGCATTTCGTACTCAATAGGCGCAGTATTTTACTTACTGAATAAGTTGCCATATAATCATGCTATCTTCCATATCTGGGTCTTATTAGGAAGTTTTGCCCATTTTGTTGCAGTATTCTGGTATGTTTTACCCTGATTAGTGGCACTAATTATGAGGGAAATTGTTACTTTTTTTAATGTTTTTAGCTTTTATCTTGCCACTATAAAAAACTGATTATAACTCTTTCCGTTAACTGTTGTGCGTAATATGTATGAACCATTTTTTATTGATAATGTTGATAGTTGATAACTGTTGGCATTAGCAACGGTAGTAACCTCTCCTGTTGTTATCATAGTTCCATTTACATTATAGATGCTATACAATATATTGCCGGGTGTTGTCAAATTTAATGGTATGTTAAGTGTACCAGTTGTTGGGTTAGGATATGGTTTCCCAATAACTTCTGTATCAGGTTTATTTCCATCTCGTAGTACATAACTTATGCCACTTTCAAATATTCTTAGCTCAATATTACTTATTGTCGGCATTTCAGGTGTAAGTTCCACTTTAAGCTTTTCAGCAGGCAACCCAGTAACTTCGGCATATAGCCAATAGGTGGTTAGTTCAACCGAAGTAAAAGCAAACCCACCATACATATCAGTATAACTGTATGTTAATAGATTATCTGAGTCATCAAACAGATAAATATTTATATCTTTAGCAGATAAATTTTGGAATGTACTTGGCAAATATTCAAAAACAACATTACCACTAATGCTTCCCACTCCCGACGAGAAACCATCGCTATGTGCTAATCTTATATCATATTCCCAGTTTGTACTGATTAAATTAATTGTGTCAGCATTTTTCCACATAAGTTTGTCGCCATAGTATGTTGGCAATAAAATTCCATAATATTGTGATGTACGCATTGGTTCTACCTTAACAATATATCTTCCTCTTGGGATCTGATAAAAATAATAATAACCTAAAGTATCAAAATTAATAGTGTCAAATGCAATATAATTATCAGATGAGTCAATCGTGTACAGATATGCATTGCCCTTGTCAATTGGAAAATGCTGAGAAAAAACATGACCCCCGAGATTATAATAATCTCTGTCGCTAATATAAAGATGTTTTGTTATTGCACTTGTTGTTAGCACATTGTTTAATAATGCAACAATAGTTAATTTTACTTCGAAAAGTCCATTTGTTTGAAATGTATAAGTAGGATTTTGAATATTTGATGAAATGCCATCGCCAAAATCCCAGTGCCAACTAACTATGTCATCTACATTAGTTTCATCAATAAAGGTGAATTTATTTCTATTTCCGCCTTGTTTTTGAACATACTTAAACCGTGCCTGAAGTTTATGCATCTGATAAGGCATATATATTAAAAAATCAGCAATTAGTATATTATTAGCTCTTCCCATAAATCTGAAATGGACGGTAGTGTCAATGGTATTTCCGTAATAATCATTGGTATAAACTACAAAGGATCCTTTTTCGTCAGTTGTAGCAATAGTATCATAATAATACCCTTTGGGATTAGTTATAAGCGTTTTAAAATAATTGTGATTACCATCTTTTGAGGAATTTCCCACTATGGAAACCGTATATCCTTCTACCGGATTTCCGTACTCTTTATTAGTAACCTGCCCCGAAATAATTACATATTTTACCTCGTTTAATCCGTATGAAATATTTATACTGATCAATAATAAGAGTATTGATAATGTAACTTTATATATTTGTATTTTGGGTGTTGTTTTTATCATAATAATTTTTTAAAATTTACTTTATTGAATAAACCAAACCAACTCTAACGCTTATGGTTGATATTGAGGTTGATTTATATTCTGCATTATAAATACTTTTAAAATAATGACGGTATTGGGGTTCTACAGCAATTGATAATTTTTTATTTACATGATATTCAACACCCACGCCAAGCCATAACTGTATGTAATTTCCGGCACGTTGGGGTAAATTATTTTGCAAACTAATTATATCAGCATCTACTGCATCAGGTGTTGGGTTGTCGATGTGGCTGTAAACTTTAAAGTTAAACACAGGTCCTCCCACAAAATACCAACCAATTTTCGATCCCGCCTTATTAAAATAGTACCCAAACAGTGCAGGAATTTGTATGTATATATATTTATTTGTAACATCAGAAACAGAAACGTGGTGTATTGAATCCCAAACTTCAACTGATTTTGTATGATAAATAGGTGTAACAGTTCCTGAGGCAGTGTCAAATGTTACATCATACACATCGTTGTACGAACCAATGTAGTCGTTAGTTATAAAGTTTATTTTGGCAAAGCCTCTGTCGCTAACATATGAAACTCCGGCTCCAAAACGTAGAAACCAATTTTCACCTACAAAATACGTTGGCTCAACATTTAGTGAGTAAGTGTTAAGTATCTCAACTGAATCGAAATTAGATATTGACAATTCGGGCGATAAATAATAACCTATTTTCCAATGAGAGTTAACAGGATTGTATTTAACCTTCTCGCTCTCAGTATTTGAGTTTAGTAAATTATTCCTATTGTATTTGGGAGCTATACATTCGTAACCTTCATGGTAATTAACTGTAAATATTTGCTTTAGTTTAATAACGCTAAGTTTATTTAACAGGTTAACCTGTTTGGTGCTTTTATTATCAGATGAGCTTGATTCAGTTAAATTTACTTTAGATGAGTATTTATTTACCGGCTTTGATAGTACTATTTCATTCGTAGTTTTTTTCTCATTTGTAATCATCTGATGTTCGCGTATGGCTTGGATTGAAGACAGTTTGTCAGCAATAGTATTTTCAGTTAAAGTATGACTTTCATTTTTTGCTTTTGTAGAAGTTTCTTTTTTTGTACTTGGAATATAATTTTCATCAACAAATATTTTTTGCACCTTATTAGTACTAATAGAAGTGAATGATAAGGGATTAATCAAAAAATATGATGCAACCAATAACATTAAAACAAGTAGAATAGCAATTACAGTTTTTGTTTTAATGTTTGAAAAACCAGATGATTGAGAGTTTAAATTTTGCTCAATATTTTTCCACACATGCTCGGGTGGCACAGGAGCATAGTCGTTAAACTTTCCCTTAAATATTTTGTCGATATGTTTATTACTATTAGTCAATATTTTCAGTTTCTTTTATTTCAGATAATTTTTTTTGAAGAGAACCTCTTGCTCTTGAGAGTTGTGATTTTGAGGTGTTTTCCGAAATATCAAGTAAATTACCTATTTCTTTATGAGTATATCCTTCAATAACATTTAAGTTAAATACTGTGCGGTATCCGGGTGGCAGCGTGCTTATCAGCTTCAGTAGTTCATCGGCAGACATTTTCTCAACAACGCTACTTGGTTCTTTAATTTTCCATTGTACTTTTTCTAATTCAACATTACCACCATTTCTAATTTTCTTTTTATAATAATTTATTGCAGTATTCACAATTGTCCTTCGCACCCATCCTTCCAGCGAACCTTCACCGCGAAAATCTTTAAGATGATTAAAGACTCTTATAAAACCATCCTGTAATATATCTTCAGCATCATCCCTGACAAAAGCAAAACGCAAGCAAATACCATACATCTTAGGTGCCAGTTGTTCATAAAACACTTTCTGTGCTTTTGAGTCATTTTCTTTCAGCCTTTTTATAAATGCGCTGTTTAATTCCATTAAAGGTTCAATTTACCTGCCAAACGTAATTTAAATAATTTCCGGCAAGATAATAAAATACCTTCAATTAAAAATATTGACATTTGGGATTAATAATTGGTTGCACAATTAACGTTTATAATCGAAAATAAAACGCCAATTTTGTTGAATTTGCATTTAACGCAATTTCAGCAAGTTACATAAATGTCAAATTAAACATTGCTGCTATTGATATTATACAAAATACTGATTATTAAATCATTATTTATTAATAACAATAATAAATGACCTGACAACCCATGTAATCAAATGGTATGTTATCAATATATTTACTTGCCGCAAATAAAAATTAAAAGTAATACAGGATTAGATTAAGACAAAACAGCTTTCCATGGAATCATCCCTACAATTATTATCAGGGCGGCTGTGTAATAAATTAGTATTGATTTATTTTTTTGATTTGCCTTGGTTTTCCTTTCTGATTTGTACAATCCTATTGCAACCAAACCCACAGCGATTAGCATCATTAGTGGATGTTCCAAACCGTAAAATCGAAATCCATCACTTTTAATAAATCCATTACTATAACTAACTAATTGACTTGTGAAAAGCAAAATAACTCCAAGTACAACCTGAATGTATATAAACCATTTCGTAAATTTAAATAATCTGACATAGCAAACCGATTTTTTGTCATCTTTTTTGATGTATGTTATCAAACTTAAAATTACTGATAAAAGCAGCATTGAGATTATCAGCCACATAAGTCCGGAATGTGAATGTTGAATAATATTGTACATATGAAATAATTTTTTGTTATTAATGGCTACAAAGATACAAAAAGAGCCATTTACCGCATAATTTTTATATGGCTGTAATATTTTCAACACTGCGGCTAATAAATTATTGAAAAACTGTTTACGGCAATTTATCTTTTAAACCTTTTTATTACTTTTACGATTTTTACAGCTATAGTCATTATATCAGTAAGATGCAAAAACAAAAAACAATACGCAACAAACTTATAGTCAGAGGTAGAATTATCCTATCTTTAATTCTGCTTATGATAATTGCAAGTCAGGTGGTTATTGGAATATTAAAAGAAACCTCATATGAGTTTTTTGTTGAATATAATGAAATGAACTCCATTCAGGAGTTAAAGCTTTCGCTGTATCAATTACTTCTTCAAACAAATAAATACACATTAGCAGACAACGCTAACGACCAATCGTTTTTTATGATTTTAGCCCAGCAGACAGAACAAAAACTATCTGACTGCGAACGCCTCCTATCAGACTCGCATGATAAAAAAATAATTACTGAATTTCCGAAGAGGTTAAATAAAATAATAAATCTTGCCAAAATATATTTTACTATCAAAGGCAAAAACAAGAAAGTTCACAGAGCTCACATATTAAAAAGTATGAACGAAGAGATTACAGATGGAATAAATCAAATTGACATATTGCTGATAGAAACAAAAATTGAATCTGTTCAATATAATGAAACTAATAATACATCATTTCTTCATAGTACAATTGCCATTCTGTTTTTGGGCATTGCTATTTTAATGATATTTGTGATTGGCGGTGTTAAGTTTATTAATAATCTTACGAAGCCAATACACGACTTTGTTGCAACAACAAAGCGAATAATTGGCGGTGAGAGGGGTATTAAAATCAAAATTGACACTCACGACGAATTTGGAATATTAGCAAACTCATTTAACCTAATGCTGGAATCACTAGAAAACACAACGGTATCAAAATCTTATTTAAATAACATACTCAATAATATGTTTGATTCACTAATAGTTACAGATGACAAATTACAAATTCGATCAACAAATCAGGCTGCTACAAATTTAATGGGTTACAAAGCTTCATGGTATGTTGGTAAGCCATTAACTGCCATCTTCGGCAAAAATAATATAACCTTTGATACGCATTTGGGAAAAGGAGAAATCATACAATCGTGTATGATACAAATTAAAAATTTAACCTACTTTATTAATAACACAGGAGAAAAAATACCGGCATTAATTTCATGCGCCGCTCTTAAAACCGATAATGGAGAAAGTGATGGATTAATTATTGTTGGTCATGATTTAACGATTAAAAAGAAGATAGAGAGGGAGCTTGAACGGAACAGAAAAAGAAGGCAAATTGATATAAATGAAGCGCAAGAAGAAGAGCGTATGCGCATTGCAATTGATTTGCATGATGGATTAGGGCAAATATTAACTGCCATTTCATATACTGCCGGGGAATTTCAAAATATTGGCATCTTATCAAATGATGAAAAAGAAAAGCTGATAAACAAAATAGAAGAACAGGTTGACAGGGCGATAAAGGAATCAAAAAGTATTGCTCAAAATCTTATCCCAATCGTTCTTAAGGATTTTGGATTAGTTGCCGCCATGAGAAATCTTATTGAAAGAGCTAACGAAACGTATAGCATAACCTTTAGCTTTGATACTTTTGATTACAACGAAAGAATAGATACAAAACTTGAAAAAACTCTTTACCGTATTTGTCAGGAATCACTAAATAACATCATAAAGCATTCAAAAGCAAAAACAGCAAATTATCAATTATTCAGACAGGATAATATCATTGTTTTTGTTATTAGCGATGATGGAGATGGGTTTGATATTAGTTTGCTTAAAAAAAAGGCAACAAAAGGCATTGGACTTATGAGCATGCGCGAAAGGGTGCAGGCATTTGATGGAAATATGTATATCGATTCCCAAATAGGAATTGGTACTGAAATAATTATTGAAATACCTTGTGTAAAAAATTAATTATGGATATAATTAGGATACTTATTGCCGATGATCATCAACTAATATTGAATGGTATTAGTGATATGTTTAGATCAACTAAACAATATAAAATTGTTGCTAAGGCGGAAAACGGCAAAGACGCTGTTAAACAGGCTATTACAATAAAACCTGATTTAATTTTTATGGATATATCAATGCCGGTTATGAATGGAATAGAAGCAACAAAAATAATTGTCAATAAGCTTCCATCTGTAAAGATTTTGATTCTTACGCAGCATGAAGAAAAAGAATACGTAAGGCAAGCCTTAAAATCAGGTGCCAGCGGCTATCTGCTTAAAAATTCAAAAAAAGATAAATTTATCGAAGCTATTGAAACAGTATTAGCAGGTGGTTATTACCTTAGCCAACAAATATCGGAACAAATGATTAACGATGTTATTTCAAGCAAAACCAAAGATGAAACCGCACAAGAAGAAGTAACGTTAACTCGTAGAGAGAAAGAAATAATAAAAAAAATAGCGGATGAATTAAATAATCAGGAGATTGCCGACGAGCTGTTTATAAGCCTCAGAACCGTAGAAACCCATCGTAGAAATATAATGCAAAAGTTAAAACTTAAATCTGTAGTATCACTACTTAAGTACGCATCACAGCACGATATTATTGATTTTAAATAACACTTAGATTATGTGTAAATCCTAAGTTCACACTCACATTTGGGAACATCTTATTCAACACAATAGTTGTTAGCAACAAGGCAAAAACCTACCGCACATTTAAGCACTTTCGGTTTTTCTCCAACACACAAAGCCAACACAAAAAACCAAAAAAGCTTAAATTTTTGCCAACACACAAA
>VAPK010773278.1_pt1 | contig 11443 bp, 9 predicted proteins | sample 3395031 | NCBI WGS metagenome assembly VAPK01 (sample SAMN08290443, study PRJNA428436) | hydrothermal vent metagenome | isolation source: Deep-sea hydrothermal vent chimney 1 | place: Pacific Ocean: Juan De Fuca Ridge
TATTAAAGTCAGAAATAGAGGAAAAAATTCATGAAGTTGTTGATCGCTGACGATGATCTTACCTCCCGCATTATGCTGGGAGCTGTAAGCAAAAAATGGGGATATGAATCCGTTCTGGCAGAAGATGGCGAGGCGGCTTGGGAGATATTACAACAAGATGATGCGCCTGGTTTACTGTTAATAGACTGGGAAATGCCACGATTGGATGGGCTGGGTTTATGCCAGCGTATTCGTGAAAGTAATCCAAAAAACCCGCCTTTTATCATTCTATTAACATCCAAAAATGAAACCGATGATGTGGTGGCAGGTCTGGAAGCCGGTGCAAATGATTATATCGTTAAACCTTTTGCCAATGCTGAATTGCAAGCACGTCTTCAAGTGGGGCAACGGATGCTTGAAATGCAGAATGAATTGAAAAAAACACGTGATGTTTTAACTTTTGAACGAGAAGTGATAGAAAATATCATTTTAAAAATGCGTTTTTCAAAACCTTTTGAAACAGAGCAGATCAGAATATTGGATATGCCAGTAGAAAAAACTTCGGGTGATATTTTATTATCTGCGTCTAAAACTGATAAAACACGACATTTTATGTTGGGAGATTTTACTGGTCACGGGTTGACTGCTGCTATTGGCGGCCCTATTGTTTATGATATTTTTTATACAATGACCGAAAAAAATCTGCCTATACAAGAGATCGCAATAGAAATCAATAAGCAGCTATTAGCTAAATTACCAACCAGTTTATTTCTGGGAGGAATTTTTATTGAATTTAATCCGGAAAATAATTATTTATCGATTTGGAATTGTGGTATGTCAGACGTATTGATTTATCGAAATTCGCAATTACAACAAAAAATAGAGTCGAGTTTGTTGGCTTTAGGTGTGTTTAAACAAGAGTTTGAACCGACGATATCTTTTACTGTAGAAAAAGGTGATCGTATTTATGCTTTTTCTGATGGCATTACCGAGGTTATTAACAGTGAGAATGAAGAATTTGGCGACCAACGACTAGAAAAGACGCTCCATGAATTATTGGTGAACAATGAAGAAATGGAATATTTAATCAATACGGTCGATCAATTCCGTGGAGAAGTTGGTCAGTTTGATGATATTACATTGTTGGAATTAACTTGTTAATGAGTGTGCCGCTAGACTCTACGCTATTGAAATTAAAAAAAATGACCATAGATTAGTAGGTGTGCATATTTAAGAGGAGTACACAATGTCTAATGTAATAAGTTTCGCAAAAAGTATCTTTGCTCCAAAAAATACTCGGTCTTTAGAGCGAGCAGCGTTACCAAACCCTATTGTTGTTGGGTTTATTTTTACAGTATTATTTATCATGGCAATGGTTTTTATTCTATTGTAAATGACCATAAAAGCATGACTAAGAACAAACCACAGGTTAAAGAGAAGTAGGCGAATATGAACCCCAAAGGAGGAGGGGCTTTAGCCGCGACCCGAAACAAGATCAAAAGAAATCGCAGCTAAAAGCTCCTCCTACGATAAAACTTGTGGTTTGTTAATAGCCAATAGTCATATTACATTTCTAGTACAAAATTTGATTCAGTGAGCAACCGATTTTCTAGGATTACAGGGTGGATAAATAATAAACAGTCATACTGTTATTTATCAAATGAGCAAGAATAGCCGGTTGAATGCTTTGTGACTTGATGGTTAAAATTGCATAGCTAGCCGCTGCAACGAATAAACTGATAAAGTCCTGAGAGGAAAAATGAATTCCGGCAAACAACAGGGAAGAAATCAGTATTGCTCCCAATGGATTTATTCTAGTAAGTAGCCCTTTCAGTAAAATACTTCGAAATAATAATTCTTCCGCGACAGGTGCTAAAAAGCAAGAAGCAATGACAATGCTGAAAGCGCCGAAATGATTAATTTCTTTTTGCAGGGCTAACCCATCAGTTTTGCCGTTATCCTGGAAAAAGAAGTATTGTAACCAAAAATCAGCCAGCCAGATAATTAAAGCGAGAGCAATTGCCGTTATATAGAATGTCCAATTAGCTTTTTTAAAGCTTAACCTATTAAATAGCACTGAAATATTTAGCGATTTTATTATCATTGCTGTACATACAGCCGCAATGATTATGATGCCCCCGTGAATCAATAAACCACTCACGATCTGCCATTGAAAATATTCAATTGCGCCAGCAGTTAAGATGACCCATGCTGTGGACAGCAGAAAAATCAATAAAGCCTGAGATAATTTAAAATCAACTAATTGTTCTTTATTTAGCATAAATTTTTAGATAGTTGGTTTATTATAACCCCGCACTTTTATGTATAGAGGTGTGTAGAAATCCATGTTTTATTCATTTGTATCACTTTTCTATCTAAAGCTCTATGCGGATGGAGTATATTTCTCTCTAACAAATAAATTTAAAATAAATATGAAAAATGAATAATTAAAGCGTAAGATATTGGATTAATAATGTTTTAATTAGGATGTTCAGATAAATTTTCACCTTCCTTTAAAACGACTAAAAAGACAGAATCCTAGAAAAATCAGTTGATCACAGTTTTTAGCACATAAATTGATTTTAGTAGGTATTTCCATATCCGGTTAACCCATGAAAAGTATTTTTTTTGAAAATTCAGAGAAACCTGTATTAAATGCTGTAATACCTTGTTCAATTGATTTTTTTAGGATGACCCGGAAATCTCGAATGAAAGGTATTTAGAATGAAAATGCTAAATAATACACATATTTTAATTATTGATGATGTTGTCGATAATATAAAAGTGGCAATGAATATTCTTAAAGAAGAACATAAAGATCTTTCTTTTGCAACGAATGGAATGGAGGCTCTTGAATTACTTGAAGCCAAACCGACAACTTTTGATTTAATTCTGTTGGATATTATGATGCCGGGAATAGATGGCTTTAAGGTGTGTCAAAATATCAAACAAAATTTGAGAATACAGGATATACCGATTATTTTTCTGACCGCAAAGGTGGATGTAGATTCTATTGATAAAGGATTTTCTTTAGGTGCAGTAGATTATATCAGTAAACCTTTTCAAGCGACTGAATTACTTGCTAGAGTTAGGACTCATATTCAGCTGTATCAATCTAAGAAAATGCTTGAAATACATAATATTTCACTAGAAGCAAAAATACATTATCAGCATAAAAGATTATTGTCAGAGCTAGAAGATAATCAGAAGGAAATGATCTGGATGTTGACAGAATTAATGGAGGCGACTTCAGATGAGACGGGCAAGCATATTCGTCGAGTGGCAGAAATTTGTTCATTACTGGCACATTTTCATCCAAGCTTGACTGCCGAAGATGCAGACACATTGTTTCATGCATCTCCTATGCATGATATTGGAAAAATGACAATTCCCCAAAAAATCCTTCACAAACCTGGGCGTTATACAGAAGAAGAATTTGATGTGATGAAAAATCATACTAGCAATGCTTATAAATTGCTTTGTGGTTCAAAACGTAGGTTAATTAAAGCAGCGGCAGTTATTGCTCATGAGCATCATGAAAAGTGGAATGGAGAAGGGTATCCACGACAACTTAAAGGAAATGATATTCACATTTATGGACGGATTGTTGCATTGGCAGACGTATTTGATGCGTTGTCTCACAAACGATGTTACAAGGAAGCATGGGCAATGGATGATGTGATTGATTATATTAAAAAGCAACGTGGGGCTCAATTTGACCCAGAACTTGTGGATATTATTTTAGAAAATATTAATGAGTTTAAAGATATCGCAAAAATAGCATAGTATCTTCATTATTTGGGCTTCTTGTATTAAACCAGTGAATATTCAGTAAACTTAATTGTGACAAAAATTGCTCTTCATTCAAGAAACCCAAGTCTCTTTCTGGGACTTTTTTTGTACCCAGTTTGCTGAACAATTAAATAATGATGTAGACAGTTTTGAAATTGGTAGCACAGCATTCTTTAAGTGATTATCCACAATTGATCCTACGGCTTAGGAAAAAATTATAGATATTTCACACACTTTAGTTTTTTATTAATCGTTTCAAAACCACCTTTTCCAGAGGGAGAAGGCAGGGATGAGGGGAAAATAGAATGTAAAAACTATAGGAATGATTTTAGTTGGCTACCTTTTACGCTGCTATTTTAAAAATCAATACTCGCTTCAAAGTAAAAACTTCGACCAGATGTAGGTATTTGGTCTATTAAGATGGGTACAGAAGGTTCTCTAGCGTGTTTGTTAAAAAGGTTTCTAACAGATGCGGATAAATTTAAATGATTAAACAGTTTATTCCCTCTAAGTGTAAGGTCTATCGTTTCATAAGCTTTAAGGTTTTTTCGTGTGTCTTCAAGTTCATTTGTTCTTTTGCCAATCCATTTGATTTGGCTTTGAAATGACCATTTTGGTAAAAAATCCCATTGTGATGCAATGTAAAACTGGTGTTGAGGAACACCAGCAACAGGGCGATTTTCTTGGTTATGACGTGCATTCTGCCAAGCATAATTACCACTGATTATAAACTGTTTATGCAATTGCCAGTTCCATTCAAATTCCAGACCAAATCCATTTTGTTCTCCATTGTTTTGTGCTTTAAATTTGTCTGAACCAACGGTTGATCCAGCCTCAATAAAATCATCGATTGAGTAATAATAGAGATTGAGAGTAGTTCGCAATGATTGGTAAGGTCGATAGTCAAAAGCTAGTTCTATGGTATTAATTATTTCAGGTTTTAGATTAGGGTTTCCTCTTAGTACAGGATTATTTCTAATAAATAGTTCAGAAAAACTGGGGGCACGAAAGGCACGTCCATAAAGCAGTTTGCTAGTGAATTTTTTATTAATGTCCCAAACTAAGGCAACTCTGGGATTAAACGTTGCACCAAAATCTGAATAGTGATCGAAACGAAATCCGGTAGTTAATTGCAAATTCTGAACAATTTGCCATTCGTCCTGAGTTGCTAATGACCAAATCGATCGGCTTGAATTGGGTAAGTAGACTAATTTAGTATTGGTAACGTCAGTTATTTCATTACCCATTATTTCAGGGGGAGGGGAGCCTGTTAACGGGACTAGACCAATATTTTTTGATTCCCGTGTTTCTATTTTTTCGTAACGGTATCCAGCTTGAAAGCGTAAGCGGTGGTTTTGAAAACCTTGATAAATAGAACTTAATTCAATCGTTGGTATTTGTTGGGTGCGACCTATTTTATCATTTACACCGTGTGTGAAAAATGTGAGACCTGATGGAGAGTCAAAACTTATATTTCCATCATCACCGATAGGTATTAGAGAATCATTTGGAAACAACTGTAGTTGGTTGGTTTGAAAATCAGTGAATAAATAATTCACATGAGCCAAAAACTCCCAGTTATCAAACCAGTCTTCGCTAGAGAATTTAATCGATCCTAGATATTGTTGTGTGTGTGCCTTACCGTATAAATCTAATGCAGCTGCGGCACCCGCGTGGACTCCTGATTCTCCGTTAGATGCCCAAAAACCAATATCCCAGTGCTTACGTTGTAAATTCAGATGTGCATTCCATGATTCAAATTGGGTTTGCATGGCATCAGGTGCATGTGATGCGTTAGTGCCTAGTTGTGCATCAATAAATGATTGGCTATCTTTTGTGATTATTCGTTTGTCATCGCCGGTGCTATGTTGATATTGTACGCTAGTCGCTACATCCCACCCAGCCCAGTGCCCACCATGCTGCGTCCAAATGCTTTGTGAATTCCAGTTTCCTACTCGTCCTCCTAATAATGTTCCGTCAATGTCTTTGGTTTTTTTAGTAATAATATTGATAACACCAGCAAAGGCATCCGCACCATACAGTGCAGAACCAGGACCACGAATCACTTCAATTTTCTGAATATTTTCTATAGGTAGTTTTAGTCCTGTGACGGCTCTTCCTTGAAAAGGTACAGAAAATCGATTGCCGTCTAATAGCACAAGTACCTGTGAATTGGTGCTGTTACGGATACCTCTCATCGTATAAATATAGTCGTAGGTATTTGGTTGAATGCTTACATGTAATCCCGGTATGGTTTCCAAAATCTCGTGTAATTCAGTTGCCCCCATTGCTTTGATTTGCTGGGCTGTAACAACACTTGTCACAGATGCTGATTGAAAAATAGGTTGAGCGGTTCCAGTTGCTATTGATACAGATAATTCGCTTAGTTCAGAGGGTGACATAGCTAGATACAAATCAATTTCATCCACTTTAGTTGATGCTAGAGAATTAAAACTAAATAGTAAGGTAAGGAACGCGCAGGAAGTATGTAGCGTTAGTTTTTTTTGTCTATACCAATAACTCATATCACTACACCACATTTGCAATTATGGATTGTTTCAGTTCTGCTAGCGGTACTGGTTTACCCATGTAGTAGCCTTGAGCATAATCAACACCCAACTGATTTAAAATATTTAAAATTTCTTTATTTTCAACAAATTCAGCAATCGTTTTCTTGTTTAAAACATGGGCAACTTCATTAATTGAACGAACCATGGCTAAATCAATGTTATCTTCCAGAATATCCTTGACGAATAAACCATCGATTTTAATAAAATCTACGGGTAGATTTTTTAAATAGGCAAAAGAGGATAAGCCACTGCCAAAGTCATCTAAAGAAAAAAGACAGCCCAGTTTTTTTAATTGATTTATAAAGAGAGTGGCATCGGATAAATTAGCAATGGCTGCTGTTTCAGTAATTTCAAAACAGATTTTTTCTGCTGGAATTTTCCATTGTTTAAATTGTTTTGTAACGAAACCCAACATGGTTTTATCTGAAAGTGATAATCCTGATAAATTAATTGAGCATAACTGAAGATTGTTTATAAATTCAGCTTGCTTTGCCATCCATGAAAATAGTGTTTTGATGACCCAACGATCGATAGCAGGCGCTTGATTATATCGTTCAGCTGCTGGCAAAAAAGCACCAGGAGGGATGATAATGCCTTTGCTATTTCTATAGCGAATGAGTGTTTCAAAATGTAATCCTTGCTTATTTCCTGAAATGGGGGTGATTATTTGTCCGTAAAGGGTAAAACGGTTTTCACTCAATCCTTGGTGTATTTTTTCAACCCATTGCATTTCACCATGTCTTTTTGCTAAATCTTCATCATCCGGACGAAATAAGTGCACACGATTTCGTCCTTTATCTTTAGCTGCATAGCAAGCTGCATCAGCTTCTTTTAATAATTCTACAGAATTTCCACTAATATTAGTAATAGCAGTGACTCCAATACTTACACCTACTGAAAAAGATTTATCCTCCCAGGCAAAATTAAAATCTCTAATGACATTTCGTATTTTTTCACAAGCGGTAAAAGCATGTTCCAGAGAAGAATTGTGCATTAATATCCCAAACTCATCTCCTCCCAGCCGAGCAAGAAAATCCTCATGGCGAATATGTTTGCGTAGTAATGCACCCAATTGTCTCAATAACTCATCCCCTGCCAAATGACCACAGGTGTCATTAACTACTTTAAATTGATCGAGATCCAGATAACATAAAGCATGTTCAGTACCATCTGAATGTGTGGTTTTTAGTGAATGTGCAATATAAAGATCGAATTCACTACGGTTTGCTAAATCGGTCAATGCATCATGACTGGCTTGATAGGCTATTTTTTCAGACAACATTCGAGTTTCTGTCACATCTTCACAAACTAGCATGATGTGAACTTGATGCGCTTCATTTTCTATTAATCGAGCGGTTTGCCTAACCCAGATTAAATTCTTATCTCCACAAAGAAGACGTACTTCTTGTTTATGCACTTTTTCAGGGCTTTCTTTACAGCGTTTAAATAGGTTTTTTAAGGGTAATAGATCATCAGGATGAATAAAATCAAAAAGAGTACAGTTTTGCAATGAATCGACTGATAGCCCTAATTGTTTGGCTCCGAATTGGTTAGCATTTCTTATAGAACCATTCAACTCAATATTAAAAATCATGGTTGGGTTGTCATCATAAAGCATTAAATATTGGTCTTTAGCTTTGGTTAACGCATGGTTTTGTGTTTCTACCTTAGCAATCAGGGTATTAAAGGCATCAACTAAGGCACCTACTTCATCGTTGTTGACTTTTTTTGCTCTAATGGCATAGTTATTTTCATCAGTGATTTTTTTTGCAGTATCTACCAGTTTTTTTATTGGCGAGGCAATGAGATCCAAAAGGGGGGTAAGAATAAAAAAAGCTACAATCGAAGCAGAAAACAAAATTAAGGAAACCAGGCTGAGGTGTTTGAATTTTTTTAAAACTACAGAATCTAGATCAGCATGGATGTAAATCTCACCCTGTAACTCATTTCCAATAAGAATTGGCTGAAAAACATAGAGTTGTTTCTTTTCGTAGTGAGTCTGTCGATCAAGTGACAAATGTGGGCAGGTTTGGTTTTGTGTAGGATTTGTATTAAGTTGTGTAAAAATACGTTGTTGATTGTCATAAATACAAGCTAAACGTACTGAGGGGAATTTATCTAATGCAGCCAAATTTTCTTGTGCCAGTTCTTCGTCATTAAACATGAGAGCTGCGGAACTTCTATCTCCAATTAATGTAGCTATAGCAGAAATTTCTTCCTTTGTTGTTTTTTTGAATTCTGATATTTCTAATAGAAATAAAAACAGACCGGCAAATGTAGCTGCTGAAACACTAGAAAAAAACAAAATTAGCAATAATTTTTTCTTGATTACCATATGACGGATAAGTTTAACCATCTTCGTCTTCTCCGATTAATTCTGCTATTTCTAATAATTTTGCGCTGATAACCAGACCGGCCTGTTCTGCTCGTTTCATATTTATTTGTAATTTAACTTTGCCGTTTCTGATGACAAAGCCAATGATTCCACCGTGTTGAACGAACTGAGACTTTTCACTGACTGTGAGAATTCCAGTGTAAGGCGCTAATTTTATAATGTTTGTTTCTAGCCTATCTCCTAAAAAAAGAATATGACAATGATCCGCCGGAGCTAGTTTTTGTAATCTAACTAGTTTGATAGGCATACCAAAAGCAGTTTTTGACTCCAGTGAATTAAATAATGATCCAAAACGATCTTTTCCTAAAATGCAAAAATTAAAGCTATCACCAGGATATTCTGGCCAGGTAATAAATTTGGTGAAATTATAGATGTAAGCAACTTTTATCTTTTGTTCAATAGAAGAAGTTGCGTGTAGAGAAGGATGGAAAAGTAACAGAGATACCCCAATCAACCAAGCGCTAGATAATATTCTACGCTTTTGGTTAGTTATCAAAATTGTTACGAGTTTGTCCATAATTAGTTTGATATTAAAAGGTTGTACAATGAAAAAATGGTAATTTTATTTAGCAGAGTGCAGAAGGGGAGGTTGCTTTAATTTTTATTGTTTTAAAAATAATGTCAAGATAAATAATATGATACGCATGTTTTCTCAAAAAAAATGTGAACTACTGATTAAATTACTTAATCTGTTTTGATTTTTTTAGGTTAATGCTTGATTATGTTTGCTAAAGTTTAATTCCTTACCTATTACTGTATAAAGTTCTTGAAATTTCGGTCTTAAGCGGTCAAATAAATTATCATTATTTATTTTATAGGGTGCACGCTGACCATAAAAATCAACGATATCACCAATTTGCGTTAATTGAATATTAAACATCTTCAAAAGTTTGGCGAGTCTTGGTTCCATTAATGCCAATGATTGTGAAAGTTTCGCTTCATGACTTAAATGAGATGCCATCAATGTTAAACATAAGGGTAGATAATTTATTTTCATACGTCTGTTGGAATTAACAGAGCTAGTTTTTTTATCATTAATTTCAAATGAAACATCATATGTACGACGTCGAAAAGAAGGATCAATCGCCATGCGAGTTACTTCTCCAGTTCCTTTTTTTCTTAAATCTGATTTAGAAATAAAATTTTTATCAAACTCATTACATACAAGATCCATAGGAAGGATTTTTTTAGACTGTTCGTTATATGGGATAACACGTATACATCCTACGGGTTTTTTTGTAGGTCTATGAAATATTAGAGCATGTAAAGCTTCATTATCATATTCATCCATCTTTATGCCTGACTTAAAAACCTTATCTCCATATTCTTTAATATACACCTGATGGCGAAGCCGAAAAGCTAGTGATTTTAATTCAGGCGTATTTGCGTGAACTGCATAAAAATATTTTTGGTAGTGCTCTATCATCTTAATGCCTTATTTTAATTTTTAAATTGTGACTATGTTCTTAAAAAATTGTTCTATTCTTTGAAGTGTAGTCAATAATTTTATTTTTGAGGAAAATTTTTTATGAATAAATATAAGGGATATGTGAATACAGAATATTTAGAAAATGCATCAGAGGTTTTTAAAGAGATTAAAATTTTTAGTTATGATGAGATGCAGATAAAATCAGGGGATAGCGTTTTGGATGTAGGCTGTGGGCCAGGTATAGATGTTGTACAGTTAACAAAATGTGTATCAGAGAGTGGTAAGGTTTTTGGGGTAGATCATGACCAGGAAATGATTAATGATGCGGAAAGTTTAGCTAAATCACAAAACGTGTTGGCAAATGTTGAATTTCAAGCACACGATGTAGCTACTCTGCCATTTAAATCGAACTATTTTGATAGCTGTCGAAGTGAGAGAGTATTTATGCATTTATCCGATCCTTTAGCAACTCTGAGGGAAATGCACAGAGTAACTAAGCCGAATGGTCGTGTAGTTGTAATAGATTCAGATTGGTCTAGTTTATCGATTGACAATAATCTGACGGATATTGAAAATAAATTATTCCAGTTTTATAGAGATAAAGTATTGATTAGTGGATATGCAGGACGAAGTTTATTTCGTTTCTTTCGTAAACTTGGTTTTTCTGACATAAAAATTCAAATCTTTCCTTTGTTTACTTCTGATTTGGATGTTTTTAGTCAGTTATTGCAACGAGAAGAAGTTGAAAACCATGCTTTAAAAGAAAATGCCATAAGTAAAGACGAACTTCAATTATGGCGCAAACAACTCCAGCAAGCTGCTGATGAAAAAAGGTTTTTTAGTTCTATGAATGTTATTTCTGTATCTGGTGAAAAGATTGGTTGATATTTATTTAGCCTAGTACAACAACCCGTAAGTTCGTACCTAATTTATATCACTATGACCTTACATTGATAAGCTAATTTAAAGGGTTTAGCCAAATTTTAAATTATTAACATACTGTTTTTTGGTACGAACTTATGGGTTACTGTACTAGTACCAGAACAATCGGGTGAGTGTAATTATATTGTCACATCAGTTGGAAATGAATTTTTAGAATAGGTATCCAACTGATGTGTAATTAATAGTTCTCACTCAGTTATTTTAAGACGTAGGAAATGAATATATTTTCAAAGTTCATCCTTAACCGTATTCACTTCCTCGGCAGTCAGTGCTTTTTGATAAATTCTGACATCGGCAATTGAACCTTCCCAAGGACGAGATGTAGCAACTGCCGGA
>VAPK010800426.1_pt1 | contig 11443 bp, 6 predicted proteins | sample 3395031 | NCBI WGS metagenome assembly VAPK01 (sample SAMN08290443, study PRJNA428436) | hydrothermal vent metagenome | isolation source: Deep-sea hydrothermal vent chimney 1 | place: Pacific Ocean: Juan De Fuca Ridge
GCTATAGCCATAGTTACAGCGAGGCTTTTTAACGAAGTTAGCGTGCAAAAGAACGAGTTAAAACGGTCAGGTTATTTCATTACAATCACTTAAACAACTAATTATGAAACGAATGAAAATATTCAATTTTAAAAGTAACCTAAGGTTATTTGGGTTAGCCAGTATAATTTTTACATGTTCCTTTATTTCCTGCAATCAAAAAGAAAAAGACAGCAATAAAGGATCAAATGACGGTTATAATGTTGCTGCATACATTTGGCCATCGTGCCACCACGATGAGCGTTTTGGCGATATGCTTTGGCCCGAGGGGATTGGGGAATGGGAAGTCATTAAAAAAGGGAATCCGCGTTTTGAGGGGCATTACCAACCTCGGTTGCCGCTGTGGGGATACGAAATGGACAATGACCCGAAAGTGGTGGAGAGATGGATTGATGCAGCCATTGATCATGGTATTAATGTTTTTGTGTATGACTGGTATTGGTTTGACGGCGGTCCTTTTCTGGAAAGTGCACTAAATGACGGTTTCCTGAAAGCAAAAAATAATTCGAAAATGCAGTTTTATATTATGTGGGCCGACCACGATGTAAAACGAAATTACTGGAATGTGCATAAATTTAAAGACGATACTTCCCTGCTTTGGGACGGAGCCGTGGATTCGGACAACTTCAAAATTATAGTTGACAGGGTAATAAATCAGTATTTTAAACAGCCCAACTATTTTAAGATCGATGGCAAACCTGTATTTTCCATATTCAGTATTGGCAATTTGCTGGAAAGTTTTAACGGGAGCGTAGAAGAAGCGAGAAAAGCACTGGATTATTTCAGGGAAGAAGTGAAAAAAGCCGGGTTTCCGGGTTTACATATCCAATGGAATCAGGGAGGTGGTTCTATCATGTCGAAAGAAGCTGCTACAGAGTTTTCCGAAAGTGTAAAACAAATGGGTTTCAATAGTGTGGCGATGTATAATATGAGAGGAATGAATGATGATTATTTGGTTTATGGTGCCAATTCAGTGAAAATAAGGATACAAATGGATTCTATTTTAAATGTGCCGTTGTTCCCTTGTGTTTCTGTTGGATGGGATGATACGCCGCGGTTTCCTGCAAAAGGTATCCACGATGTGGTACATTATCATAATACACCTGCCAGTTTTGCTGCCTTGCTTTCAAAAGCAAAAAAATATGCTGACAGCCATCCCGAGCAACCCAAACTGATTACCATCAACGCATGGAACGAGTGGGTGGAAGGCAGTTATCTGCTGCCCGACATGCTCAACGGATATGGTTATTTGGAGGCAGTAAAAAATGTAATGGAAGGTGAATTTGATAAATATTAAATTAGTGTCCGGTAAAAGTTTTGAGATTGCTTCGTTACACTGCCAATGACAGATTTTTGTAACAATCTGATAGTCAATGACTAATTTTAAACTGCTTGTCATCTCGACGATAGGAGAGATCCGCTCATTAAACAAGGGATTCCTCCTCGGAATGACAGTTCCATTGGAACATTTCTGTCATTACCTCATTATGCCCAATAAAAATTAGGTGACCACTCGCAATGACAGGCGTTTCAGATATAATCTATTTGAGAGGGGGTTGGTTGGCGGTGAAGCTGCCAACCAACCCCCTCTCAAATTATAAAAGCTTTAGTTTTAGGTCATTGCGACCGCGAGGAACGAAGCGGTAAGCAATCTGTTTCAATATTCTCATTTTTACCGGACAACAATGATTAAATTATAAGATACAGTTTGATAATTATGGGATACAGTTTTAAAAGATTCATTTAGATCATTTTTGTTCACATAAATTCAAATTGTACACAAAATATGAAAAAATTAATTCTTATACTTGTTGTAGGTTTCTATTTTTTATTTGTCCCTAACAATACTAAGGCATTATTACGAAATAAGTTGGACAAAGCTGGCGATGTTATTTTGTGCGATAACAAGACAAAAAACGCAGTTAGCGTGCAAAAGAACAAGCCAGAATGGTCATGTTATTTCGTAACAATGCCTAAAGGACAAAAAGATAATACTTACGAAACTTTAAAAGCCATATTTTTAAACCCTTCGGCAAATGCCAAACCCAAAGTTTATTGGTGGTGCCTCAACGGAAACATTGATACGGTGCGGGCAAAACAAGAATTACTGGCAATGAAAGAAGCCGGAATCGGAGGCTTCGATCTCTTTGAAATAGGAGTTCCAAAACAAGATGTGATGATGCCCGGAGGACCTGCTTTTTTAAGTGACGAGTCGCTGCAAGTTATAAAATATGTTATTGATGAAGCAGGGAAACTTGATTTGACTGTTGGATTAAATTTAGCCAGCAGTTGGAATGCCGGTGGAAGCTGGATTGAACCAAAACATGGGGGCAAATCGCTTTACTTTTCAAAAATTAGTTTGACAGGCAATTCAACAAAACAAAAAATAAAAGTCCCATTTCCTGAAATCTCGTTTCCAAAGGCTTCGCTTATTGGAGGCACCGACAAGCCCATGATTCCATTTCAAAAAAATGGCAAACCTGTTTATTACGAGGAAGTTGCTGTTTTAGCAATTCCTTCTTTCGTTGAAAAAAATTCACTCGATACTGCCAATATCATTAATGTAACACCCTTTTTCGATACTGAAAAAGATGAACTTAACTGGGAAATACCTCCCGGCGACTGGGAAATTTTCAGATATGTTTGTTCCAATTCAGGTCAGCAATTGGTACTTCCAAGTCCGCAATCTGCCGGGTTAACAGTTGATCATTTCGATTCAACAGCAGTTCGAACACATTTGATGCACATTATAAATAGATTAAAACCAGTATTGGGAGATTTCAGAGATTCAGCATTAAAGAGTTTCTATCTCGCAAGTTATGAAGCCCGGGGATTTGTGTGGACATCCACTTTGTCAACAGAATTTAAAAAAGTAAACGGTTACGACATTGCCAAATTTATCCCTTCACTTTTCGATGCGGAACTTTTCAATCAGGAAATCACAAATAAAATTCAAACCGATTTCAAAAAAACCTTGTCGGAGTTAATGATAAATAACCTGTATAAAAATTCGAAAGAAATTTGTAACACTTACGGATTAAAAATTAACTGCGAAGCCGGTGGCCCGGGATACCCGCTTTACAACGGCCCCGCCGAACCACTAAAAGCACTGGGAGCTTTAGATATTCCCCGTGGTGAATTTTGGGTAAACCACTCACGAAACTATTTAGACAGCAACGGAATAGACAGTATTGATGTTTTGAGAGTGGTAAAAGAAGTTGCAGCCGCTTCGCACATTTACAGACGAGAAATTGTTGAAGAAGAAGCTTTCACCTCATTCCAACACTGGCAGGAAGGGCCTTTCGACATGAAACCTTTTGGAGACCGTGCTTTCTGCGAAGGAATGAACCGCGTGGTATTTCATGGTTTTAGCCATAATATTACCGGGTCGGGGCATCCCGGGTTTGTGTACCACGCGGGCACACACTTTAACGATAAACGTGTGTGGTGGCCAAAAGTAAAACCATTTACAAATTACTTGTCGAGACTTTCGTCGGTTTTTCAGAATACAGATTTTGTTGCTGATGTTGTTTGGTATTACGGCGATAAAATCCCAAACTCGGCTACACCAAAAAATACACATTTTAGTGTTGGTGCCGGTTACGATTACGAAGTTATAAATACAGAAATACTACTTAATAAGCTCACCATAAAAAATGGAAAATTAGTTTTATCAAACGGGGCTGTATTTAGCGTTCTTGCTTTGGAAAACGAAGAAACAATCAACCCCTTAGTTTTAGTTAAAATCAATAAATTATCTAAAAAAGGGGCTAAAATTATCGGCGATAAACCAAAAGGAATTTCTGAAATAAAAAACTCACCGCTAACAAAAGAGGAAGGTGAGTCTCTGATAAATCAACTTTGGATAGATGCTGAAAATTATTCTGAATATTTTGAAAAAAAGGGTAAAATATTTTCGGGTATAACTCCTGCAAAGTTGTTAAATAAACTTAATGTTAATCCTGATTTTAATTATTCCGACAAAGAGTCTTTCCTTTTGGATTTTATTCATTATAAAAAAAATAATTTGGATTTCTATTTTATTAGGAACACTTCAAATGAATGGGTTTCGCGCGAATGTAGTTTCCGGCAGCAAAATAAAGCACCCGAAATTTGGAATCCGGTTTCAGGAGAAATCATTCCAATTATCGTTTATAATCAGGAAAAGGAGTACATAAATATTCCTGTAACTTTGGCTCCGTATCAATCGCAACTAATCGCATTTAAAAAGTCGAATCCGCCTCCACACTATTCTCAAATAACTTCCGACGACAAGAATCCGCCGTTTTTAGAATTTACAAACGATGGAATTGTTTTTCTGCAAGATGGCAACTTTGAATTAAAAGACCGGAATCAGTCAAAAGCCATAAATAATAACATACAAATTCAAACACTAAAAGGTGGCTGGGAGTTATTTTTCCCCGAAAATTGGGGAGCTCCCGATAAAATAGGGTTACCCGAATTAACTTCGTGGACAAATTCAGAAATAGATGAGGTCAAGTATTTTTCGGGCACTGCAACCTATAAAAAAACTTTTCAGTACAATATAAATTCAGATGCAATTGATAAGCGGAAAATATATTTAGACCTCGGTAATTTATCGAAAGTTGGCGAAGTTTGGTTGAACGACCAGCATTTGGGAATTACATGGACAAAACCATACAAATTTGATGTAACCAATGTAATAAAATCCGGCAATAATAAATTAACTATTGAAGTTTCAAATACATGGTCGAACCGATTAACAGGAGATGCAATTACTGGTGAGAAATATACAAATACCAATATTTTGAAAACAATACTTCCATCCAAAAGCATCGAAATTTCAAATCAAACCAGAGTACCTTGGGCAAAAGTGCCTTTAATTGAATCAGGTTTATTGGGTCCGGTTACCATAAAAACAATTCATCCGGTGGCTTATTAGAAATAAAGTGAATCCAATAAATCAAAACAAACGCTGTCATCTTTTTAATGGCTTAGAAACTACGTGGCGAATAATCAAGGGGTTTAAAATTCCACAGTTAAAAAATTAATTTCTAAAAAAGTAGAAAAAAAGAACATTAAAATGTGGTAAAATGAAACAATTATTTTTAATAATTGCACTTTCCAACTCCGGCATTTTCTATCGGACTTGGGAAAGTTCGATTCTGATTAGGTAGCCATTATTCTGATAAAATATTTCTAATTGCAGCAAGAAGCGCATTTGCAATTCTGGCGGAACCGAGATCGGAAGGATGAACACCATCTACTGCACACTCATAATAATCGTCGCCAAGTACTTTCGAGCCATCAAGGAAATAGATATTACTATCGCCGGCGTTTACTCTTTCATCAACTAAATTTTTCTGAAAATTACGAAGTTCAATGTATGGTTTATAAGTGGGACTTCCATCGAAATGTCTGGCATACCTTATTTTCGACATAATTAGTATGTGAGTTTCCGGATGCTGCTCTCTTAGAATATCAATAAATGGTGCTAACGTTTTTCTAAGTGTTTCGCCAGCATTTGCTTCGTAGTCGAGTATAATAAAACTAACATCCGAAATCTGATTTATAAGATTTGCCAAAGCAGGCTCGCCTTTTCCACTTCCCGAAAATCCAAGGTTCACAAACTGTGCATCTAATTTGCGACTTAAAATATTTGAGTATGCCATTCCAGGGCGCGAAACACAACCTCCTTGTGTAATAGATGTTCCGTAAATTACAATTTTACCAGCAAAAGTGAATGCCGGTGGTGCCTGAATAACACTCTCTTGTTCAATACCAATTTGCAACGATTTTACACCGTTATAAAGAGGGAAGTTAATTGTAAAATCATGAAATTTACTCTCCTCTGAATCATACAATTCATACTGATATTTTATCGAGTCGTGCGGAAATCTGGTAGTTTTATAATAGCGTTGAACTCCAAAATCTCTGACATACAAATCGAATCCACTTTGTCCGGTGGCTGGCATGTGATACATATTCGACCTCCCGGCAATCTCTACTTTTACCAAAATCTTTTTACTGTTTGTACTAAACCTAACTTGACCGCCGGCAGTATGATTTGCCAAACCATCAACAGACTTCGTAAGTTCCCAATCGGGATTTACAGGAAGTCTTCTGTAAACACTATCTTTTTCTAACCACTCAAAACCAACCAGATCGAATGGTTTCTCCTGTGCATCAAACCAAACAATACCATTGGCATCGGCTTTTTTCAAAACCATGTTCGAATCCATTTTCCATGCACTGGAAACTTGAGAAAAACCTATAAAACTTGTTCCGAAGAAAAAAATCAGAGTTAATAATCTGGAATACAATATTTTGATTGTCATTATACTTAGTTTATGAAATTGTTTATAATTAATATTCAAAAGTAGTGTTTTAAATTTTATACTTATTAGTAATTCGCCATACCCAATATTTGTTTCACTTGTTTTAAACTTATACTTTTATACCTCTTAAAAACTACTATATGCAATCTGATTTTAATCTATTAAAATCCCAACTCGAAGGCGACCTCTTTATCGATAACGTGCAACGTGTTTTATATTCTACCGATGCCTCGCAATACAAAGAGATGCCCCTGGCAGTTACCAAACCAAAGTCGAAAGATGATATCAAAAAAATTATTGCTTTTGCTAACGAAAATGGCACATCAATAATTCCACGGGGTGCAGGTACATCGCTCGCCGGGCAAGTTGTTGGAAATGGTATTGTAGTTGACATTTCGAAATATATGAACAATATTCTCGAATTCAATAAAGAGGAAAAATATGTTATTGTTGAACCCGGAGTTAATCTTGCAGAACTAAACCTTTTTGTGGCTGAACATAATTTGCAATTTGGACCGGAAACTTCAACAGCAAACCGCTGTGTAATTGGCGGAATGTTGGGGAACAACTCATGCGGGTTACATTCAATTGTTTACGGCAGTGTGCGCGAACATATTTTAGAAGTTGATGCAATTCTCTCGGATGGTTCCGAAACCACTTTCAAACCGCTTACAAAAGATGAATTTCAGCAAAAACTAAATGGCAATCCCAACCAATTTGAAAAAGCCATTTACCAAAATATTAATGACATTTTATCAATTCCCGAAAACCAAAGAGAGATTCGCGATAAATTCCCTGCACCCAAGTTAACCCGCCGAAATATGGGTTATGCTATTGATTCTTTGTTGAATTCTGAAATATATACTGAAGGCGGAGAAACATTTAATTTTTGCAAACTGCTTGCCGGCTCGGAAGGTACTTTGGCTTTTTCGTACCGTATTAAATTGAATCTCATTCCTCTCCCTCCAAAATATAAGGGATTAGTTTGTGCACATTTTGAGACTTTGGAAGAGTCGCTGCTCGGAAACTTGATTGCGTTAAAACACAAACCAACGGCTATTGAATTAATGGACGATCCGGTAATGCAAGCTGCTAAACAAAACATCGAACAAAATAAAAACCGCTTTTTTATAAAAGGCGATCCGGGAGCTTTGTTAATGATTGAATTCTCGTATAAAACAGAAAAGGAGTTAACAGATACAGCAAAAGCACTGGAGAAAGATTTTAGTGATGCAGGACTGGGTTATCATTTTCCGTTGGTTACCGGAACCGATAAAATAAAACGAGTTTGGGCGTTGCGAACTGCCGGACTCGGGCTTTTGTCGAATATTCCGGGCGACAGAAAAGGTGTTCCCGGAATTGAAGACACCGCTGTACTTCCAAAATATTTGCCCGATTACATAGCCGATCTCAAAAAAGTATTAAAAAAGCTGGGTCTCGAAAGTGTCTATTATGCGCACATAGCAACCGGCGAAATTCATTTCCGCCCCTTAATAAATTTTAAAGACCCGGCTGACGTTAAACGTTTCGATACTTTAATGAATGACGTTGCTTCATTGGTAAAAAAATATAGAGGTTCGATGAGTGGCGAACATGGCGATGGGCGTGTGCGTGGGAAATTTATCCCGTTTATGTTAGGCGAAAACAATTACAAACTCATTAAACAGGTGAAAAAAACCTGGGACCCGAACAATATATTTAATCCCGGTAAAATAATTGATTCGCCACCAATTACCGAAAATTTACGAGTAGTTCCCGGAAATCCAACACCCCGGTTTAAAACAGTTTTCAACTTTTCAAAAAACAACGGGTATATGCGCAGCATTGAAAAATGCAACGGCTCGGGCGACTGCCGTAAAAGCGAAAAAATAGGTGGTACACTCTGCCCTACTTTTATGGCTACCCGCGACGAGGATAAATCTACACGCGGACGTGCCAATGTTTTGCGCGAATTTATGTATTCAACAGATAAGGAAAATCCATTCGACCATCAGGAAGTGTACGATATTCTGGATTTGTGTATTTCGTGTAAAGCATGTAAAAGCGAGTGCCCTTCTAATGTTGACATGGCAAAGCTGAAAGCTGAGTTTTTGCAAAACTATTACGACATTCATGGTATTCCGGTGCGTTCCCGATTAATTGCATATTTACCCCGACTGAATAGACTTGCAATGATATTCCGCCCAATTTCAAATTTTATTATGAATACGGCGTTGATGAAAAAATCGATAGGTTTTACACCAAAGCGAGAAGTTCCCAAACTTTCGAAAATCACCCTGAACCGTTGGGTTGGCAATGGGATTCCACTTCCTGAAACAGAACAAAAAGGTAAAGTTTACCTTTTTAACGACGAGTTTACAAATTACAACGAAAGCGATCTTGGAATTAAAGCAATCTTGCTTTTAACCAAACTTGGCTACGAAGTAAAAATCCCTGTTCATAAAGAGAGTGGTCGTACATTTTTATCGAAAGGATTAGTAAGGAGTGCTAAAAAAATAGCCATCGAAAATGTGAATCTTTTAAAAGGAATTATTTCTGACAAAACTCCGTTAGTTGGAATTGAGCCATCAGCAATTCTCGCTTTCCGCGATGAATATCCTGAATTGGTTGAAAAGGATTTACAACCGGCAGCAGATAATTTGGCAAAAAATTCACTCTTATTCGAAGAATTTATTTCAACTGAAATAGAAAAAGGAAACATTTCTGAATCTGATTTTACAACAGACGAGAAACAAATTCTATTACACGGACACTGTCAGCAAAAAGCAATTGCATCAACCGAGCCATCGAAAACAATGCTTTCGCTACCAAAAAATTATTCGGTAAAAGAAATCCCATCGGGTTGCTGCGGAATGGCAGGCTCGTTTGGCTACGAAAAAGAACATTACGATTTATCGATGAAAATTGGTGAGATGGTACTTTTCCCCGCCGTTCGCGAAGCAGAAGAAAAAATCATTATTTCTGCACCCGGAACTTCCTGCCGCCATCATATAAAAGATGGAACGGGCAAATCGGCAAAACACCCTGTTGAAGTTTTGTATGAGGCGTTGACATAAAAGCAAAGATACCACCCATTGATTGACGGATGAGCATCCTTGCAATGAAACTCCTCGCAGCAAGCTGACGAGGTATCTCCACAGATATTTTTTTCAATTCGCTTAAAGAAGTGGCAAATATAAAAACTGTTCCATAAACAGTACAAATTAATCTTGCGTCAATGTAAGGATTCATCATTTAAATTCCGTCATAAATCATATACAACTTGATTGAACGAACTAAATGAAGAAACTGAAAATTTTCCTTGCATCTATTGCCCCCGGAATTATCTTAATCGGATACAATATTGGTACAGGGAGCATTACTACCATGGCATCGTCAGGAGCATCATTCGGGATGGAATTGATGTGGCCATTATTGCTTTCGTGCATTTTTACTTATTTTTTGATTGTTACTTTTGGCCGTTATACTGCGATAACCGGAAATACTATCCTCTTTAGTTTAAAACAATCCTTTGGTAAACCGATAACCATTTTTGTATTAATTTCTTTACTGATTAGCGAATGGGTATCCTGCATGGGAGTTATGGGAATTGTTACCGAGATTGTGCAGGAATGGTCCAAACCTTTTTTTGCTGATTCCAGCGGGATTAATCCTGTATTGTCGGCCCTGGTTTTCGGAGCTTTGCTTTATTATCTTTTTTGGCAAGGGAAGCATAACTTTTTTGAAAAAATACTGACAATTTTTGTCACTATAATGGGGGTATCATTTATTGCAACAATGTTTATGGTAATACCCGCTCCAAAGGAAATGTTGCGCGGGTTAATCCCCCGGATTCCGGGAAACACAGAAAAATTATTACTGATTGCCAGTATGGTGGGGACAACTATGGGCGCGATACTTTATGTTGTCCGATCGATTTTAGTACAGGAAAAAGGCTGGAAAGCAAATGACGAAAAATTGGAGAAAAGGGATGCACTTTTTTCTTCGATAATGATGTTTGTATTAAGTGTTGCAATTATGGCAAGTGCCGCGGGAACATTGTACCCAGCCGGGCTAAAAGTTGAAAATGCCATTGATATGGTTAAACTTATGGAACCAATAGCAGGGCGTTTTGCCATTTCTATATTTGTTGCAGGAATAGTAAGTGCAGGATTATCTTCGTTGTTCCCGATTATTTTACTGGCACCCTGGCTATTTGCCGATTACAACAATAAACCAAGAAACATGAAAAGTTCCCAATCGCGGCTACTCGTGCTTTTAGGTGTGTTTTTTGGTTTGGCAGTCCCTGTTTTTGGCGGCAGGCCGGTGTTTGTGATGATTATTTCCCAATCTTTGGCAATTATTGTTACTCCGCTGGTTTTGACTTTAATGCTGGTTCTTGTAAACCGTCTGGCAAAAACAAGTAATTACCCGGTAACAAAATGGTGGAATTCATTTATGGGGCTAATTATTTTCTTCACAATAGCCATGGCAGTTGCAGGCATTTTTGGAATTGTAGGTTCTTTTTAATGATAATATCAAAATAACCAATATAATTTAGAACAATGAAAAAATTTGATTCTTCACTCGTTTGTTGTTATTTATATACCATCACAAAATATGGTTATCCGCCCAAGGCAGAAAACACATTGAAATATATTGAAGAAATGCACAACCTTGGTTTTTCGAGCATTGAGTTGGAAGGTATTAGAGAACAACATTTGTTGCAAGTTTATAATCTCCGGTTTGAAATTAAAAATAAGCTCAACAAACTTGGAATGAAAGTACCCTACTTTTGCATTGTTTTGCCCGGGCTTAGCTCTACCGATCCAATTGAACGGAATAAAAACCTTGAACTATTTGAAAAAGGGTGTGAGATAGCCCAAGTTATTGGCGCAAAAGGAGTTTTGGACAATGCGCCACTGCCTCCATACCAGTTTCCAAAAGATATTCCGGTAGTCAGGCATTACGATGAAAAGGTTTTACAGGCTGCACAATTTCCACAACAGCTCAACTGGGAAAAATACTGGGGAGATTTGACCGGAACTATACGAACAGCTTGCCAGATTGCTAGCGCAAAAAGCTTAAGCTATCAGATGCACCCC
>VAPK010002775.1_pt1 | contig 11440 bp, 4 predicted proteins | sample 3395031 | NCBI WGS metagenome assembly VAPK01 (sample SAMN08290443, study PRJNA428436) | hydrothermal vent metagenome | isolation source: Deep-sea hydrothermal vent chimney 1 | place: Pacific Ocean: Juan De Fuca Ridge
TTGAAAAATAGTTGTGGATTATAAAATAATATTTTAGTTTAGACTGTAAAATTTATTTAATTATTGAGGTATTAATATGTCGTCGGACAAGTTAGCAAAAGAAATGGCATATCTTTCATGCGAAATTGCCAAAAGCTGTAACAAAAAAGAATCATTGTTTGCTGCATCATTTAAATTAACGCCTGCTGAATTTAGATGTTTAAGATTATTTACCAATAGAATTGAGCTGCCAATTAAAACTCTTACAACCGAACTTGCGCTCACACCGGGAAGAATTACACATATTTTAACTTCACTCGAAGCAAAAAAATATGTTACAAGATCAATTGACAAGTCAGACAAAAGAAATATTATTGTTAAACTAACTCGCAAGAGTAAACCTTTAATTGAAAAGCTTAATGCGGAACACATCAAAATCCATAAAGAAATATTAGAAGATATTCCTGCGGCAGAAAGAACATCTGTAATTGTTGCCATGAAAGATGTAATTTCAGCTCTAAAAAATTGGAGTGGTAAAAGATCTTAAAGAAACATTTTAATGTAAAACCCGACTACTAAAGTTGGGTTTTGTTTTCTAATCATCTTTTAATGCTAAAATATTTATAATGATTGAATATACTGGAACAATAGTGGTTTTCGGAAATTATCCGGCAGATGCCGGGCTGAATGAATGTATAACACACTCTAACTTGCTTTTTCACAGAATCCGTGATCGTTCCGAAAAGCAACTAAGATTGTGTATATAATAAAAGTCAACTATTTGATTAAATAAACATTATAATTTATGAGTCCACTCTAAAAAGCCCCAAACGGACTTTAGTCCGTTTGGGGAAGTTCGTTTTTAGTCTGTTTCCCCACGACTGAAGTCGTGGGCTAGTAAAAATATTACTTTTTAGAATGGACTCATTTATATTTCATTAATTTTTATTTATAAAATAAATAATAGAATTATGAGGGCATCATTACTATTTTTATTTTTTAGCAGCTATCTTTTTTCTCAAACGACAGCTCCCATTGTGTTTTCCGAAATTATGTTTCGTCCGGCAGAAACCAACAGTGAGTTTATAGAGCTATTCAATACTTCTGATACAAATACAGTTGATTTAACAAAATACCAAATTCAGTATCATACTTCAGCAGCCGACACAATTGTTTCTCACGAAGCAGGCTTGGTTTTACAACCACAGCAATATGCCGTTATTTTAGAAGGTGATTACAATTTCGCGAACGGCATTTACCAAAATCTCATTCCCGCAGGTGCCCTTGTTTTAACAATCGACAACAACACATTCGGCAGTTCAGGAATGTCCAATTCTTCTGACAGAACCGTAAGATTAATAAATGCAGTTGGCGATACTTTAATAAGTCGAACATACACAGCGAATAATTCCGCCGGCATTTCGGATGAAAAAATTTTAATGAACAACGATAATGCTTCATCAAATTGGGCAAACTCACTTTTGGTAAATGGAACACCGGGATTTGCAAACACTGTTTCTCCGCTGAATAACGATTTACTGGTCGCCTCAATTCGTTTTCTTCCCGAAACTCCGCACGAAAATGATCTTTTGTCAGTTTCTGTTTTAATTAAAAATATCGGGTTAAATAATGCGGCTAATTTCACTGTCGAAATTTTTAATGATATCAATGCCGACTCTATTGCAGAAACTATCGAAAAAATATTTAATAACTCCTTTACATCATTATCGTCGGGCGATTCACTAACGGTACAAACCGAAATTTCTAATGTGCCGATTGGCACAACTTATATTATTGCTCAAATAAATTATTCGGCAGACGAGAACACGGCAAACGATACAGCATTCGAGAACATTTCTGTTCTGCCAAAGCCAGCTGAGTTTTCCGATTTTGTAATCAACGAAATTATGTACAAACCTTTAAGCGGCGAACCTGAATGGATTGAGATTTTCAACAGAAGCAATGAACAAATAAATTTAAAAAGTTGGCGTATATTTGATGCTTCGTCAAGCATTAATATCACCGACAGCAATGTGGTTGTTGAACCAAACGAGTATGTTGTAATTGCAGATGATAATGCTATATTAGATTTTTTTGAAATCCCGTCAAAATTAATTATTGCAAACATCCCTTCATTAAATAATTCCGGTGACAACTTAAAAATAAAGGATGGTTTGGGAAATGTTATTGACAGTGTAAATTATTTATCCGATTGGGGAGATAATCAGACGGGTATTTCTCTTGAGCGACTTGATACTGAATCACCCGGAAATATTTTTTCTAATTGGTCAAGTTCTACAGCATCAAGTTTAGCTACTCCTGGAGAAATAAATTCCGTTACGCCAAAAAATATCGATTTGGCTATCACCGATTTTTACTCAGACAATGAATATGCCGAACTAAATTCCCCCACATTACTTAATGTGAAAGTTATAAACAGTGGAATTCAAACAGCCGATAACATTACTGTCCGTTTATTTAACGATACAAATAGAGACGGTTTCCCACAGCCAAGTGAAAAAGTTGACAGTGTGAATATTTCTACTTTAAATTCAAATGATTCATTAATTGTTTATTTTAATTTTAGCTCTTCGATTATTGGTGAAAACTATTTAATTGCTGAAGTTCACCAAGCACAAGACGAATTTGCAGGAAACAACTCCATGCAGTTTGTTCTTGATGTTGTTGAAATAAATGAACAGCGAAATGATTTGGTAATCAACGAAATTATGTATGCTCCGTCAGCACCGGAACCGGAATGGATTGAAATTTTTAACCGCAGTTCAAAAACAATCGATTTACGTAATTACCAAATTGCAGATTCAAGAGATACTGTAAAAGTAATTCACAAAAGCACATTAATATTACCGGATTCATTTTTTGTGGTGGCGAAAGATTCTTCTTTTTACGAAAAATACGGTAATACTCCGCACATAGTAATTTCATTTTTCCCTTCATTAAACAACTCAAATGATAAAGTCATTATTTTGGATTCGTTGTTTCGTGTAATTGATTCGGTAAGCTATTCTTCAGCTTGGGGCGGAACAAGTGGGAAATCTCTGGAACGAATAAATTCTAATGCAGCTGCGAATGATTCTACAAATTGGAATAGTTCAATTTCTCCAAAATTGGCAACACCTGGCTTAATCAATTCAGTAACAAGAAGAGATTATGATTTGGCAGTTACAAATATTTATTCTGAGGTTGATTACGTTGAACTAAACTCGTCTGTGCAATTAAATGTGCAAATATTAAATACCGGCATTCAAACAGCTAACAACATTACTGTCCGCCTTTTCAACGACATTAACAAAGACAACATTCCGCAGCCAAGTGAAAAAGTTGACAGTGTAAATGTTTCTACTTTAAATTCAAATGATTCACTAATTGTTAATTTTAATTTTTATGCTGTGGAACTTGGGACCAATAATTTAATCGCTGAAGTTTACCAGCCACAAGATGAATTTGCTACAAATAATAAAATGGCTTTCGCACTTAATGTAGTTCAAATAAATGAAGAAAGAAATGATTTGGTAATAAACGAAATTATGTATGCACCTTCCGCACCGGAACCGGAATGGATTGAAATATTTAACAAAAGCAGCAAAATCATAAACCTGCGTAACTATCAAATTGCCGATTCAAAAGATACCGTGCATGTTATTTTTGCAAATACAGTTTTGCCGCCCGATTCTTTTTTTGTGGTTGCAAAGGATTCTTCTTTCTTCGTAAAATACGGAAACCTTTCCAATGTAATTATTTCCTCTTTTCCATCTTTGAATAATTCAAACGATGATGTAATTATTTTGGATTCGCTATCAAGGGTTATTGATTCGGTTAGTTACAGCTCGGATTGGGGAGGAAGCGGAGGAAAGTCTTTGGAAAGAATTAATTCCGATGCAAGTTCAAATGATTCTGCCAATTGGGGAAGTTCCGTTTCGGAAAACTTAGCTACACCGGAAATGATAAACTCCATTACACAAAAAAACTTTGATTTGGCAATAACTGATTTTTACTCCGATGCCGATTATGTTTTACTTAACAATTCAGCTTTGCTAAATGTTAAAATTCAAAATATCGGAATTGAAACGGCAAACAATATTACCGTCCGTTTATTTAACGATATCAATAATGATGAGTTTCCGCAGCCAAGCGAAAAGATTGACAGCATGGACATTTCCGCTTTAAGTTCAAATGATTCAATTACCGTTAATTTTAATTTTAACGGTGTTGTAATCGGCACAAATAATTTAATTGCCCAAGTTTATCAGCCGCAGGATAAGTTCTCTGCAAACAACGAAATGTTTCTTAATTTGAATGTTGTTGAAGTAAATGAACAAAGAAACGATTTGGCAATAAACGAAATTATGTACGCTCCTTCTTCACCGGAGCCGGAATGGATTGAAATATTTAACAGAAGCGGAAAAACTATTGACTTGCGCAATTACGAAATTGCAGATTCAAAAGATACCGTGCAGGTTATTTTTACAAATACAGTTTTGCCGCCCGATTCTTTTTTCGTGGTTGCAAAGGATTCTTCTTTCTTCGTAAAATACGGAAACCTTTCCAATGTAATTATTTCTTCTTTTCCGTCTCTTAATAATTCAAATGATGATGTGATTATTTTGGATTCGCTGTCAAGGGTTACTGACTCGGTTAGTTACAGCTCGGATTGGGGAGGAACCGGAGGAAAATCTTTGGAAAGAATTAATTCCGATGCAAGTTCAAATGATTCTACAAATTGGGGAAGTTCCGTTTCAAATCCAACTCCAGGTAAAAATAATTCCATTGCAAAAAATGATTTTGATATTTCCGTTGAATCTGCTTTTCCAAACCCTGCAATTCCAACCGTTGGGAATGATGTACATTTGTCTGCATTCCTGAAAAACCGCGGTAAACTAAGCAGCAGTTTTACGATTCAATTATTTTATGATAATAATTTTGATAATATTGCCGATGAGCTTGTGGAAACAACGAGTAATTTAAGTATTCAACCAAACGATTCAATAATTATAAATTTCAATTATTTTATTCATAATATTCAAAGTGAAAAGGATTTTGTAATAATTGCAAATTTATTAGAAGATGAGAACAACTTAAATGACACTCTTTATTTCAGTGTCCGCCCGTCTTTCGGTCGCAACGCAATACAAATAAATGAAATCATGTATCGTCCGGCAAACGGAGAACCGGAATGGATTGAATTTTATAATTCAAGCGATTCAAAAATAAATTTCAAAAATTGGACTATCGGCGATATTGAAACACAACCTGACACAACAATAATAACAAGCGGCAATATTTTTATTCAGCCGAAGAGTTTGTTTGTAATTGCAAAGGATTCCGTAATACAATCCTTTCATTCCTCAATACCATCGGGATTTGCAGTTTCGGCATTTCCGAATTTGAACAACAACACGGATGGTGTTGTGCTTCGCAGTCAATACGGATTAACAATTGATTCGCTTAAATACAATACAAATTGGGAAAACAAACTCGGCTTTTCAATCGAAAGAATTTCACGTGATTCCGCTTCTGTTGACAGCAGCAATTGGGTGATTTCTACGGATGTTGAGCAAAGCACTCCCGGAAGAATAAACAGTGCCGCCGCTAAAAAATACGATTTGCAAATTTTGGATATTTCTGCTATGCCAAAATTTCCCGGAAAAGATGCTGACTTAAAACTAACGACAATAATTGTAAATAACGGATTATTAAACGCAGCGAACTTTTCAGTAAAATTATTTTATGGTTTTCAAAATGCTTCTAATCTGCTTGAAGAGTTTACCGGACAAACGCTTGCTTCCGGCGATTCGCTTACAGTACTTTCAGACAAAACATTTAAATTGACTGAGACAATGCAGATTGCTGCACAAGTTGAATTTGCAGATGACGAAAATACTGCAAATAATTTTCTTGCCGATTCTGTTGAACCGGGCTTTTTAAAAGGCAGTCTGCTTATTAGCGAAGTAATGATTGAACCATTGTCCGGTAATCCGGAATGGATAGAATTCAAAAATGTTTCCGGTAAAGATATTGATTTAAATAATTGGGTTATCGGCAATTTGCTTCCGAGCCTTTCTGTTCATACAATAATAGATTCAAGTGCTGTGCTTAAGTCGAATCAATTTCTCGTTCTGGCGTCAGATTCGTTATTAGCCGGAATTGATTCCACCGCTTTATTTATTAACGCCAAAATCGGCGGTTTAAATAATACTGCCGATGGTATTGTTATTTACGATTTTCGGCATGCAGTAATTGACAGTTTGTTTTACGATAATTCTTATGACATTGAAAAGGGTTTTTCGCTTGAAAGAATTTCATTAAGTGATTCGACAAACAATCCGCTTAATTGGCTTAGTTCTATTGAGCAAGGCGGAGGAACGCCGGGTTTTGCAAACTCGGTTTCAGCGCTTGTTCCGCAGAAAAAGAAAAGCGTTGTGATTAATGAAATAATGTATAATCCGTTTGCCGATAACTCTGAATTTATTGAACTCTACAATACAACAGATAAATACATTGAACTCGGCGGCTTTGGAGTTTTTGATCATTCGGGAAATTTCTTCAAAATTACAGACAAAGAGACAGAACTTCCGCCGGATAAATACTTTGTTGCTGCTGCAGATTCTTTAATACTTCAGAATTATACATTCGATAATTTAAATAATGATATTTATATTACAAATAGTTCCAAATTTAATCTTTCAAGTAGCAACGAGGATATAATACTTGTTGACGCTTTCGGCAACGTTGTTGATTCTGTTGCATACGACGATAAGTGGAACAACCGGAATATCGTTTCCACGAGAAATAAATCTCTTGAAAGACTAAATCCTAATTTAGACAGCAATGATCCGGATAATTGGTCAACCTCGGTAAATCCAAACGGGGCAACTCCCGGCAAACAGAATTCTGTTTTTGTTAAGTCTCTTTCCGCTTCAACCAAAATTAGCATAAACCCGAATCCGTTTTCACCGGACAATGACGGCTTTGAGGATTTTTCAATTGTTCATTACAATTTAACACAAACAGTTGCACAAATAAGGATAAAGGTTTTTGATTCACGCGGAAGAAAAGTTAGGACAATAGTAAGTAATCGTGCGAGCGGTTCTTCCGGCTCAGTAATTTTTGACGGACTCGATGATAACGGAAAGCCATTACGAATAGGCATTTACATTTTGTTTATCGAAGCACTGAACGGTTCCTCCGGCGTTGTTGAAACTTTGAAAGAACCGATTGTTATTGCACGGAAATTGTAAAAGAGCATTTATATTTCACTTCAAGTGCACAATTTTTTTTGTTAGAACCGGTTTACCGTTTGCCTGCAGTGATATAAAATATACTCCGCTTGAATACGTATTACTTTCAAATGCCAAATGGTATTCACCGGCTGATTGTGCTTTGTTCTGAAGTATTTTTACTGTTTTCCCTTGAATGTTGTAAAGTGTTATTTTTATTTTTCCTGCTTGCGGTAATGTATATGTAATTTGTGTTGATGCATTAAACGGATTGGGATACGCATTTAATGTAAATGATTTCGGCAGTTCTGTTCCGTCTGTTATTACTTCGGTCGTAGGGTCCCACTCAAATACATTTGCAAAAATATTAAAACCGGTTCCGCCTACATGACTTGTTGTCCAAGAAAAATATATTTTGTTGTCAAGAAATGCTGCGTCCGGTTGTTTTTGTACTCTAAGTGTATCGCTGTTTACTCTAAAATTATTTCCCCAAGCTTCTCCGTTTGATAAATAGACTTGTGCATAAATATCTTGCGTGCTGTTTCTAAAATCCGACCAGGCAATTACAAAATTATCATCTCTATCCAACGAGACTGTCGGCTCTGTTTGTTCCGAATTATTTTCATCTTCATTTACTTTAAAATTAGCACCTACTTTTTCACCAGCACTATTAAATCTCTGTGCAAAAATATCATTGTCTCCGTTTCTGTTATCCCTCCAAGTAACTACAAAATTGCCGGTTGTGTGATTCATTGATATTTGAACTTGTGTGTTTAATACAGTACTGCTGCCGTCATCATTTATTACCGTAACGTCGCCTATCTCAGACAAGTCCGGAGAGTATCTTTTCATTAGTATTTCAATATTATTTGAACCGGTTAACTTACCGCTCCAAATTATATAAACATATCCTTTGTTATTTATTGCACAATTTGGATATCCAATAGCACTATACAAATTATTATCTGCAACAAGCACTTTTTGACCAAAGTACGAGCCGTTTGGCTTAAAAGTTTGAAAAGCTATTTTAGGCTTATCCCACAAATCATCTACAAAAACAGCAACAAAATAATTATCATCATTAACATCATTTTGTCCAGAACTTGCATAACCGGAGGAAGGATAAAAAACACTGTCCATTATTGTATCAAACTTTTCATCAAAAAACTTAATTACCGGATGTGATACGAACGTTGTATAGCTTACAGTAAAACGGTCATAATTATAAGAAATACGTGGATATTCGGACCACGAATAATCACCCGGCAAATAAAAAATTGCTTTTTCATTAGTTACTGGAACACCATTATCTGTAAAAAGTTTTCCGTAAATATCACTGCTTCCAAATCCTTCGGAAAAATCTTGCCAAAGTATCAAAAATTTATTGTTAATTACACCGATATTACTTAACATCTGCATGCCGCTAATACCATTTGCATCATTTGGTATTTCATTTTTATATATAAATTTACCTGTACTATCAACAGCTTGTTGATATAAACGATTACTATCCTGCAATACTATAACAAAATTACAATTATTTGAAAAGACTGGACCAAAATAAGTATCCTTGCTGTCGGATATCAAAATACTATTACTATTTGTTTTACTTGCATCACTGTTTATTATTTGAGCATATAATTTATAAGTAACTTTTTCTTCATAAACCATTAAAATATAACCATTATCAGCAAATGCAGCTTGAAATCTATCAGGGTCATACTCAAGATTAGTCAATGATTTAATATTTTCGTAAATTTTATTACCATTCGGGTCAAATTTTTGCGTATGTAAATTGTAATCATTACTGCAAAAGACAGCAACAATATTATCCGATGCGTCCAAACCTAAAAAGGCACCTTCATAAACCCAAATATTCTTTTGTACATCATTAATACGTATATCGTGATTTAAAACATAAGTGGAATCATAAATATTTAAGAAAGCACTATTATTAGTCCCATAAAGCCCATCTACATTTTGGGTATATAAAATTGCATATCGGTTGTTTCTTAACCTTTTTATTTGCGGATGTCTGAAATCACCTCCAACATAAGATCTAATTGGAATAAAATAATCTCCTAGTGATTGAAGATTACTATCAAATTTCTGTGCATAAATGCGATAAGAAGAATTTGTTTTTTTAGCACTCCAAATTAAGAACATTCCGCCATCCTCTGTAACCGCAACATCAAAATTGCTAAAATTTACAAAATCATTATTCCCAAGCGAAAAAAGTTCGGTTATTGGTACTCCTACGCTATTAAACTTTCTAAAGTAAATAGTATTATTAGAAAGCCAAATTCGATTAAAACTTCCATCGGTGTTGTATATTTCCTGCAAATTCCAACCCCAACTTTGAACTTCATAATTAGCTCCAATCATTTGCCCTAAACTGTCATATTTCTGTGCAAATGTTTCAGTGTCACCATTCCGGGCATCTCGCCAGGAAATTGCATAACCGGAAAGTGTATTATTCAATAACCCAATGTTTTGTAATAGTGCTGTCCCTCGATTAGTGTTTGCTTGAAAATCGGGTGTTAACAATGTAAGTGATTTTTGTGCGTAAGTTTGAGTTAAAAGAATAGATAAAAAAAATAATATTTTAAACAAGTGTTTCATAAGTTTTGTAATATCCGTTTTAAACATATTAAAAATACTTTAATTTATTCTACCGGAGAATAAAAAGCAACACTTAATATTCTCCGGAGAATTATTTATTTGATAACGTCTAACTCCTTTTTTGTAAATTGTATCGTGGAACTTACCTCGCTACTTCTCATAAATAATCTTTATCGTTTTAGAAATTGTGCCGGCTTTTAATTGTGCATAGTAAATACCCGAAGATAATCCGCCTGCTGCGGATTGTGCGTCAAAATATACTTGATATTCGCCTTTTGCCAAATTATTATTTACCAATACTGCCACTTCCTTTCCAACTGCGTTATAAATTTTTATGCTTGCCTTTGCATCCTCTGGTAGCGTAAAATTAATAACTGTGGATGGATTAAACGGATTGGGATAATTTGCCAACTTAAATTTTAATATTGAATTTGCAGCAGTATTACCTGAACCGCTTTTATAAATAGGACCGTCTCCGGTTACTATTAGCGTATCAGACGGGATAGTTTCATAACCGATTGGTGTGTTATTTACAAGCATTTCAGTAGTTACATTGTAATGATACTTTGCGTTTCCAAATTTTTGCTTTGTAACTTCATTATCCGTCCATGTAGTGCTTGTTGTTGAACCTATTAATTTATAAGAATAAATACCATCATTATCTTCCAAGGCACGATAAATATGATAAGACTCGGCATTCGTTACTTGATCCCAAATAAGAGTTGGATGTGAGTTGTAGCCACCTGTTATATGAAAATTTTGAGGAACTTCTTGAGATAAATATGTGAAATCCAAAGTTTCTGTTGGACCTGTTACCCCTTTTAATTCCCAATATCTCACTGTCTGATGTTCAGATATTTGTCTAAATATTCCATCACCAACGTTAATTTTAAAAGAGCCTTCCTTTCCAGTCCAACTTCCATTGCCATTTTTAATTGGCATGTCAAATTTAATCCAAATATCTATATTATGAATACCAACTGGCTGATAATATCCCAATTGAGAATCTCTGCAATCTAAATAAAAGTAACCAACACTAGTTGTATCAAAATCCTGGATTTCATCATGATAACTCAATACTTCAATAGATAATTTATAAATTCCATCAGCAAAATCATCTAACTGAGATGATATATTCTCGTTTTGAAATTCAAAACCATACCAGGCATGCAAAGTTTCTTGCGCCCTATAATCAGTTGAGATCCAAAAGCTTTGTGTCCACATATCATCAAAAAAAGAATCCAAACCATCTGGTATTTGAGTATATATTTGTTTTGGGAAAAAGAGATCAGAATACACGTTTCCATTGTTTTCTCTGGTAAATCCACCAACTCCATCTTGCACCCAGTAATCTCCAATAGCTTCCATATGAACTCTAATTCCTAAAACGTTTGCTTGGTTTGGATATTGCCAGTCAATAAAATTTCCGTAACCAAATATACAAGTATAAATTTCCGGACCATTGCCTGAGCCCCAACTGGGATCGTACGGTTGCCCGAATAAATTTACCGCACTAATTAAAACAAGTAGAATAATCTTTTTCATTACAGCCTCCTTTTGTGATATGTAAAATTAATTGACGCTGATACATAAAAAAAAAA
>VAPK011056732.1_pt1 | contig 11439 bp, 10 predicted proteins | sample 3395031 | NCBI WGS metagenome assembly VAPK01 (sample SAMN08290443, study PRJNA428436) | hydrothermal vent metagenome | isolation source: Deep-sea hydrothermal vent chimney 1 | place: Pacific Ocean: Juan De Fuca Ridge
CTGACAAAATAAACGATTTTACACTTGTTTTATAGTATTTATCACACTTGAATAAGATTTGTTACACTGTAGTGTATAAAACTAAGGACGAGCTAGGGTTAAGAAAACCCCCGGTGAAATCAATTCTCATCGCGATGCTCAAACGCTACCCAATGTCGGTAATAATGGGATTAATGATCATTTATGGTCGTGCTGAGTATATATCCATGGCGTTATGGAATATAATATTAGCTTCACATTGTGCAGGAGTCCTTACCGATGATTTTCTTCGTCAGTTTTCTGTTGTTTATTATTGCCGTTTTATTAATGAGTATCGGTTTGTTTTTTCGAGGTCGTCCCATTCAAGGTAGTTGCGGCGGTCTAAACAACATAAAAGGTTTGCAAGATGCCTGCGGTGCTTGCGGTAAAACATGCAAAAAAAGAAAGGAATTGAATGCTAATAGCACAACGCGTTATACTCGATAGTGCATGGTCAAGCTCAAAACCCCATCGTTTCTACAGCGGAAATTCAATAAAAAACCCATCTCACCCGAACTCATGGGTATTTGACCCCCCTTAATCTTTGGGGCGATTAAAATCAATAACAAAAACCCAAAATATGACAAGATTCGCCGGTCACAACCCAATCCCATTCCAGATCAAATTCCTGTGCTTTTGACAATAAAGTAAGCTTTTGTTACATTAGCGCGCCTTTTCGCCTCCCAATTATTATTATTATTTTCTGAGGTCACCCATGTTTACCTTGTTTGTTAATCGTGTTACGTCTACCAAAGACGACATATTTTCTGGCTTAACTGTCGCATTAGCGCTCGTTCCAGAAGCCGTGGCATTTGCTTTTGTCGCCGGTGTACACCCCTTAGTTGGACTCTATGCCGCCTTTATGGTTGGATTAATCACCGCCACCATTGGCGGGCGACCTGGTATGATCTCTGGTGCAACGGGGGCTTTAGCGGTGGTGATGGTGGCCTTGGTGGCCGATCATGGGGTGGAATATTTGTTTGCCACGGTCATACTCATGGGCATCATACAGATCCTGGCGGGTGTATTACGCTTAGGCAAATTTATTCGCATCGTTCCCTATCCCGTTATGTTAGGTTTTGTTAACGGCTTGGCCATTGTGATTTTTCTTTCTCAACTCAATAATTTTCAAATTTCCTCAGACAGTGGCGATTGGCAATGGATGACAGGCAGTGCGTTATATATCATTCTTGGCTTAGTGCTACTGACCATGCTGATTATCCATTTTTTACCCCGTTATACTCGGGCATTTCCTGCCCCCTTAGCCGCTATTGTGGTAGTGACCTTGCTGGTGATTCTGTTAGATCTCGATACCCGCACTGTCGGTGATATCGCCTCCATTGCTGGAAATTTGCCAGACTTTCATATTCCTGCGGTGCCATTCACTTTAGAAACGTTATGGATCATTTTGCCTTACTCGCTGATTCTAGCGGCCATTGGTCTCATCGAATCGTTATTAACCATGAGATTGATCGACGAACTGACTCAAACCCGTGGACGCAGTAACAAGGAATGCATTGGGCAAGGCGTGGCTAATAGCGTCACGGGGTTTTTTGGTGGCATGGGTGGCTGCGCTATGATCGGACAAAGTATGATTAATGTTAACGCTGGCGGGCGAGGCCGATTATCCGGTATTTCAGCGGCGTTATTCTTATTGCTTTTTATTTTATATGCGTCATCACTGATCGAAATGGTACCATTGGCGGCGCTGATTGGGGTGATGTTTATCGTTGTTATCGGCACATTTGAGTGGTCAAGCTTCCGCATTCTTCGCAAAGTACCTCGCTCAGATGCGTTTGTGTTAATTTTAGTGTCGGCGATAACGGTGGCGGCGGATTTGGCTATTGCCGTTATTATTGGAGTGATTGTTTCTGCCTTGGTTTTTGCCTGGCAACATGCCAAAGTTATTTCCGTGAAATCATATATTAATGAAGAAGGGGCTAAAATTTACGAACTAGACGGTCCGTTATTTTTTAGCTCGGTACACAATTTTCTAGGGCTATTTGACGCAAAAAATGATCCACAGGAAGTCATCATCGACTTTAAGTCATCCCGGGTGTATGACCATTCCGCCTTAGAAGCCATTGATGCACTGGCCGAGCGTTACCTTCATGCCGACAAGAATCTACATTTAAGGCACTTAAGTCAAGAATGTCGTGAGCTACTAAACAAAGCCGGTAACTTAGTGGAAGTCAATGTGATCGAAGATCCTAAATATCATGTGGCGGACGATCGCCTGGCCTAAGGGCAAGTGATGCGCCACTGGAACCTCTCCACCTGTTGAAAATGAGGAAATGAAAGAAAAACAAAAATCTTCCGAAATCATATGGCAGGACAATATTCCGCATAGCGTTCAATTTGATGATATTTATTTTTCTTCAGAAGATGGATGTGAGGAAAGTCGGTATGTATTTCTTACGCAAAATAATCTTCCATCCCGCTGGCAAAATACGATTCAATTTTGCATTGCTGAAACGGGTTTTGGCACGGGTCTGAATTTTTTAGTCACCACGGACTTGTGGATTAAATCGCGATCAGCTGGATCACACCTTACTTATTATTCCATTGAAAAATTCCCGCTGTCTCTCAATGATTTGTCGATATCGTTAGATAACTGGCCCGAGTTTCGAAAGATAACAACGCTGTTGTTGTCAATCTATCCTGGGAATCTGCCAGGCTATCATTCCTTACAACTTGCTGAACTCAATATTACGTTAGTTTTAATGATTGGTGATGTTTTACCAATGTTGAAAAATTTAACGGGAAAAATAGATACATGGTTTTTAGATGGATTTTCCCCTTCGGTAAATCCTGAAATGTGGTCTGATCAAGTGTTTGAAGAAATTGCGCTGCATAGTCATTGCAAGACACATTTCGCAACATTTACTGCCGCCGGCTATGTCCGTAGAGGCCTGCAATCTGTCGGTTTTGATGTGAGAAAGCAAACAGGTTTTGGTCGAAAACGTGAAATGCTCAACGGAAAATTTTCTGGAGAGGCGGCTTTAACATTTTTTCCTTCCCCATGGTTTGCTATTTCTCAGCGAGCTTATTCAAAGCCGGAATTAGTGACTATTATCGGTGCTGGTTTGGCAGGGCTAAGTTGTGCCTGGGTATTGGCGTCACAAGGTATACGATGTCAAATCATTGAGTCTGAAAGTGATGTTGGCATGGGGGCATCGGGTAATCATGTGGGTATTGTCTTGCCGCGATTTACGCTTGATCAAAATGTTGAATCACAATTTTATGTCAATAGTTTTTTATCTTCAGTGCAGTGGTTTAATTCGCTAAAACAGCGCCATCCGCAATTGAGTTGGCGACAGAGTGGTGTTTTTCAGGCGATGGATGAATCACGTCTTGAGAAAATACGTGCTTTGCAATTACCTGAGCATATTATTGAAATTTTCAAGAAAGAAATGGTTAATGAGCGTTGTGGGCTTGCTATAGATAGAGCGGGTTTATTTTATCCTCAAGGCGGGTATTTAAACCCGAAACAACTTTGCTTGCTTTTGGCTGAACAGCTTAATTTATCAATTCGACTGAATGTGACGATGGCTTCTCTAGTGAGAACAGAGAATAATACATGGGTGATGAAAAACGATAACGAAGAAGTGATTTGCGAATCAAAAATCGTGATTCTTGCCAGCGGTTATTCTGTTAAACAGTTAGGTTATTGTGACTCATTACAAGTTCAATGGAGTAGGGGGCAAGTGTCTTATTTCTCAGAAAATGAGGCCATTAAAAAATTAACGATGCCTCTGTGTTATGGTGGTTACGTTACACCAGCGATTGACGGTTTGTATTGTTTGGGAGCAACCTATGATAATAATACCGAGTCCTCTGAATTCTCGTTACGTGAGCATGAGAAAAACATAGCGATATTTGTTAACGCGACAGGCATTAGCCGCGAAAATCTAAAGGCTGAGTCTCAGGGTCGAGTGAGCTTTAGAACAACAAGCCAAGATCATTTACCCATTGTTGGGCCTGTGATGGATGAGTCAATGTATCGGCAAGCGTATATGGATTTGCACCATGGAAGATTGGCGTCGCAATATCCTGCGGCACCATATCAGCCCGATTTATACTTGACGACAGGGCATGGTTCACGAGGTTTAGTCTCTTGTTATAGCTCGGCATGTTATCTTGCGCAATTAATCAGTGGAAGACCTCTGACTTTTTCTCAACCACTCATTTCTGCTTTGCATCCTGCGCGTTATTTAATTCGCCAATTAAAAAAAAATCGGGCTTGAGAATATGGCTTTATTAATAGAGGGATACTTTAAATATCATTTCAATTGCTCGACATAGCAGTGAATAGATTACCAGTCAGATTCTGGTTGATAAAATTTGACGCATTGAAGCGTTGCCGATCAATGTGAGCGAAACAGGCAACGAAAGGGCGAGCCATGCTAGCTATAAAGATTGGGCTTTCACAATCAATATGGAATCTTTAATACGCCCTGCTAGCAACTCCAATTCGTTACTTGAATTAGCTAGCTCTTTGAGTATCATTTGTTGTTGTGGTAATTTTTTGATGAGTTCTTTCACTAAATTAATTTTTACTGCATAACCAATGTTAGGCAAGGTTCGGGTGGAACCTGTGACACTATCAACCACCCCTAGCATGGAAGCCACCACACCCACCACCTCACCGTGCATATCCAGCAGCGGACCGCCGCTATTCCCTGATTGAATAGGGACACTAATTTGGTAAGAGGCGGGGTCATCTGATAAACCATTTTCACTGCTGATTAAACCGGCGGATAATTTAGGTGTTTTACCCAGCACATCGACCCGAGGAAAACCAATGGTGAAAACGCCCATGCCTAAACGACCTTGCTTATTAGACAAAGGCAAAGCCGGTGGTAATAAATGCGGATCTAGCACCGATAATACGGCAAGATCATTAATCTCATCTCGCAATACCACCGAGGCTTTAATTTCTTTTCCCTGATGGGTAATCAGAGAGATGCTATTTCCTTCGGAAATCACATGATTATTGGTTACCACATAGCCCGAAGCAATGGGCCAGGCCGTCCCAAAATATGTCTCAATGGTTTTGCTGCTAAAAGCCGTTTGGTTGGATCGCATAGTGGTTGGAAAATTATTTTTGTAGCGGCGAGCTTCAGAGCCAACTGAATTCGTTTGTTCGGCACCCTTCAGTTGTAAACCTGCTAGCTGATATTTAGCATCAGGAAATCCTTGATCAGAAGCTTTTTGCAACCAATAGTGTGCTTTTTTATAATCGATGGTGGTACTTTTGCTATCTTTATAGATCAAGCCAAGACGATATTGGGCAATGGGTAAATTCTGTTCAGCGGCTTTTTGATACCAGTGTTTTGCTTGATTTGAATTTTGATGTAATCCTCGACCGGTTGCATACATCATGGCTAAATTAAATTGGGCGGCTCGATTGCCTTGCACCGCTGCCGCACGATACCACCTTGCCGCGATCACCGGTGCTGGTTCGACACCATAACCAAAATCATACAAAGTGCCAAGATTCAGTTGCGCGGCGACATGGCCTTGCTCGGCTAATGGTTGCCAGATGCGAGCGGCTTCAAGGTAATCACGTGATTCATAAGCGCTCCATCCACCCGCAAAATCACCGTTAGCTAACGAGGCCACGGTTATCGTGTGGTAACACAAAAACCATAAGAGTAAAGTAATTTTGATGGAGACTAAATTGGAATGAATCATTTTTTGCATACCTGCGCTAATCCGGTAATGACACCGTTCCTTATTTTATTTTGTTGTTGGTGATACCGCTGGTTAATTTTGAGTACCATTTAAAGTGATTGTTCAAACAATCGGGTTGTTGTAGCGGCATGATTGTTTACCGTCTTTAATATCTATTGGATATACATTTTCGTTCTATCATTAACCAGCCATTGATTCAAAATAAGCAAAGACCCTGCCGTATTTCGTTTGAAAACAAACGAGCTGGACAAAATCAGAACAGTATTATTTATACTGCCACCCCGACACTAAATACAAACGAGACGGTGTCATGTGAAAAACAGTTTAGTTTACCACCACTACCTAACACCCGATAGCAACAGCAAGGCAAATACTACATAAAAAAATGTTAAAAATATGATATTTATCCACAAAATGTAATATAGTAGCGGCATTAGATAATGCGGCGTTATTCATTGCTAACTGGATGACTCATTGGTCTATTTTGACCAACCATTTAAAATTGATGACAAATAACCAATGTGACAATGTATTAGCAATATCTCGCTTAGAAAGGGGGATTAAGTGTGGGCAGGGGTTAAATAATGTTTGGCCGTAGCGTGATAGGTATTATTTATTAAAGCTAACACTTTTTGGAAAGGAATAGGAGATACTCAAGATGAATAAACATTTCTCATATAAAGCGATATCAACGCTTTCAATGTGCCTGTTGATTGGTGCCTGTAGCACTACGGGTGATAAACTCACCGAGATAGAAACCACGGAAACCGTTGCTAGCAGTGAAACTCAACTCGACACTCGGCTAAGGCAAATCGAGCAACAAGAAATCGCGCTTAAAAATAAAGAAGAGCAAATGAAAGCTCAGCTTGAATCTCGCCTTAGCCAAGTGGCCGAACAAGAAAGAGAGCTGCAAGATAAACATGACAGGCTTTCTTCAAACGAGCAAAACCTAAGCCATCGAGAAAGTAGCATTGCAGAAAAAGAACGGGCCATTGAAGCGATCAAACAACAGACCTCTGCAGATCAGTCACCGATATCACATGCCTCTGGTGAACCATTGTTACCGCCAGGTGCAAACAAAGGCCAGTGTTATGCTCGGGTATTTGCCGAGCCAGAATATAAGACCACCACCGAGCGTGTGTTAAAACGTGCGGCCTCTGAACGTATCAAAGTGATTCCTGCCAAATACGAAACGGTCAGCGATAAAATTCTGGTGCAAGAGCAATCAACTCAACTGGAAGTCATTCCAGCGACCTATCAATGGGTTGAAGAGCAAATGTTAGTTAAACCGGCGACCCAGCGTTTAGTCGAGGTCCCTGCGACCTACGATACAGTCACCGAAAAAGTATTAGTCAGACCCGCTTATACCGTTTGGAAAAAAGGCAGCGGCCCAGTTCAAAAAATAGATGAAGCCACCGGTGAAATCATGTGTCTTGTGGAAATACCAGCGACTTACAAAACGGTAACGAAACGAACGATTAAAACGGCGGCAACGACTAAATTAGTCGAGACCCCTGGCACGTATAAAACCATCAAAAAACGTGTGATTGACCAACAGGCCAGTACTCGTGAAATTATCATTCCTGCGAAATATAAAACAGTCAAGGTCTCCAAGTTAGTCACGCCTGCTCAAGAGCAACGAATTCAAATCCCTGAGGAATATCAAATGGTCAGCCGTACTGAGAAAGTCAGTGAGGGACGTATACAATGGCGAGAAATTTTATGTGAAACAAACATGACGAAATCTCACATTGCCAGTATTCAGCAAGCATTAAATGCAAAAGGTTATCAGGTCGGTGTGGCCGATGGCGTCATCGGAAGCCAAACCATGAAAGCCGTCAATGCTTTCCAAAAAGACATGAATCTTCCGGTAGATGAATACCTCAATATCAAAACAGTACAAGCACTCGGTATCAATTTATTGTAATGGCTTAAACAACAAATAAAACTGACGTAAAAAGCCCTGTTTAACAGGGCTTTTTTTATTACACCAAGGAATGGAGCTAGGCTACTGCTGCAATTCGGCCTACCAAGTTATTATTCGAACTTGGAGGGTGCAACAGTCGAATTTTCAACATGGCATTGTTAGTGAGTGATGGGTCGTCAAAAATATGACATAATTAGTAGAGATCGTACTCAGGTAGGGCTTCGTAATTCAATCGAGAAACATCCAAGGATGGGTAGCATCTGCAAAACCCATCAGTACAAGTCGATATCTGGATTGACATAATTTTTATCGCTTAAGGTATGTATTCAGAAAGTGAAATAAAATCATTTCCTTCCTTCATGTACAAAACACCATCTAAGTAGACCACATTTCGTCTTTGTTCGTTTGAAAGCTGCTGCCAAATAGGCATGGTTTCAGGTCGGCTATAGTTTTCCACCGCAAGCTCAGCGGATAAATCAGCTGGATGGCTGACCGATGTCACAACGAATGCATCTCGAAACCCGTTCGCTTGAATCTGCTTTAATGCTTGTTTCGCTTCAGACTGACTTTCATAATGGCCAATGCGAACACGTGTCAGACCGCTCTTGGTATTTTTCGTATGCAGCGATCCATATTCTTCTAGATGAAGAAAGTTATCTTCTAAGTATTGTTTATAAGCCCCAAGCTGTATGTCATAAGTGATCTCTCCCTGACCTCTCATCTCATTGGCAGAAAGGCAAAAAGGCAAGAATACGGGTATTAAAAAAAACATCATAAATTTCATAAAAATCCCTCCTTCACTGGAATATTATCATCTTTCGGATATACCTAAGGTATTAACCGCTTCAGAAGCACAGACCAAAAAATTAAAATGCGATACAAATTGCGCATTTGATATAGCGATTTGTATCGCATACCTTATTGATAAATCAATACTTCAAGCCAAAGTATAACATTATGTCAGCGGGAAAAACTAACTATCAATGTAGACCATATTACCGCTCACATTGATTTGTTTATATAACCAACAAAAATAGGCGATTACTTGTAAATACTGTATTCTTGGCGCACAATTTCATGACATTTCCGTCGCCAAAATACAAGATATCATGACTCTGACAGAACTACGTTATATTGTCGCGGTAGCACGCGAACATCATTTTGGTCGAGCCGCTGCCGCGTGTTTTGTGAGTCAACCCACATTAAGTACAGCGGTTAAAAAACTGGAAGATGAGTTAGCGGTTAGTATTTTTGAAAGAAGTAAAAACGATGTCAGCGTGACTGACGTTGGCAAAAAAATTATAACGCAAGCCCAGCTCGTTTTAGAAAATACTGAAACGATTAAACATATCGCCACCCAAGGCAAAGACCAACTCAATGGTGCCATACATCTAGGGGTTATCTATACGATCGGGCCTTATTTATTACCACACATTATTCCATTAATGCATGAATCCGCACCTAACATGCCACTCATCATCGGCGAAGATTATACTGCCAGACTCACCGATAAATTAAAAAGTGGTATATTAGACGTCATTATTATATCCCTACCTTTTCAAGAGGCAGGCATCAGCACAAGCCCAGTATACGATGAACCCTTTGTTGTCTTATTGTCTTGCTCACATCCCTTATCACAAAAAAAAGTCATCAAATTATCAATGCTTGCCAAAGAAAACTTATTACTGCTAGGTAACGATCATTGCTTCCGTGAACAAGTGTTAGCCGCCTGCCCCGAGTGTAACGACGCGATCCTTCGCCAAGGGTCTTTACAAGCCACCATTGAAGGAAGTTCCTTAGAAACCATTCGTTATATGGTCGCCAGTGGTATTGGTCTTACCGTACTACCTTGCACGGCGGCAAGTGCTGACCGCTATGCGCAACGCTTAGTAAAAATAGTCAGACTGGCGAAACCGCCACCAAGCCGGCGGGTCGCTATTGCCTGGCGGTCGAGTTTTCCGCGTCCTCAGGCCATTGAGGCGTTACGCCAAGTGATATTATCAAGCCAGTTAAGTGGCGTAAGTTACCTACCTTCCTCTGACACTGGCTCGGGCTAGTTACCCGGCTCACGCTTAAATCCCATCATCACTCAGACATTTCACCACTTAATCCCCACCATGAACATAAGATATTAACTATGTGACTGGTATTTTATTTGCTTATTTAAAGACACATGAAATTTAATGTGCTAAGTCATACCAATTTACATTCAGGTCATGACGACAAGTCATCTTTTAGATTGAATTCACTCCAAGGAAAAAGAGCATGCTACAGAAAAATTACGACAGCTTATTCATGTTTATCGCTTTTGTGAGTGGCCTGGTACTGAGTATTATTTTTAATCCACTGGTGGGGTTGCTTGTACTATTGTTAACCGTATGTAGTATTTCATTGATACAAAAATTTACTAAAACCAAGGTGCAAGCCATCGGTTACTCACATAAGGCGAAGAGATAGTCACTCAGCATCAATGCCATGCTTCCTGTCAAATACTAGCATCAAGCGATGTGGACTATTTTTTAGGATAAAACGGAGTAAAATATTTTACTGAAATTACACTTTGAGTATACTGTCACAACAATAATGATTTTTCCCAGTAGACAGCGTGATTTTTCCAAGCTTCGAGGTCTTGTCAATAATCGTCTTGAAAAATTATAAGAATAAAATCGTAATAATACACCAATGATCAATCAATGCATAAACATCAAAAAATCCGCGATCTCTCATCACGCATAAATCAAGGCTTGATGAATCGCGGTACGTATGATTTTGCTATTGACATCATTCGCTGCCGGGCATTGCTGTTTTAATTGATCACTCATCGCTTTTAAAGCATTCACGGCTTTTTCATTCAACGTGATTTGTTTTACGGCATTGGCTCCAGGATCCAACCACTCTTCAGCAATGGCATTCCAATAACCAGGTATGCCGTGTAAGCGTACAACGGCCTCTGACACCCACTGGCTTTGCAAGCGTGAAGATAGGCCTTGGCGCAATAAAGTCGACCGAATATCGTCGAGCATCCCGTGTGGCATTCTGACCGATACCCGCTTTTTTAATGACGGGGGGTCTTTTGGAGGCAGAAATAACTTCGCCATGTCTTACGATTCCTCCTTAGCATCTTCTAACAATTGATAAATAATTTGCCAAGCGGCCAATACGTCTTTAGGTCGTTTAAGATTAAGTTTCATCAACTCATTTTTATGTTCCTCAAGTTCTGGCAATTCCACTGTCGCTTGAATTATTTTGACAATCACCGGAATATTAGTCGTTTTTTTCAAGACCAAGCCATAATGTTCCGGCTTTTCTGATTTTTTCAGCGTGATGTTTAGAGGCGACTTTATTTTTTTTTTCAATTGATTAAACGTGTAGGGAGCACCGTTTTTTAACTGCGAAATTAATGCATGACGTTCACTGATATCATCCATGGATGATATATTATAAGCCACTTCCAATGATCGAATGGCCCCCCCCTCTATTGCCTGCCGAAAAACAGGATCATTTTCTCTAATGACTTTGGAAAACCACGTTGACTGTGTTTTTTTCAGTGACAATAGGCTCATTAATTTACGCACAGAAATGGCTACATTCGATTGTTCTTCCCAGGCTTGAATCACTCGCGCTACATTACTCAAGCGTTCAGCTAAGGACAAATCTTGGCGATCCTCATTTTCCCGCCATTGCAATACACTGCGCATGAGTTTATCCGGCTTATTCGCTAGAATATGAGCCGCAATTTGTTTCTCATCCAAAATAAAATGTGCGAGTGTACGGCGATGCCCCGCCACTAAATGAAA
>VAPK010796716.1_pt1 | contig 11437 bp, 10 predicted proteins | sample 3395031 | NCBI WGS metagenome assembly VAPK01 (sample SAMN08290443, study PRJNA428436) | hydrothermal vent metagenome | isolation source: Deep-sea hydrothermal vent chimney 1 | place: Pacific Ocean: Juan De Fuca Ridge
CATACATAGGCATAGGTATTCAATCCCCCCATTAAACCTATAGGATCACTTTGAACGTATCTACCTGTCGAAGGATCATAATCACGGTAGTAATTATAAACAGAACGAGGCTACTTGAGATCGTAGTTTGGTTTATAAACTAGGCTGTTACATCCTTATAAGTTGTATGAGATAAAATTTTTCTGATGCTGTTTAAAATAAATCTGTCATCTTTTTTTCCAAAAACTTTCTACAAACGTGTTATTTCCAGTTATCGCATAATTCAAAAAATACAACCCAATTATCACAAACGTAACTAGCTGATACCATGCTAATTTATCAGATGTATTTTCAAATAAAATTGAGTATACAACAATACCCAAAGTAGAAGATGATAACAACAATGATAAAAGTCTAAGTATTTTTTTCATAATTACCTGCATTTAAATTTACAATAAGACCATGCTCCAATTACAAACCCTGTTCCAGCTGCACCCGCTACTGCAGTTGCAGCAGAAATCACACGTGCCGCAGCCAAGGTTCGTGCTATTCTTTTTCCTAATTTATATTCACGTCGAGATTCAGACCATTGTTTTCGGTTAGCTTCAGCTTTAGCTTTTTTCTCTACTTGTTCAAAAACCTCACCTGTAGCAAAGGATGCTAAACTAAATGGACTAAAAGCCCATGCGAGATCGTACAAATCACCATAATTTCTTTTAATACACTTTCGAAAGCAATCTTTATCATTCTTTTCACACAATCCAAATGGATCAATATAACTTAATGGATTATCACTAACGTAAGCGTAAGTATTCAACCCACCTTCAAGCCCAATGGGATCAGATTGAACGTATCTACCAGTAGAAGGATCATAATCTCTAAAGTAATTATAAACTAAAGCTTTCTACTTGGGATCGTAGTTTGGTTTAATTATTAAGTGTTTACGTCCTTGTAAATTATCAAATGGAAAAAACCCTGATGCGTTTTTCAATGACGTGATTAATTAACCCAACGTTTAATTTCCCTTCTTATTCAATTTTATTTCTAGATGATTTATTATTTCTAATAAATATTCTTTGCTATCAGTTGGTAAACCGAATTTCTGACCATACTCATCATCCTCTTTCAACCAAAACGAGTAGTACCTTTTAACGAATTCTATTGTACGCTTTAAATCTTTGTCCTTAACAAATATCAGTTGATACAAACCATCAATTGATGAAATCGCTGATGATGAAAAATCATCAAAAGTTCCTTTCTCACATAAATACTGATAAAGAAATATATATTTCTCTTTCTCATCATAGTCAATACAATTTACCGTTAACAATAAATCAATGGAATTTTTTTTTCGGCTACTATTTTTATCTGCACGTAATTTTTTAAGCTTATACGCTTCATACTTATTCAATTTAATAGCAGCTTGATACTCATCTTGAGAAAAGCCCCAAAAATTCAAAACAGCATCTACTTTAGATTCAATATCACCTTTATCATCACTAGCATATGAGGTTGATATTAATAAAGTTACCATTAAGAACGATAAGAGAAATTTACCTTTAAGTATTTTACCAAACATTAACTCTTGTTCCTCCACTATTCACATTGTTATCAAATCTACGGTAAAAATCATCTCTTTCTTTTCTGCCTTGCGCCGTTGGTGAAAATAATGGGCAACCCAGTGACTTAGTCCCACTATGTGGTCCAATCCATGTTCTATTCTGACCATTTGGAGCAGTCACATTACCTGGCGAATTTCCTGGAGTAGTATATACAGGACGTCCTTTTTTAATTAAGTTCCCATTGCTAGGGCGTGGTATAAGATCATACTCTCCGGGCCCTAACAGCCCATTGGGGCCATAAGGATCATTCGGTTTACCATTGTTTGCTGGTTCCGTTAAATCATACTCAACAGTAGTGTTATCTGAATGATCCGTGCAAGACATTTTTGTTGAAGTATTATTTGGATCTCTAATTTGATCACACATCATAAATAACCCCAATGGATCAACCCAACTAAGCGGATTCCCCCCAACATACCCATACGTATTCAATCCGCCACTTAACCCAATCGGATCAGACTGCACATACCGCCCAGTAGAAGGATCATAATCCCTAAAGTAATTATAAACTGAATGAGGCTACTTGGAATCATATTTATCAATATAACTTAATAGGTTAGAGCATCATTTGATATTTGGCAGAAAAAATGCCTAATGCGATAATGTTTTTTATCGCTTGCTCTAGGTAAATATTTTTAATGGAGCATCCTATTCAAAAAAATATTAATGTACACCTCTAATTTTTACTGCATAAAACTAAAATTTCTTTTGCTCTACTATCATGATCCTCTAAATCATCACTCCATCTTCCAGCTCCAACATACCTTGACCATTCTACTTTAAGCCCTGCTTTCATACACATAGTTTCAATTTCTACTTTAGTAAAACGGCGATCTCTTACTATAAGTTCTGTTGGAATTTGATCCTCGCCCTTACTGAATTGCTCCTTTCTGTATACAACATGTGTTTTTTTATCTAATAAAAAGTAATCCGGGTTAAAAATATCTCCTGTTTTTTCCATTATCGTTGCAGCATTCAACTGTAGTAATCTATTAGGTTCTTCTGAAAATGAAAATGTGTGTTTTGCTATATTCTGAGTAAATTCGTAATTCATAACCGATATAAGCGCAAAACCACCATATTTCAAATGTTGCTCGATTGATTTTAAAATACCCTGATTATCCATATCAGTTACATATGAACCAATGACATCGTATAGGCATATTACTAAATCAAATTCTTTGTCTAAATTAACTGCCCTACAATCGTCCTCAATAAATGACACATTATTTAGTGATTTAGCATTAGCTTGTTGTGTACCTTTTTCAATAAGATCTTGCACATTGTCTACGCCAATAACTGTGTGCCCTTTCTCAGCTAAAGAAATTGAATGCCTACCCATACCACATCCAATATCTAAAATTGAATTATTTTTAGATAACCCACATTGCTCAATGATAAAACTAACTTCATCATCAGTGTGCTTTAGCCACTGATGATCATTATCCAAAAGCATACGTGAATAAGCTAGCTGAGTAACCTTCTCAGATGAATTAATCATATCTTCAATTTCATCGGCTGATAACTCTAGCTGATTCTGGTCATGGAATGTAAAAGCAAACCACTCATAACCATCTTCAATATCACCAAGTAACCATGGTGTGCCAACTTTTGTGGCAAGTCTTATCATTTCATTTGTCTGACTATGATCAATATGAAAGTTCGTATTTATCAATGACTTAAAATCTGTAACTTCTAGATATGTATTTTCATTAATAAATGGAAGATATTCTTTTGCAACATTAAGAAGCTTCTTTTTATTTTTTTTAATCCTCTGGGGAATACAACGTCTACGTGTTGCTTTTTCTAATGCTCTAATTGCATATGGATTTGCACTTAGTATTCCCCATGCAAAATGATTGGATAATCCCCAGATAGAATACAAAAGTGTTTTTGCAATACCTTGTTGTCTGTATTCCTCATGAACAACGAGTTGAGTTACCCAAGATATCTCACCATAATTTTTAACTTTTAGTTGTATAGCAATTGCATAACCAATTAGTTTCTTATCATCTTCTGCGTAATAAATACTCGCATTATCCTTTGATAGCCACTCTTGAATCCTTCCAGCAGAAAGCTTTACACGTAAACTAGGATGATGGGGTGAAGTTTTACTCCAAAAGCCGTAATGGTTAGAATATAGCTCAGAACATTTATCTAAAATATCATTAGAAACTAATGTTCCCGGCATTAAGTTGTAATCAATTTTCATTGTTTTCTCGATAACTAACTGCTTTAAGATTAATAAGAGAGTTAGTGAATACTATAAATTTTTAATCGATTATCTTATTTAATGGTTTCAGCCCATGGTATCGGTAGACCAACAGTTTTAAGTTTCACTTCAAACTCATCCCTTTCTCGAACATATTTCAAACCATTTTCATCTCGTAGAAGCCAGCCGTGCTTATCGGCAATTATATTTGCTTCTTTAATATTACCGCTTGTAATTTCTTTGATAATATCTTGATCTATTTTCGTTAAATATAAAGCATTAATCTTATAGTCATTAAATGCTTCCCAAATTATTGGGCACCATTTACTCACTATTTCGTTCCCAATTACATTTGCATAACTACGAATTTCATCTTGAGCATGTAGGTCCATCCTTAGCAACAAAAAATGCAATAAATTATGCAAATCAATTTTCCAATATGCCTCCGTATACGTTGAAAGAGGTAAATCTTTTCTTGCTTGTTCTCGTGAGACTCCTTTATGTAAACGTTCTTTATAAATTTGTCTAGCTGAATCTTGGAACTCAGTTTCTTTTGTAGTTAAAAAGACTCCCATATCGGAATCTATATAATCTTTACTACCTTGACGATTTCCATCGGCCTGTTTACGCCATGCATCAGCGGGTGTTTTTTGAGTTAAGTCTATCGCTTCAGAATATCTTGTTGAATATTCATTTATGCTAGCAGTCCGATGTCTAATCCATTGTCGCCAGCAGTCCATAGGTACGCGCATATGAAGTTTAATTTCACACATTTCAAATGGTGTTGTATGGTGGTGCCGCATTAAATATCTAATTAAACCTCGATCCTCATGAACCTGTTTTGTACCAGCACCATAAGAAACTCTTGCAGCTTGCACTATTGACGCATCTGAGCCCATGTAATCAACTACTCGGATAAAACCATCATCTAACACATTAAATTTAACACCAAGAATTTTATCTAATTCTGGTGAAACCATACGCTTTTGTAACTCAGTTTTATTTGTCATACAATCGACCTTCAATATCAACAAATGAAAATATTAAATAATTAAATTAGGCGTATTTAAATTTAAAAATTAAATGTATTACGGTTTTTTCTACAATACTATTGTCTTCTTCGAATATAGATAGTAATGTAGATTTTACCTGCTTATTTTTGTGAGATAAGGATTTAGAAAGTTTTTTAGTTTTGAATGTTGAATCAATATTGTTAATAATTTTTTCCGCCCACTTTTTACGGCTACCCTTAACTGTATAAGCGATCATTCCACTAATTGGCATTTTCGAATAAGGCTCAGATTTTCTTAATAAACATAATATTCCATCAGCTGATAAATACTTATTTTTAACGTCTGATTCAGTAGTTATATTTTTAGCTTCATATACCATCTCTAGCTCAAATTCTTTTCTAAAACTTTTTGCTCGTATATCAATTCTATTTGATTTTATGCCTGTTTTAGTCTTTGACGGTGTAGGCACCTCAACTTCAAAAAAAATATCTAAGTCTCTTAATAAATCATCAGAAGCACATTCCTTTCTTAGGGAATCAAGAATTGGTTTTAACTCTGTGGTTATAGCTACTTCACTTGGAATAGCAATTTCAGTTGCAAGCCCACTATATTTTTGTAGTTTATTGAATGCACCATCTTTTACAATGAAATCATTCCATGCTGATTTGTGATTTAGACGTTTCTCTGCTTTATAAAGTGCGCCTAATGTTGCCTCAATAAAACGAATGTAAGCATTTGCAGCTATGATATTATATCCACTACTCACTAAATATTTTTTTATACTATCCATGTCTTATACAAACTTAATGCGATGAGATGAAGCAATTTAGAAGTCGCTCTGCATCCGCATATGCCTTCTCAGCTGTCCACTGCCATTTTTCTAGAGGTTTTAAAAGATAACCTTCCATGGAATTTGAAATGATACAATGTGCACTACTTGTATAAATATCAATATCGTTATCTATGAATTGATTAAGGCCATCATTGATATGGTTCTCATTTGCAATAGATTCCTTGTCTTCAAGGTAACGTATAGTAAATGTTCCCATTCTAATATTAGTATCTTCATGAAAGGAATAATTTAGATGATCATTTAAACCTGTTAAGTTGCCTAAACGAATTTTCATTATATTAGAATATTTATTAATCTCTTTCTTGCTAGGAATATCAAAAGCATTTTGCGGAATTTGCGCATCCCCAAAACCTCTACGCAATGATGAAAACTCTTTGACAACACATTCCATTGTCTTATTAAAATTAAATTTTTTGCATAGCATACTCGTTAATTTATTTTCTTTTTCTTCCATAAATACTTTAATGAAAGGATCATTAATATCATTAAATGGTATAGGTATGCGCATTAAATCATTTATCTCCAGCCTTGTCCGATCAAGAGCCCATAACTTCCCATAAAGAGTGAATAAATAATCAACAAAGTCACTAGATAAATATTTTTCAACTGCTTTTAATAACAGCTTATGTTGATGTGTCATATTTATAGTTGAATCAAAATATACTGCATTAATACTAGAAGAAAAAGCTACAGGCTGTTCAATGTAATATGCTTTGACCATGCTACGAGGTAGTAACAAGACATTCCCTGAAAATAATTTTTCAAATCTACCAGATACTTCACTTAATATTTTTTTAGGTATTTTATATTCTTCAGCCTTAATACCACCAATTTCTAACTGTATATTTTTTTCCAATTTTAAAGTTGAAACGAAATATTTTACTGAGTGCTTATCTGCGCTTAATAAATATTTTTCATGAATACCAGTTTCTTTAGGAGAACCACCTCGTTTAATCTCAAGTTTATTGTTTTCAAAGAAGGTCTTAAATGATATTGCTTTTTTCATTAAACATAAATCATTTAAATAATCCAAAATATGGCGATCAACTGGCCTTAGCATTAATAAGCTAAATATAGAATCTCTGTCACCCGCAAACTTAGAATAATCCACATGATAAATTTCGCATTTGTCTAACATGATAGTCCATGGAGTTCCATCTCTCCTCATTGGCTGACTAGACATTAATGGAGAGTAAAACCAACTAGAATCAGAATTATTTGGTTTTCTATTTTTTATAAAACACACCAAAGATGCATGTCTTGCATTATTAAATAACTTATATCGAAAATGCGAGAGGTTAACGAACGCTTCTACAAAATAATTATTAGTTAAGGAAGGTGCAAAATATTTTGCACTTGGGCTTACAAATGACTTTGTCGGCAATAATAATGAAACTAACCCATCTTTTTTTGAATAATCATAAAGAGCTTTCCAGACAAAAGCATCCGCAGACCTTTCCTTGTCTACCTTAGCATCATTCTCTAGACTGTTTATAAAACCTTTACCATGTCTAGGTGATATATTATTGATTGATTGCCATGGAGGATTACCTACAATAATGTCAAACTTTTTATTCAGAATGTTTTTTATCTTAGGATCAAAAAAGTCTCCATTAATTATATTTGAACCAAGTAGGTTTGGAAATAATGGAGTAGTAATTTCTCTTTTTCTTATCTTATCAATATCTAAATCACTCACATAATCTAACATTGTCACATAAAGACTAAATGCAGCCACATTACATGCTGATGAATTTTTTTCTATAGCGTAAATATTTTTTATTAATAGACTTCTTAATTTGCTCGGCGTTAAAAATATTTTATCTTCATCAAAAAGATGGTACTCAACTATTCGCCGCCAAGCTCCTACCAAGAAAACACCCGACCCCGCGCTACCGTCTAAAACAGATTTACCTGGTTTAAATTGATTGCAATCATCTACACAGTCAAGAATGAAATCAACGACAAAAGGTGGCGTGTAAAAAACGCCATCTAATTTTCTTGTTTCGGGATTTTCAGTTTCTAGAAACTTCTCATATACAGCAGATAGCGTTTCTGTTTGGATGCTGCCAAAATGATAATCAACAAAACTTAATTGAATGCCTTCACCATCTACTTGACAACCATGCCGCATCACATACCTTATAAAATCAACATGTTGTTGTTTTATTATTTTTCTATTTGATGCGCTTATAGGGAAAATACTCCCATTGAATAATTTATCTAAACTATCAAATATTTTCCATATAGTAGACACTTCAATTTCAGTATCTCGTGATGAAAAATCTGCATTTATACCTATATTTCTCTTAAACCACTCGTTGTTTATAATATTTCTATCTAATAACATGAATAGGTATAAAAATCTTCCTATTAAAGAATTAGCAGTGGTAGAGCTTAATTTAGGACATCCATTTAATCCTTTAGTGAAAATATAGTTTAATTTTTCTAAATTTCTTACTAAACTTTGATCAATCCTATTTGATGCATCTAAAGCATAATCTCTCCATGTAATTGAGCTTCTTAAACGAACTGACCTCAAACTCTCCAGCTTCTTTATTCCTTCATAGTTATCAATATTACCTTGCTGCAATATATCCCACTTAAAGAAACTTGCACTTGATAACCAATCTTTTGATGAATACGAAAAGCCACTACACAGTAGAAAGTTTTCTTCTGTTTCTATTATTAAGAATGGAACTTTGCTTTGGCACCAAACTTTTTTGTGTACATCTTGTGCCTTAGCTATGTCATTCGTTTTAGAAATGTATACAAGCGGTATAAAACGTTTTCCACCATCACTTAAATCATTTTGCCATAGCCCGTATACACCCACCACATCCATATCATGGATAGCCTGCCTTAGTGAAAAAATTGGAATTTTTTTCTTTATTATTTCTTTTTTAGAAAGATAACCATTAGAACTCTTGTAACCAAGAAAATTTAATAATAGTTCATGTTTTGTTTTATTAATAATCATGTTTACGTATCAAAATAAATCAATTTATAATTACTGTTTACTTAAAGAAGTTTTTATTAATAATGGTTCGAACTCCAATTCTTTTTGCTTGTTTTCTTTTGTATTTGTAAAAATATGTGTCTGTAATTTAGCAATAATAGGTTGGCACCTAATTTGTATAAAAAAGTCAGAGGCTGATTGAAACTCAGATTCAACGATATACTCTACTTTATTTAAATGCGGTTCAATTACAAAAATACCCCGATTCAATTCCAACCAAGATCGATCATTGCAAATAGTAAAAATCTCTGTAGAAATCTTCGTTAACTTACCTACATTTATTCCTAATTCCATGACGATAAGCTTTATGATTGAAAGTGCTAGAACGTCACCATGTGAAAAATTTGCTTTTTTCCCTTTGCGTCCCTGTATTGATGGTAAAACTCTACGCCAGTGTCTAAATGACTCATCTGTAAGACCTGATAGAGTTTTAACTTGACTGGGGAAGTAGTCCATTTGTATTGCCTATATGTGTATATAACCATTTATTAATGGGGTTAACCCCATTAATAAATGTGATTCTAGCACATGAATGTTAAATTAAACACTACAATGATAGATGAAATAGTACTTACATTCATAGTAATGCTATATTAATCAATGATATAGCTATACACTTTTATCAGCCACTAGATTTTCTTCTACAATGTATCTTGATTTAAATTCGTGCCGGATGAGTAGCAGCATGTACCTGTTTTAACTTCTTAATCGATACCTGAGTATAAATCTCAGTCGATGATAGATTCTCATGCCCCAACATCGCTTGTATAAACCTGATATCAGCACCATTTTCCAGCATATGCGTTGCCATTGCATGACGAAATAAATGACATGAACCTCGTTTGTTGATGCCACAGGCATTCATATACTTCTTAACTAGGTCTGAAATACGATTCAATATAAATGCTTCACCATAATCGGTTAAAAAGATATGAGCTGAGTCATCCTCGCGGACTAAGTTTGGCCTAACGTCAGCAAGATACTTTTTAAGCCATGCACTAGCACGCTCACCAATCGGTACCACACGGTCTTTTTTCCACTTACCATCAAAGATAGTTAAGGTACCGCGTTCATCATCAAAATCTTGCAACCGCAGCCCAACCAATTCCATCCGACGTACCCCAGTTGAGTAAAATGTTTCCAGGATGGCTCGGTCACGTATGCCGGCATTACCAAAGATACTCGTGTGATTTAACATGCTATTAATTTCATCAATGGATAAAATATCTTTTGGTAAACGCTTCGGCAGTCTTGGTAACTGAAACTCAGATGCAGGATTAAAAAGAATATAATTTTCTTGGCAGAGCCATTTAAAAAATGCCTTCAGTGGCGCCAGATGACTATGCTGAGTACTAAAACTTAACGGCCTACCATCGGTTTTTCGATAGTTAAACAAATATCGATGATATCGTTCTAAGACTTTCTTCGTTACATCTTGTGGTGTATCAATACCACGTGGTTCACACCAGGTAATGAATCGTCGAATACAGACATCACGTGTTTTGTTAGTCGCCTTACTGTAGTTCTTTGACTCACACCATTCAAGAAACCGCATGAGATAAAGTACAATACTGTTATGTTCGATAGTCTTGTTACTCATTGTGGAAGCCCTCCATTAATGTTGGAAGAATTCGACTTAGGGTACGATGCTTGTGGTGTATTTTTTTCTATTAATGCTTTAATGTCTTTTTCAGATAAAAGACTGTTTTCATCTGAAACCTTGTTGTCATGCGGCTTAGGAGCATTTTTAGGTGCATGACATGTACCAGACAAAGCATCGACTTGAGACCGACTTAGCCCCGACAGGTTAGCCTTTAACCCCGACTTGTTGTCATCATTAACCTGTTTTTTTAAGGTTTCAATATCAACCAACCCCATTAAAAATGCATCGCCATTTTGTCCTTCATGGTTGTAAAGCAACTCATATATAAATTGCCGTCCACGGCCACCACGATGGATTAGCAAGTACTCCATGTTTTCTAAACGTTTGATGTGCACTTTTAATTGCGTGTCTCCCCAGCCAGTATAGGCACGTACATCACGGCGGCTAAATCGATAATCACTGCGTGGGATATTTTTGTCCTCACAGTGTGTTGTTATCATTTTATCAATCAACATTAAAAGACGGCGTGTTTGAGGGGGTAACTCATCCAATGAACTACCCAGTACTTTGTGTGCTAGTTGATTGGCTAAATCAATATCTTCCAGCATCACTTCGACATATGAAATCTGTTTGCCATTACAGTACACTTTTTTAATTTTACGCTGGTATTGATGAAGAAGAGCAATACTATTAATCAGCGTCAGATACTTTTTATGGTCTCGACGGGTACGTGTTTTATCATCAAGGAATGTAAGTTGTTTGGCAAACGGGTTCACAACCTTAAGGGGCTTAAGAAGACTCTGTGCGTTCTGTTGGACGCGAATCACATCTTCTTTTATTTGACTCACTTTCAAACCTTCCAACGTTTCTTCAAAACGCTGTAAGTCATGTATGGCACGTGTTTGCGCTCTATCTTCATCGACGGTTAAAACAAAACATCGATTGAGTAATTCTTCATCAATATCAATGGCAGTTGTGGTACTAAACAACATAACCGGTCCTTCGACTTTATACTCTCGTGTTACGTGTCGACCTGTATCAGGATCTTTTCCTGTTGATGCAATGGTCAGTTGACCTTCAGATATTAATAATTTTAACGCATAGGCCGCCGCGCTAATGCCTTCCTCTTCACTGAC
>VAPK010602918.1_pt1 | contig 11434 bp, 18 predicted proteins | sample 3395031 | NCBI WGS metagenome assembly VAPK01 (sample SAMN08290443, study PRJNA428436) | hydrothermal vent metagenome | isolation source: Deep-sea hydrothermal vent chimney 1 | place: Pacific Ocean: Juan De Fuca Ridge
GAGCAGGCATCAGTAGAATTCAGTAGTGATAAACTTGAACCTGCCAGACAAATAATGAAATCAATGCAGCTGCATTTAAGAAATGTGTACCTTGGTGCTGGTCATCAATCACCGGACTATCAATGGTGGCATGGACAGCCGGCACTGGATGGAGACTTATTAAGAATTAAGGGACTTATAGGAGAGCTACATAGAAATAAATAATTAATCCTTGTTAGCTTTGTTTTAATTTCTGTCTGGAAAGAATGTCAGAAAAATAACATGGAATTATTAGTTTTATTGAAAATGATTCAAAGAGGAAATATTTAATGAGTAAGAACAATGTAGCAGATCAAAATACCCGTAAATCTATTTCCAGGATGGCTTTACTCGGATTTGCTTTAGCTGTAGCTGCGATTGTAACTATTGCTATATCCGTTGTTGGCTATCGTTCAGGTTGGTGGCGACATCTTGAAGCTTTTTCACTATTTGGATGGGCGACCTATACAGCAATTATTGCTCTTATATTATCTGCATATGGCTTATTTAAAACACGTCCTCAAGGTCAGCAGCACGGACTATTGCTGTCGATTGCCGGCATAGTATTAACCTTGCCCATTATTACAGCAGTAGTATTGTTTGAATATAACGCCAAAATATATCCAGAAATTAATGATATCTCCACGGACACTTTAGATCCTCCCTCTTTTTGGGACGTAGCCGAACCAATGGAATATCCAGGTGAAAGTGTGGCTGAACTGCAACAGGCAGCTTATCCTGATTTAGTTACTCTTCTGTTGCCTGTTACTTCTGAACAAGCTTTTGAGCATGCTTTGACTATAATTACCGATAAGGGCTGGGACATTGTCGCAAAAGTTCCAGAAGAGGGACGAATTGAAGCCGAGGTTTCATCTTTATTGTATGGTTTTAAAGACGAAGTGGTTGTACGCATTGCCACTTCGAATGGCGGGACTATCGTTGATGTTCGTTCTCGATCGCGTATTGGACATATTGATCGTGGAACAAACGCAAAACGAATTCGGAACTATTTAAAGGTCTTAAAAGAGAGAGCTATTTAGAATTAATACTTATCTAATAAATAATGTTTATGCTATTGGTGATGTGACAGGTATTAAACTCAGCGTGGGTAAACCATTACCCAAGGCTGGTGTGATTGCTCATGGGCAAGCTGAAGTAGTAGAGAATAATATTATTAATGAGATTACCGGAAAAGGAACAGTGAAACAATTTGATGGCCCCGGTGCGTGCTTTATCGAAACAGGCAATGGCAAAGCCGGAATGGGAGTAGATTACCTTGTGCGAACTACTGGGCTTCAATAGTAACAAGCCGGTTGAACTGGTTGAGCCTTTAAGGTTGTTTCAGAAACGTGGTGGCGAGACTGCAGACAACCCCGATGGCTGGGGTCTTGCATATTGGCATAGTAAAAATTGGCAATTATATAAAGCAGCCGAAGCAGCAGCACAAAGCACACAGTTTGCTAGCGTGTCAGAAAATTTGCGGACAAATTTATTGATTGCCCATGTACGCAAGGCAAATCCGCCAAGTGCCAGCACACCAGAAAATACTCATCCATTTGTTCGCAACTGTTGTGGTCGTCCCTGGACCTTTGCGCATAACGGTAAAGTTGTAGAAGTCACCGAGCCTGGTGGGTGCTGTCATCCTCATCAGTCGCAACCCGAGGGTGAAACAGATTCTGAACATGCATTTTATTTTTTACTGGATGAGATTGCGCATGTTTTCAGTGACACGGATAAAACCACATGGGTGCAGCATCTTGCTACTTTAAGTGAAGCTATTGCAGCGTATGGCCAATTTAATTTTCTCATGTCCGATGGTGCAGTCTTGATTGCATATGGGCATGATCGATTACATCGACTACAACGTCGTGACGATGATTTCAAAACCATACTTCTTGCCTCAGAACCATTGAGCAATAACGAACCATGGGAAGCATTTAAAACAGGTGAACTCCAACTGTATCAGAATGGTGAAATCATCGGCAGCATACAAACAACACCTGCCTGGATAAGTGCGGATAGCAAAAAAGAAAATGGGCGTGACTAATCTCTATGAAAAAAAAGTCCATCATTATTTTAGTTGTTGTCTTCATTGTTATTGTCTTTTTTGCCTGGCGTTTTATCCGCCCGATGAATATCTTTATTGTGGATGATCGTTTTGCCTGGCCAGTTGATACCTCGCAAACACCTGCAGTGTTAGGAAAATTAAGTGCAAAAGAATGCGGGGTGTGTCATCAGGATTTTTATGATGAATGGCAGACAACAATTCATAGCAAGGCATGGACAGAGCCTTATTTTCAAACTGACTGGAAATTTGATAATAGTCAGCACTCCTGCCGGTTATGTCATACACCGTTAGATCGTCAACAACCCCATAAAGTATTGGGATATCGTGATACAGATAAATGGGATCCTATTCTGGAAGATAACCCGGATTTTGATCCCGGATTACAACATGAAGGTGTAACCTGTGCAGCCTGTCATTATCGTGATGGTAAAATCGTTGGTGAGCTCGGTAACACCAATGCCCCTCATTCGGTAAAAAAACTGGATGATCCTAACCAGGTGTGTGTGCGTTGTCATGTTGTTGAAGGTGATAAATGGGATACCTTTTTTCGTTTTCCACCTTGCGGTACGGTAGCAGAAATTGAAAGCACAATATTAAAAAGCGGAAAAAGTCATACCGGTGAAAAAGTTGTAAAGAATACATCTTCACTTGGTTGTGTTCAGTGTCATATGCCTGTGGTCAGACGTGCCTTAGTAAAAGGCGGTGAGATACGTCAGACGCGGCATCATTACTGGCGTGGTGGGCATGACCCTGAGATGGTGAAAAAAGCGTTATCAATAAAATTTGCAGAGCAAAACCTGGCAAGTAAAGGGAAACGGAGTTTTACACTCACAATAACCAATACCGGTGCAGCTCATTATGTTCCTACCGGAACACCTGATCGGTATTTAAGCGTGCAACTACGTGTACGGGATGATGCTAATAATGTAATTACAGAAAAAACAGAAACAATAGTACGTAAAGTGATGTGGCGCCCCTTTATTGTTGATCTGAAAGATACACGCTTGCCTCGCTGGCAACCGCGCAGCTACCAGGTTGAACTGTCTGATTCGGACAAAGCAGTTAGTGTTGAGGCAGTGGTGCGTTACCATCTACTGGCTGATAAACGTCGTGAGCGTATTGGTTATATAAATAAAACACCCATTGCCTATGATGTCTTTCGTCAAAAAATAGTTTTGCCTGTAAAATGAGTATTCCAGCAGTCTATGATGCCTGGTACCAGTCAGCCCGGGGTAGCTGGATCGGGCAGCAGGAATTTTCTGCATTATTGAAACTTTTTACACCTAAAGAGGGTCAGACATTACTGGATATCGGGTGTGGTAGTGGCTATTTTAGCCAGCACTTTTACCGGGCAGGTATGCAGGTAACGGGACTTGATTCTGACTCAGCAATGATTGACTTTGCCAAAGCAAAAGAAAGCAGGATTAAGTATATTGAAGGCAATGCTCAGGCTTTGCCATTTGCAGATAATTCATTTGATTATTGTTCAGCGATAACAAGTTTATGTTTTGTCTCTGAACCGGAACAGGCTCTGGCAGAAATGTGGCGAGTTTCTCGTAAAGCAGTGATATTAGGTTTATTAAATCGTAATAGTTTACTTTATTATATGAAACGAAATAGCAAAGGTTATCAGGGTGCTCGCTGGGATAGTTTAAAAAATGCCATACAATGGGCTGATCATCTGACACCTGCTGCAAGATTAAATTTTCGTTCTGCTATCTGGTTGCCGGGTGGTGGAAAATTTTCCAGAATAATAGAGAACATCGCTCCTGACCAGTATCCTTACGCAGGATTTTTAGCTATCGTTTTAGAAAAATAACAGGATTTTATATGCACGCAACATTACCCAGACTGGAACAAACAGATTTCCCTTTTATTGAACGTGGCCAACTTGAAACTTTGCAGGTCAACCTGGGTTACTTGTGTAACCAGTCCTGTCTGCATTGCCATGTAAATGCAGGGCCAAAACGTAAAGAAATCATGCAGCAGGAAACCATTGAGGACGTTATTCGTTTTTTACATGATAGTAATATAAAAAAACTGGATTTGACCGGTGGTGCACCGGAGTTAAATCCCTATTTTCGATACCTTGTTTCACAAGCGTATTCAATGGGTGTGCATATTACTGACCGTTGTAATCTCACGGTCTTGCATGAACAGGGTCAGGAAGACACGGCTGATTTTTTAGCGCAACATAATGTTGAAGTGGTTGCCTCGTTACCCTGTTATCTGGAAGAAAATGTAGATGGTCAGCGTGGAGAGGGTGTTTTTCAAACAAGTGTTACGGCCATCAAGTTATTAAATATTTCAGGTTATGGTGTTAACGGAAGTGGTCTTGAACTTAATTTAATGTATAACCCGACCGGGCCTCATTTACCTCCCGCACAATATCAGTTAGAGCAGGACTACAAGCGTGAATTAAAACAGCATTACGGTATTGTATTTAATAATTTATATACCTTAACCAATATGCCGATTAAACGTTTTGGTAGTACCTTAATATCAAAAGGCGAGTTTGATAGTTACATGACTTTGTTAAAAGATGCATATCAAACTGCAAATTTACAAACTGTTATGTGTCGCAATTTAATCAGTGTTGACTGGCAGGGTTATGTATATGATTGTGACTTTAACCAGATGCTCGGATTACCAATGACCGAATTAGCTAAAAAAATGCACTTGAATAAGGTCTCTGTTGAAAACTTAACTAATCGTGAAATAATTATTGCTGATCATTGTTATGGGTGTACAGCGGGGCAGGGTTCAAGTTGTGGTGGTGCGCTTATATAAAACTTGTAGGTTGGCTCAAGCACAGCGGAGCCAACTAAATGTTGGTTCCGTCACGCGCGACCTGAGCGCTAGCAAAGAAGTACTGAATGAAACACGTAGTGGTTCTACAGTGCTCCTTGAATCAACCTACACAATATGTAGTACGTAGGTGGGCTCAAGCGTAGCGGAGCCAACAAAATGTTGGTTCCGTCACGTTATTCCTTGAACCAACCTACATCAGAATAGAGTGAGAATCATGTTTGTTTCAATCATCATTCCTGTATTAAATGAAGAAGCTTCGATAAAGAAATTGCTTCAACAATTACAGGGATTTCGTAAACAAGGGCATGAAGTTATTGTTGTTGATGGTGGAAGTAAAGATAATACTGCTTTAATCGCGGGTCCATTATCCGATAAATTTATTTCATCTGATTCAGGACGTGCCTTACAAATGAATAAGGGTGTGGGACAGGCTGAACATAATTTTTTATGGTTTCTGCATGCGGATACTTTAATTCCGGATAATGCGCTTAAAGTAATTTTGGACTCATTAATTGAACATGACTGGGGTCGGTTTAATGTAAGATTATCCGGTTCAAACAGTATATTTCGCATAATTGAAAAAATGATGAATATTCGATCCTGCTTTACCGGTATTGCAACAGGTGATCAGGGTATATTTGTAAAAAGGAAATTGTTTGAGTCGGTTGAAGGTTATACAAATATTCCTTTAATGGAAGATATTGAACTTAGTAAAAAGCTGAAAAAATTATCAAAACCGGATTGTTTACAGGAGACACTGGTAACATCAAGTCGTCGTTGGGAAAAAAAGGGAATTTTAATGACGGTATTACTGATGTGGAAATTACGTTTTTTATACTGGCTTGGTGTGAGTGCAGAACGTTTAGCGCGAGAATATAGTTAATAATTGATGCAAAAAAAATTAAACAAGTTATTGGTTTTTGCTAAAGCACCGCTACTGGGTGAAGTAAAGACACGCCTGCAACCGGATTATTCAGTGGAGCAATCGTTAGCATTACATAAAAAATTAGTTATTAACACATTAACATCAATCAGTAACTCAACGGAGTTTGATGTTGAGTTATGTTGCGCGCCTAATCGACAGCATATGTTTTTCCTTGATTGTGAAAATCGATTTGCCGTAAAACTTAATGATCAGTTAGGAGAGGAACTCGGTGAACGTATGGCCTTTGCTTTTTCTTCAGCATTACAGCTTTATGAAAAAGTTATTATTATAGGTACGGATTGTCCTGAGTTAGACGAGATTTATATTAAAGAGGCAATGCAGGCTCTGGACAAATTTGATTCAGTTATTGGCCCCGCTGAAGACGGGGGGTATGTTTTACTGGGCCTGAGAAAATTTTCAGCGGAACTGTTTTCAGGGTTTTCCTGGGGTAGTGATACTGTTCTTGAACAAACACGAAAAGTCTTAAATGATTTGGCCTGGTCAAGTCAGGAACTGGGTATAATGCATGATATTGATCGACCTGAAGATTTACACCGTTATAAAAATTTATTGAATGAAATTATTTAAAGGAAAGAAAAAATGAAGTGGTTAGATAAAATTCCGTTTACAACATTGATTATTATTTCTCTTATGCTGGGTTTAGCACCCTTTGTGCCGGAACCTCATGTATTGGAAAAGCTAAAAATGTTAGTTGACGGTAGCCTGACAAAACCTGTTGATATTTTTGATTTGTTTATGCATGGAACTCCCTGGGTATTGTTAGGTCTTAAGGCTATACGACATTTTACTTTAATGGGAAAACAACAAAATGACTAAACAACTTGATTCTAAACATCTCGTTTTTGTATATAACGCCGATAGCGGCATGTTTAATACCTTAACGGACATTGCGCATAAGGTGTTTTCACCGCAAACTTACGAATGTAATTTATGTGCTATTTCGCATTCTTATCTAAGTGAACGTAGTGAGTGGAAAGAATTTATTGAAGAATTAGGTGTGGACTGTGAATTTTTGCATCGCGATGAGTTTATGAAAAAATATTCATCAAATGAGAAAAACTTCCCGGTTATATTTGAATTGATTGATGGCGAGTTAAAAGTGAGTTTATCAGCTGAACAAATTAATGCTTGTAAATCTATGAATGATTTGAAAGTTGCAATAAATTCCGTTATTTAAGTTAATGTTTTTTTGGAAAGTCCTTTAGGCAGCACCGGCCTGAAGGATTTCGTATATCACAGGCACAGTTGTTTTCTTTGGTTTGTTGTATGACATACGCTTTAATTTTAGGATTTTGTTTTGCCAGAGATTTGCTAACTCCAAAGCAATAGCATAGCAGTGTTTCTTCAGAAATTTCTTTTTTGCCGATGATTGTTCTGAGTTCATTTTTATTAATAATTGAACCATTGATTCCAAAATAGACAACATCACAATCCGGATCTTCACAAAAATAATATTTCTGCTCATCCAGTTTGTGCTGCCATGGAGATTTAATATGTTGCAATATGGTTTTTTTAGAAACTTCTGTATATTGCTTTGCATTTACCGGGCAGCTGAATTTTCGCGGTAATGAATTATGTTCATTTGCTGAATTGTTACTGCAGCTGTTTCCACAACAATCACTCATAATGAAACCTTTTTATTTTTTTTCTTTGTGAAGTGTTGAAGGATAACCGGCATTCGCGGTTGTTTTAATTAAAGTTTCAACACTGGTTTTAGCCGGATCAAATGTTACGGTTGCTGTTTTTGTTTCAAATTCAGATTTTACCTTGACCACACCGGGTACTTTTTCTAATGCTTTGCGAATGGTGATAGGGCAAAACTTGCAAGTCATACCGGGAACATCCAGTAAAGCCGTTACATTTTCAGCAGCACTTACACTATGATTTGCAGAGAGCAAACTAAACATAATTAAAACGAGTGAAAAAATAGTTGTTTTTGCTAATGATCGAAAAAATGAAATCATGGAATTACTCCTGAAAATATTAAATGGTTTAGTTGTACATATTTACTATAAGAAAAAGGGTTAACAACAAGAATTTGCGCCTTGCTGAATGGGTGGGCATGGAATTGTGCCATAGGAACAAAAGACACAACAATCACCTTTTGTTGGTTTCAATAAAGTGCCACAGCCTTTACATTCATAAAACCACTGGCAGGCATCGGTTGGCATAGTCTCGGTCTCTTTATGTCCACATTGCGGACAGCTAATCGTTGAATCCGGAATTATTTCAGTGCTCATTTTTAAATCTCTTTTATTCAAAAAACAGCTTATTCAAAAAACATCAGGCCATAATAAGGAAAGGTCAGTAATGCAATCAGCAAAACGGTGACTATCCAGAAAATGATTCGCTGGTTACGTAAAACGTTGGGTAAGGCACAACTGTCGCCGGGGGCACATTGTCGCGGCAGAATATAAAGCTTACGAAATGATAAGAATAAGAACCCCAGTGTAATGATGGCGAAAATGGGTTGATAAGGTTCAAATGCCGTGAGGTAGCTAATCCAGGTTCCGCCTATTCCAAGAGCAAGCAAGACCAGCGGTCCAATACAACATACCGAGGCACCAATGGCAGCAAGACCTGCGGCAACAGTACTGGAAATAAAAGAGCGGTTATGTGTTTTTGTTGAATCAGTCATATTTTGTCCAAATTATTTAATTCGTAGTAATTATAAACCCCGTATCAAGGTACAGAGTCAAGTCGCCTGCTTAATCAGGCGCTCAATGTTTCGACAATTGCACAGTGGTGATCTCCAGCCTCATTTTTACAACTGTTTATCAGTTGCGTGAGCGTACTGCGAAGATTCTGTAAGTCATTGATTTGTTCATCAATTTGCTCGCGTTTTAGTTCGGCTCGCTGGCGCACATCGTCACAGTGTCCTTCGCCTAATTGTAATAATTCGCTGATTTCCAGCAGACTGAATCCCAGTTTTTGCGCCCGTTTAATGAACTTAATGCGTTTCAGGGTTTCTGTGGGATAGCTGCGAAAGCCTTTGAGTGGTTTATCCGGCTCTGTGATGAGTCCAATACGCTGGTAATAACGAATGGTTTCAATATTTACTTCAGCCGCTTTGGCTAAAAAGCCGATTGTGAGAGGTTTTTTGCTCATTATAATGCCCTGCTAATGAATACTCTGTATGTTAGTACAGACTTCATACAGGAAAAATAGTTCACTAAATCTGCTTTTTTACTTGATCTGGAGCTGACTCCAGCATGTATAGTAAAATTATCCATTACAGAGAAAGAGTTTTTTAAAATGAAGATGTTAAATATTGAAGTTTTTTCCTCACCCGGTTGTAGCAAGTGTGGTCATGCCAAAGAAGTTTTACGCCAGCTTGCGGATGAACTCGGTGGTGACAGAATTCAGTGGCGGGAAGTGAATATCCTTGATGAAATGGATCATGCAATTGAGCTGGGTGTGATGTCGACACCTTCTATTGCGATTAACCGTGAGCTGGTTTTTGCCAGTTTACCTTCAGCAAAAAAATTGCGTGCTGAATTAGAGAAGCAACTGGCTCAGGAAATAACAGAATGATTACCCTGTTACTTGGTACGGCCACATTATTAGGCTTACTCGCATTTTTTGAACCGTGTACGATTGCGACGCATACTTTATTTTCAGTGCGGACGAATCAAACAAAGGATAAAAAAGCCTGTTGCCAAAGTTTATTGGCTGTCTGGTTAAGCCGCTCGGTTTTATTAATTCTTTTATTTACGCTTGCTGTTTTATTTATTGAAACACCGGAGTGGGGGGCTTATTTGCCCAGCATTATTTTATCTGCCATGGCGATAATTTACGTGGTGTCGCGTTTTACTTATATCCCGGTACCACATCTTGAGTTTTTTAAATTATTGCCAGCAGGCAAGCAGCTCCCTTTTTCTATTCAGCTTGGTTTAACGTTACCGGCCTGTACTTTACCGCTGGTTATTGTTACTGCCGGTATGGCAGTGACGGTAGGCTCAATAAGTTTTGCAGCATTAGCCGGTTTGTTATTTGCAAGTCTGTTTACTTTACCAATGGTGATTGCATCGTATAAAGGTGTGCATGATGATGCAAAACAATTACTGAACCACGCTGCAAAGGGCAGTCCATATTTTACCGCTGTTTTGTTAATTGGCACCGCGATAGCATTATTAATTCCTGCTTTAGATATCAATACAGTAACACTAAAAGCAACATTACAAACTCAAAGCTGGGCCGGGATTGGGATTGCTTTTCTTGCCGGTTTTATTTTTAGTTTTAACCCTGTTTCATTTGCATCTGTACCGGTCATGCTGGCTTATGTCACTAAAGCACATGAAGAAAAACGTGCATTGTTAATGGGCGGTGCATTTGTGATGGGTATGCTGGTGACACATGTAGTACTGGGTGTTGCTGCTGCATTAGGTGGTGACTGGGTGAAAGGTATCATGGGTCGACAGTGGGGTTTGTTGCTCGGCCCGGTACTCATTGTCATGGGATTAATGTGGGCCGGTGTGATAAATATTCGTTTACCCTGGTTTGGTGTGAGGGGACGTAAAGTTACCGGAATATGGGGCGCTTTTTTATTAGGTATTCCTTTTTCAGTTGCAGTATGTCCGTTTTGTACACCGGCATTACTGGTGACATTAACGGCGAGTGCAGCGATTGGTTCGGTTGGTTTTGGTTTTGCTTTATTACTTGCGTTTGCGATGGGACGCAGTATTCCCATTATATTAGGTGCATGGAGTATGGGTTGGCTGGAATCATTGCAAATGTTAACACGTTATCAAAAATTTTTAGAAGTGATTGCTGGTGTGGTTTTAATTTCAACCGGTTTATATTTATTAAATGAATATTTTTATATTATTGAGTATTAATAATAATGCTATATCGTATTGGTGATGTAACAAAAAAAATCGGTTTAACCGCCGATACCCTGCGTTATTATGAAAAAATAAAACTTCTGCCAAAAATATCCCGTAATGCCTCCGGTATCCGTGAATATGATGATAAGGATATTTCCAAATTAAAATTTATTAAACGTGCGCAACGCATGAATTTTAGTCTTGATGAAATAAAAAAATTGCTGAGTATGCGTGAAGACCCACAAAATGCTAAATATAGTATTCGACAACTCACAGCCAACAAACTTACTGATATAGAAAATCAGGTGAATGAGCTGACCATGCTACAAAATGAATTAAGGTTATTACTTAATCTTTGTCGTGGCAGTGAAGATGGTTGCCCTATAATTGATGATATAAGTAAGGGAGGCCAGCCTGATTAGTGGCTTATAGTATTTGTTCTCAACGACGGACAAATCCAGTTCAATAATAGAAAATAGTGAGTCATTATTTCTCTATGAGATTTTAATTTATTCAGTTAATTTATAAATGATTCAGTATTTTTATTATGACTGCTAGCTTCAATATGCGTTATACGTAATCGACTACCTTTCTTAATGGTATGCTTAAGTACTATAGAAAAGCTTTCATTGTTAAAACGCAAACCTTTATGTTGGTACCTTGCCGATGTTTTAAATACTACTTTACCCTTTGGGTTAAAAAGTTGTATGTCCAAATGTCCTGAAATATGTCCTCTTATGTAGGCATTACGTGTTACTTTACCTC
>VAPK010782805.1_pt1 | contig 11434 bp, 10 predicted proteins | sample 3395031 | NCBI WGS metagenome assembly VAPK01 (sample SAMN08290443, study PRJNA428436) | hydrothermal vent metagenome | isolation source: Deep-sea hydrothermal vent chimney 1 | place: Pacific Ocean: Juan De Fuca Ridge
CAATTAAATAAGCCCCGTAACCAAGACCCTCTTCATGGCGTGACTTTAGAAATGATAGTGACACGATTAGAAGAAGAGTATGGGTGGGAGGAGCTTGGTGATCTTATTAAGATTAAATGCTTTACAAGTAATCCTAGTATTCGCTCAAGTCTGAAATTTTTGCGTAAGACTCCATGGGCAAGACAAAAAGTTGAAGCACTTTATCTTCGTCTTCAATGGTTGGGTAGTATGAAATAGGCATCATGTACATATAATATTTAAATTAAAATCTTTAGAGCACACGAAACGCACAACATATATGAAATATTTGCTTATTTTTCATTTTGTCCTACCTCATCGCTAACCTGCATTTTAAAGCCAATTCCAGAAAAATAAAATGCCTAATGTGGCTAAAACGGCTGCGATTATCCGTAAAAAATCTTTAATAGGGTCGTCATCAAATCTTTTATTTAACCACCACGTTGTTATTATAACAAGTAGAATAATACTGATATATATCGCTGTTGCTGGGCTTATAAAGTTTTCTGTTTGCATAATTTACTTCTAGTTTAAGTTGAATAAAGTGGATTGGTGGTGGTTTGTAAAAAGTCCTTGTTATAAAATTATGAATGATTTTTATACTTCCTGCAATTCTGCAAAAAAAATAAAAACAATGGTAGAATGATCGGTTTTTAAATTATATCTCACGGGCAAATAGCATGGGCGCAATCTCTCTAATATGACAAAATTCATATTCATTACTGGTGGTGTTGTATCCTCGTTGGGGAAAGGGATAGCGGCTTCTTCTTTAGCGGCAATTCTTGAAGAACGTGATTTAAAAATCACCATGACAAAACTGGATCCTTATATTAATGTTGATCCAGGAACCATGAGTCCATTTCAACATGGCGAAGTTTTTGTGACAGAAGATGGTGCAGAGACCGATCTTGATTTAGGTCATTATGAGCGTTTTCTGAAAACCACCATGGGTAAAAAAAATAATTTTACCACTGGGCAGGTTTATGAAAATGTTTTGCGCAAGGAAAGAAAAGGCGAATACTTGGGTGCCACTGTACAGGTAATCCCACATATTACCGATGAAATAAAACGACGCATTTATGCCAGTGCCGAGGGAATGGATGTTGCCATTATTGAAGTGGGTGGAACGGTTGGTGATATTGAATCGTTACCTTTTTTAGAAAGCATCCGCCAAATTGGTATTGAAGAGGGGCACGATAAAGCATTGTTTATTCATCTGACTTTGGTACCTTTTATTAAATCAGCTGGCGAGTTAAAAACTAAACCGACCCAACATTCAGTTAAAGAACTCCGCACGATTGGTATTCAGCCCGATATTTTAATTTGTCGATCTGAACAGCCGATACCAGCAAGTGAGCGTCGAAAAATTGCTTTATTTACTAACGTGCCTGAAAATGCAGTTATTTCTGCGATTGACGCGGATACTATTTATCGTATTCCATTGTTATTAAATGAACAAAATTTAGATGATATTGTAGTTGAACAACTGCGACTGGATGTGCCTCCTGCTGACTTATCTGAGTGGAAAGACGTTGTTGATGCAATTACCCATCCAAAAGAAGAGGTAAGTGTCGCTATTGTTGGTAAATATGTTGCACACTCAGATGCTTATAAATCTTTAGTAGAAGCTTTGATTCATGCGGGATTAAAAACGCGCAATAAGGTAAAAATTAAATACATTGATTCCCAACTTATAGAGGATGAAGGTGTTGCTGTTTTACAAGATGTCAATGCGATATTGGTGCCAGGGGGCTTTGGAGAACGTGGTGTGGAAGGTAAAGTCGCGACTGTTCGTTATGCCAGAGAAAACAAAGTACCTTATTTGGGGATTTGTTTAGGTATGCAAGCCGCTGTGATTGAATTTGCACGAAATGTCGCGGGTCTTGAAGGTGCTCATAGTTCTGAATTTCTGCCTAATTCACCCCATCCGGTGATTGGCTTGATTACTGAATGGATGGATGAAGATGGGCAGTTGGAAACAAGAAGTGAAAATTCTGATTTAGGCGGTACCATGCGTTTGGGTGCACAAAAATGTCGCTTAGTACCTGATTCATTAGCACATCATTTATATCAGAAAGATGTGATTACTGAACGTCATCGTCATCGTTATGAATTTAACAATAAATATTTAGACGCTTTGGAAAAAGCAGGACTTTCTATTTCTGGAAAATCAATGGATGGTCGTTTGGTTGAATTTATAGAAATTATCGATCACCCGTGGTTTTTGGCGTGTCAGTTTCATCCTGAATTTACCTCGACACCTCGTAAAGGGCATCCGTTATTTTCCGGGTTTGTTGAAGCAGCAGCAAAATATAAAAAAGGCAGTAAATAATGAAATTATGTGGTTTTGAAGCCGGGTTGGATCAACCGTTCTTTTTAATAGCGGGTACCTGCGTGATAGAAAGTGAACAAATGGCACTTGATACAGCTGGGGTGCTTAAAGAGATAACAGACCAATTGGGCATTCCATTTATTTATAAATCCTCGTTTGACAAAGCCAACCGATCATCTCACCAAAGTTTTCGTGGGCCTGGGGTAGAAAAAGGGTTACAAATTTTGCAGAAAGTAAAACAGCAGATTGGCGTGCCTGTATTAACTGATGTACATGAAGATACTCCCTTAGATGAAGTGGCAGCAGTGGTTGATATTATGCAGACACCTGCTTTTTTATCCCGACAAACTAATTTTATTCAAAATGTTGCCAAACAAGGCATTCCAGTTAACATCAAAAAAGGTCAGTTTTTGGCACCGTGGGATATGGTACATGTTGCAGCAAAAGCCAAAGCAACGGGGAATGAACAGATTATGGTTTGTGAGCGGGGCGCATCTTTTGGTTATAACAACTTGGTATCAGATATGCGCTCGTTAGCTGAAATGCGTAAAACGGATTGTCCGGTTGTTTTTGATGCAACTCATTCCGTGCAATTGCCAGGAGGACAGGGGACTTGCTCAGGGGGTCAGAGAGAGCATGTACCCGTTTTAGCAAGAGCGGCTATCGCAGTTGGAATCTCGGGTTTATTCATGGAAACACACCCCAAACCAGAAGAAGCATTAAGTGACGGACCGAATTCTTGGCCGTTACATAGAATGAAAGAATTATTAGAAACTTTACACACCATCGACCAAGCTGTTAAAGCAAACAGCTTGATAGAAACAACTTTATAAGGAAGCATAATGGCTGAAATAGTAGACGTAAAAGCAAGAGAAATATTAGACTCTCGAGGGAATCCAACCATCGAAGCTGAAGTGATTTTAGCTTCTGGTGTGATTGGTAGCGCGATGGTACCTTCTGGTGCATCAACTGGTGAGCGTGAAGCGATTGAGTTGCGTGATGGTGATAACTCACGTTATTTGGGTAAAGGTGTTTTAAAAGCAGTAGACAATGTAAACACTAAAATTCGTGAAGCTGTGATCGGCATGGATGCAGCAGATCAAACTGCACTTGATCAAAAAATGATTAATTTAGACGGCACAGATAACAAAGCAAACTTAGGGGCAAATGCTATTTTAGGTGTTTCTATGGCAGCAGCACATGCAGCGGCTAAAGAAGGTGGAATTCCTCTGTATCGCTATTTAAATACCAGTGGAAAATTTGTGCTTCCCGTACCGATGATGAATATCATTAATGGTGGCTCACATGCTGATAATAGTGTTGATCTACAGGAGTTTATGATTTTACCAGTAGGCGCACCAAGTTTTCGTGAAGCGATTCGTTACGGGGCGGAAGTTTTTCATAACCTGGCTAAAGTTTTAAAAGCAAAAGGCTTGGCAACAACAGTGGGTGATGAAGGTGGTTTTGCACCCAATCTTTCTTCGAACGAGGAAGCGATTGAAGTAATTATTGAAGCGATTAAAAAGGCTGGCTATAAACCTGGAGAAGATATTTATCTGGGAATGGATGCTGCCGCTTCTGAATATTTTAAAAATGGAAAATATGAATTATCATCAGAAGGCAAAAGTTTAAGCTCAGATGAAATGACTGATTTTTATGTAGACTGGGTAGAAAAATATCCCATCATTTCTATTGAAGATGGCCTAGATGAAAATGACTGGGATGGCTGGAAAGTCCATACTGAAAAATTGGGTGATAAAATTCAATTGGTGGGTGATGATTTATTTGTAACCAATCCAGCTATTTTAAAGGAAGGGATTGAAAAAAATATCGCTAACTCAATTCTGATTAAAGTGAATCAAATTGGTACTTTAACTGAAACATTAGCGGCTATTTCTACGGCTTTTGATGCTGGCTATAGTGCGGTTGTATCACATCGTTCAGGTGAAACAGAAGATACCACTATTGCTGATTTAGTAGTTGCTACGGGGACTGGGCAGATTAAAACAGGCTCATTAAGTCGTTCTGATCGTATTGCTAAATATAATCGGTTGATGAAAATTGAAGATGAATTAGGCGATAATGCAAGTTATGCTGGGCGTAGTGCGTTTAAAATGCTGTAAAAATAGTCTGTAGGACGAGCTAATATTTAGCTTGTTCTGTTTTTTCTGACGTATTGAGAAACAATGAATTTTGTTAAAATTCTCATAGTTATCCTCATTCTAATGATTATCCAACTACAGTATCGTCTGTGGATAGGTGAAGGTAATGTGCGTCAGGTTCAAGAATCTCAACAACAATTAGATGTTCTAAAAAAAGAAGTGACAGAAAAAAAAGAACGCAATGATGCCTTATACGCTGAAATGCTTGATTTAAGGAAAGGTGGTGTTGCAATAGAGGAACGAGCGCGATACGAATTAGGGATGATTAAGGAAGACGAAACTTTTTTTCAAATTGTTGAATAATTTGTAGGAGGGGCTTTAGCCGCGACCGAATCAAGCAAGGTCGCGGCTAAAGCCCCTCCTACATCTTTTATACTTTCATAAATAATGACAGAATCCAGCAATATTTGGGCAGTTGTTCCTGCCGCAGGTGTCGGCAAAAGGATGCAAGCAGATAAGCCGAAACAATATTTGCCATTAGCAGGTCGTACTGTTTTAGAACAAACGCTCTTGCGGTTAATCGCGGCAGATGTTTTTTCAGCAGTAGCAGTGTCTATCTCTGTAGAAGATCCTTACTGGCCTAAGCTTGATATTTCATCGCACAAAAAAATCATAACTGCCGCAGGCGGTAAAGAGCGCGCTGATTCAGTGTTATCAGCATTAAAAGCTTTAAGACAGCAGGCATCAGATAGTGATTGGGTGCTAGTACATGATGCAGCAAGGCCTTGTTTAACTTGTTCGGATATTCACTATCTTATTGATGAACTAAAACAGGATGAAGTCGGCGGCATTTTGGCCTTATCGTCCCATGACACATTGAAAAATGTTGATGGAGATAAAATTACTGAAACTATAGACAGAAGCCTAATCTGGCGCGCTTTAACACCCCAGATGTTCCGCTATGGTATGTTGAAACAAGCACTGGAGGACGCAGAAGGTAATCCGGTGATTACCGATGAAGCCAGTGCATTAGAAATACAAGGGTTACAACCCAAAATAGTTGAAGGCCGTCCCGATAACATTAAAATTACACGTCCAGAAGATTTAGCACTTGCACAATTTTATATGGAGCAGCAAACATGATTAGAGTAGGTCAAGGCTATGATGTTCATCGCTTTATTGATGAAGGAAAAGTCATTTTGGGTGGCGTTACGATTGATTATGAAAAAGGATTGGAAGCACATTCAGATGGTGATGTAGTTTTACATGCGCTTTGTGACGCATTATTAGGTGCGGCTGCTTTGGGTGATATAGGTAAACACTTTCCTGATACTGACCCAGAATTTAAAGGTGCGGATAGTCGTGTTTTATTACGTTATGTCTATAAAATTGTACAGGAAAAAGGTTATACAGTCGTGAATGCGGATATAACTATTATTGCTCAGGCACCGAAAATGGCTCCACATATCGTTGATATGTGTGACAATATCGCCAAAGATTTGATGATTGATATGGATGCTATCAATGTGAAAGCAACAACGACTGAAAAATTAGGATTTGAAGGACGTAAAGAAGGGATTGCTGTTCAGGCAATTGTGTTAATAGAAAAATAATTTACAAGAAATATTGATTGAAATGATCCGTTCCGATCACCCCCAATCCACTCAACACATCATTGAAATTCCCCTTTGGAAATATGCTTTTGGCGGGCCTGGCAGTACAGGAAAAATAAAAACAAAACCTGCTGATTTTATAGTAGAAGAGAAATTGCCCTTTGAGCCAGAAAGTGCAGGTGAACACGCCTTTTTGCAAATACAAAAAATAGGGGAAAATACGGATTACGTTGCTAGAATGCTTGCTCGTTTTGCCGGAGTCAGACAGCGAGATGTTAGCTATGCAGGGATAAAAGATCGTCATGCCAAAACTACCCAATGGTTTAGTGTGTGGATGCCAGGAAAGGATGATCCAGATTGGAATAAGCTGGAGACTGAAACGGTTAAAGTTTGCCAAGCCACACGTCATGCCAGAAAATTAAAACGAGGGGTGTTGTCGGGTAATTATTTTCAAATTACTATCAGACAATGGGATGGAAACAGGGAGGTCATAGAAAACCAGTTGCTACAAATAAAAGAGCAGGGATTTCCAAATTATTTTGGTGTGCAAAGGTTTGGTCGGCAAGGTAATAATGTTGCAAAAGCATTGGCGATGTTCCAAGGGGAAAAAGTAAAGCGAGAGCAACGCAGTATTTATTTGTCTGCTGTTCGTTCTTATTTTTTTAATCAATTATTAGCAAAAAGAATTAGTTTGGGGAGCTGGAATCAGGCCGTTTCAGGCGATGTATGTATTTTTGATTGTTCAAATAGTTTTTTTACAACTGATCAGATTGATGATTCTATTACACAGCGTGTAAAGACAGGGGAGATTCATCCGGCAGGGTTATTGTTTGGACAACAGGATTCTGAAACAAAAAAAGAAGCATGGAATATCGAACAAGATATTTTTCATACCAATTTACCTTTGACCCAGGGCTTGATTGAACAGGGTATGGCATCAGGAAGGCGAGCTTTTAGAGTATTCCCGACAAAATTTGAATGGGAGTTTTTACCAGAAATGAAAGTGGTATTGAAATTTTCTTTACCTGCGGGAAGTTATGCAACATCGTTGCTAAGAGAATTAGTTGTTATTTAGTAGAATGAAAGACCATAGACAGACATTATTATTTACGAAAGCTTTTACAGCATTAACAATCACATTATGCAACCGAGAGGTTTGCCAGGAGATCAATTATGGATTTAACTCAAGCACTAGGTTTACATGTTTCAAATCAGGATCCCGTCCAATTACAGCAGAACCTGGATTTATACATTAATCTAAAACTGGCTTCTTATGGACAAACTACCTGTCTAACAGAAGAATCTGCTGAGTTTATGGCGGCAGCAAATGATATGTTGCGCAGTATTGTGGAAAAAAACAGACAGCTTAATGCACATCTTTATCCTGCAGACCAGCGGATACAAGATTTTATAAATAGTTATTTGTCAGACCTTGATTTGGACAAAGTGCCTTCATTGCCTTCCCTCACATTTGAATTAGACCGTCATGGTATAGCCAGAGAATTGTCTTTGCCAATGGGTAAAGATGAATTTGAGTCAGAACTTGTTGCCAGTTATAGAATTAAGCAAGGCGTGTTACATAATCCAGCGAATGATCGAAGAACGACAAAAGGTTCGTTTCATATTACGGATGGAGGTTTACCCGTACCAGGTGATAAAAAAGAAGTTCCTAAAAAAACTTTTGCCATCATGTTGGAGCATGCATTAAATCCTCCGCAAGAGTTACTGGAATTACCCTACACAGCCAATCAAGAAACACCTGCTAAATTATTTATTTCTTTGTTATTAAGACCTATCGTTTGTCCTGCAATTCCGAGTATTGCGGAACAAAAAAGTATGGAAATCCGGTTTTTTGCACCTGGCACATTGGTGAGCAATCTGGATTTTGTGGAAAGTATTTTTGGCAATGGTGGTAATCCGGCTCTGCCCGAATTTGATGCCGCATTGGATGTTGAGCATTGGACTGGACATAGTGGATGCGTGATCTTGGCACCGCATTTAACGAAATTGACAAAAAAGGAACTGGAACTTCCGCATTGGGATGATGCAACTGAGCGTCAAAGAGAAGAGGGCATGTGTTGGAAAGATGCTGATGAATTTTATAATGATGGCAGTGCATTTAAATTGACAACGCGGGATGAGCGTGGAGTGATTGTTACTTTATTGGCTGACAATTATTTTGGTTACTGTAAAAAAGAAGTGAAGACCCAGATTGGTTATTCTGCAAATCTATACGGTTTTGCAGAAGAAGAACATGCGGGGGGAGCATTAGCATTTCAACGCCAAATTCACGGTAATGAATATGGGGTGGGAAGTGCTGCTAAAGAACCTGGCTATGGGTATAGCGACATGGTTAAACAATATGGTGAGGTGATGGATTTAATGCCAGAAGGTTATGCTATCGACAAGCAGCATCCTGAAATTGTTTATGTTCCTCATAATATGAAAATGGATGTGATGAAACAGACTGTTTTCTGGAAAAATGACAAAATAACCTGGGACAGTGAGAAGAAAATTTCAAGCATTCGTTTAGAACCCGGGAAAGTTTACATCAAGCCTAATGGATATAAACTAGAATTAACTAAACACCCAGCTGCACCTTCATGGCGTATTGTGGGAACAGCATCGGAAGGAACGTTTTGCCACAAACCCAGCACAGTGTCAGGCGGCGGCAAGTCAGAAATATCTAAATCAATCAATGATGCGGTTATTTATAACCCGTTATTTGTGAGTAATATGCAAGAGGATTTAGAAAAAGTACAAACCATATTTGATAAAGATTATAGCAATCGTTTTAAGGCACAAATTGCCGAGCCACAAAAAATCCCTAGCCGTCCTTTACTCACTGCTAAGCGTAGCCTTGGTTCTGTCATTAAATTATTAACGCCTTCTACGGGTTATACAGATGAATTTAATGAATGGTTAAATGAAATTCCACCTTATATCAGAGCGCTGGTGTTATTAATAAAACGATTTTATCAGGAAGAATGGGGAAATGACTGGAGGCAATTTTTTTCTGTGGATATTGTTGATGGATCGCCTGGGCATAGTCTTAAATTTGAAGGAAGACCGATTATGGCGAGTTTTTTACGAGTAGGCTTCAATGAACAGGGGGGATGGCGTACGTTTAAGCTCAGACAGGACTTTGCAGCGGCAGAAAAAATACAAATGGAAGATGATATTACAGCATCAGTTGTCGTTCCTTCTTCCTTAATAAAAGGTTATCAAAACAAAAGTAAGCCTTTTAGCAGTGTTAAATTATCAGATAATTGTGAATATCGTTTGTTCCAACGGCCTGATGATGCGGTGATTCCTGGTTATGATAAGCAGACAGAAATAAATATGTCAGAACCGGGTAATTTTATTGCCAATTATGAGCCTTTATCCACTAAAAAATTAGCACCTATTGTTGAAGATGTGCTGACTATGTCCAAGTTTTCTCAGCCAATGCACGATCTGTTGCAAGAAGCTTATCAGGATAAATCAGGGTATGTCGTCTCTTCTGCACACCCTCGAATTGTTGATGGAAAACCGACTAAAAACCCGCGTTATTTAGAAACGCGTGTCGATGTCGTCAATCCTCTTCGTAAATATATTGCAGATATGGGTGTCCGCTTACATAGAAAAATCCCCTTAGAATATAAAGTGATACATCCGGTAGATGCAGTGCTGGCAGGCAGAAGAAACAATCCCCCAGAACCTGGTATTCGTCCATTAGCTGTTTACAATCCGATTCATTATCAGCAATTGCCTGAACTATTTATGGACTTTATCTGTTCTTTAACAGGTAAATCACCTTCAACCACGGGAGCAGGGAGTGAGGGTGCGTTAACCAAAGGGCCTTTTAATGCATTAAGAGCAACGGCTGATTTAAATAATGCGCTAGTTTCTTTTATTTTGACAGAGTATCCGGGGTTTTCTAGTTCAGCGGGTCACATAGGCTCATTTGTTCGGGTGGATCATGATATTAGTTTATTGATTCCGGAAATTTGGACGCGTCTAACAGATGAAGAACGGGATTCTGAATATTTGATCGCAAACGGTTATATGGAAGCAGTGGAAGATTTTGACCATGAAGGGAAACAAGTTTTAGCAAGTCGATTAGGGTATCGGATTACCGAATCATTTGTACATAGTTTTATGGGTAAAATTTTTGATAACCCAACGGCTGTGTTGACAGAAGATATTCTAAAACCGGAAACTCAAAATTTAAATGACTATGTTGATGGCATCCATAATATTGTTGAAACACAGCAAAAAGTTGCTCAACAATATATAGATGATGGAAGTATTGCTGATGCCTGCCCACCGATTCATGCTTTATTGCATATCATGGCAACTGGGTTTTATGAGGGTAAAGAGGTGCATGACCCTGAAATTAGGACGCTATTTACTAAAGAAAATTTATTAGCTTCTGATTGGTATCTTGAGAGATTAGACGTTAAACAAACGAAAGACATTGTTTTGTGGAAACGACATATTGAAAGCTTAGAAAAATTTTCTGAGTTAGAAAATTATGAAGACGAGGTGACAAGGTTGAATATTCCAGATCGATTAACAATGGCAAGGGCAGAATTGGAGAGAGTAGAAAGCCCAGACTATCTGGATCAGATAGTCGGTATGATTGGGGCAGAGCCTAGTTTGTCTAAATAGGTCTGTTTTTTGGCTTGGGTGTGCAAACAAAGGGTATTTCCGAAACGAGAAATGTAAGACTAATCTGATTATTTATAAACCTGAATATGTTTAAATCGTAACTGTGATTCGATTGAAGTTGAGATTTATCAAGAATGTACTAGTACAACAGCCCGTAAGTCCGTGAACACAAAAATCGTCATTCCCGAAGTTTTTTATCGGGAATCTATTGCTGCATATGGATTTCCGATAAAAGATACCGGAAATGACGAATATTTTTATGCACGAACTTACGGGTTGTAGTGCTAGGGAAGTGGGTGAATGTTCGATAATCTAAGTGATGTGTCAACATTTTTTCGGACACAACGTTACCTATTTTTTTGCTCAATTTCATATTCTACCGGTGACAATAGTCATTAGCAGAATAAATTCTTTCCAGGTTATAAAAATAATAACCCGCGTGGGCAACAAGCGTTACCCACCCTAAAATATTATGGCAAAACAACAATTTCAATTCACAATAGAAGCAGGAAAAGCCGAACGTCATTACTGGATGGATCTTTGGCGCTACCGAGAATTATTTTACATTCTGGCATGGCGCGACATAGCTGTACGCTACAAACAAACCGTTATCGGTGGGGTGCGGCTTAAAATTAATGTTGATAGTATAATTTAGTGTATTATTATCAATAAAATAATTGATAAAGTTAAAGACTCATGCCAAATATTACTCATAA
>VAPK010489685.1_pt1 | contig 11433 bp, 10 predicted proteins | sample 3395031 | NCBI WGS metagenome assembly VAPK01 (sample SAMN08290443, study PRJNA428436) | hydrothermal vent metagenome | isolation source: Deep-sea hydrothermal vent chimney 1 | place: Pacific Ocean: Juan De Fuca Ridge
GCATCAATGGTGGCCGATTACCGTACGACCTTGCAGCAAACAGCGAGTTTAAAAGCGTATAACGACCAGTTGGACAAATTGGTTGTCTCTCAGAAAGAAGAGCTGGGCTCAATGACGGCCCAATTAGATAATATTGAAACAACACACCGCGATATTGTGCCCCTCATGTTGAAAATGATTGAAGTGATGTCGCAATTTGTTGAATTGGATACGCCTTTTTTGCCCGAAGAACGTCAAACACGTGTGGTCGCATTGCAAGCGATGATGGATCGGGCTGATATAACGATTGCAGAAAAATATCGCCGCATATTGGAAGCTTATTTAGTAGAGACAGAATATGGCCGCACTATTGAGGCATATAAGGGTGAAATAGGAGAAGGCAAAAAAGCACGTACAGTTGATTTCTTGCGTATTGGTCGCGTCGCGTTGTATTACATGACATTAGATGGCTTAGAAACAGCTTATTGGAATCAGCAGACAAAACAATGGGATGTACTGCCAAGTGAATATCGTGAAGGTATCATGCAGGCTATGAAAATTGCCAAAAAACAATTACCACCGGATTTATTAGTATTACCCGTAATGACAACGGAGATAGCGAAATGAGAAAACTAGTTGTCCTTTTATTATTATCCACAACACTCTTAGGAAGCTTACCTACCGCATATGCAGTGGATAAGCCGACTAATTTAAATGAATTATTAGAACAGGTGCGCCGTGACCGGGTATTAGAACAAAAAGAAAATAAGCTGCGTGAGGCAGAATTTGTTAACGCACGCAATCAACAAGCAAGTTTGTTAAGCAAAGCAAAAGCACAATTAGCACATGAAGAGCAACGTTCAACTGCGTTAAACAACGCATTTGAGGATAATGAAACCGCTTTGGCAGAACAAGAAGAAGTATTACAAGAAAAATCAGGTTCATTGGGCGAATTGTTCGGTACAGTGAAACAGGTGGCGAATGATAGCCGTAGTATTGTTGAAAACACCATGACAGCTGTGACGTTACCAGGGCGTGGAACGCTATTAAACCAACTGACAGAAAGCAAAGTTCAGCCAACAATTGACGACCTGCGTGATTTATGGCTCATGCTGCAAGAAGAAATGACGGAATCAGGTAAAACGACACGTTTTAGCGCCCCTATTATTACGGCTGCAGGACAAGTCGAGCAACGAGGCGTGACAAGGATTGGTGTGTTTTCGGCGTTTAGTGATGGTAAGTTTTTACGTTATCTACCGGAAACCGGCGATTTAGTTGAATTGGGTCGACAACCTGTTGCCCGATTGCGCGGTATTGCAATGGATTTTGAATCATCATCAGCGGATAAATTGATGCCTGTTGTCGTTGACCCAACACGTGGCGCAATTATGGCACTGTTGGTCCAGAAACCTAATTGGATTGAACGGATTAAGCAAGGGGGTTGGATTGGGATGCTAATTTTGATCATTGGCGCTATTGGATTGTTTATCTTTCTTGTTCGGTTTTTTGCTTTATTTGTTACAGGAAAAAAGATTGCAGAACAACAAAAGACACCTGGCGGCAGTGATAAGAACCCGTTGGGTAGAATTCTATCAGTGTATGACCACCGTGCGGGCCAACAAGATGTAGAAACATTAGGATTAAAACTGGATGAAGCTATTCTTCGAGAGATCCCTAAAATTGAACGTGGTTTAATTCTTGTTGCGGTTATCGCCGCAATTGCACCGATGTTGGGACTATTAGGCACTGTTGCAGGGATGATTGAAACATTCCAATCGATTACCTTATTTGGAACCGGGGATCCGAAATTGATGTCGGGCGGTATTTCAAAAGCGTTGGTGACAACTGAATTGGGCTTGATAGTGGCGATTCCGATGCTGTGGTTTCATAGCGTGTTATCGGGTAAGAGTAATCGATTGGTGCATGTATTAGACGAAGAAAGTGCTGCCATGATTGCAAAACATGCAGAAGGCCAACGTGTCTGATCTGATTAATAATTTATTCCATGTACAGCTGCTGTTGGAAAGTGGTGGTACTGTGCTGTGGCTTATTTTATTTGCTTCAGTGTTGATGTGGACATTGATTATTGAGCGTTATGTATTTGTGTATTGGCTGCATCCCAAACAAGTAAAGAAATTGGTGGACAAATGGTCTCATCGTCAGGATCGGCGTAGCTGGTATGCGCAGCAAATACGACGAGGATTAATTGGCGAGCAAACAGGCAAGTTAGAACAGCATTTATTGATGATTAAAACGCTAATAGTTGCGTTGCCGATGTTAGGATTATTAGGCACGGTGGATGGGATGATTCAAACTTTTGATGTGATGACGGTGCATGGTACCGGGAATGCTCGCGGTATGGCGGGGGGGATTTCTATTGCGCTGATTACCACAATGGGTGGATTATTAACGGCACTGTCTGGGCTTTACTTCAGCACACAATTAGAGCAAAAAATTGCAAGGCAAGGCGATAATGTTGCCGATGCGTTGAGCTGGGATTAGAGAGGTGATTAACAGGCTAATGATACAAAACAGGATAACAACAGCATGAGAAATCGACATTCTCGCAAACGCAGCGGTTCAGTTGCAGAAGTGAATATGACGCCCTTGATTGATATGGTATTCATTCTATTGATCTTCTTTATTGTCACGACTTCTTTTGTGAAAGAGACGGGCGTGGATGTTAATAGACCTTCAGCAAAAACAGCGGTCCAAAAAGAGCGGGCAAATATTTTAATTTCAATCACACCGAATAATGAAGTGTGGATGGATAAACGGCAGATAGACAGGCGGGCTGTGCGGGCGAATGTGGAGAGAATGCATGCTGAGAACCCAGAAGGTTCTGTTATTATTTTAGCGGATAAAGATGCTAAAACAGGGTTGTTGATTGAAGTGATGGATCAGGCAAGATTGGCCGGTGTGGCCAATGTGTCGATTGCGGCAGAACAGGATTAGACGCTAGTATATATGCGGTTATTGTTAGGATTGTTACTGGCATTATTAGTGAATTGGGGCTTATTTGCCATCATGCAACAAATGACGAATGCCAAAGAAATAGATCGACAAATTACGGAAGATATTCGTCTATTGGATTTTGTGCGCCTTAAAAAGGAAGAACGGCCACCTGAATTAAAGAAGCGCGAGCCACCCAAAAAGCCACCACCACCTAAGAAACCGCCGCCACCACCTCCGCCACCCAAGCAGGTTGTAAGCAAACCGCCACCGCCACCCACACCGAAGATCACGGTGCCTAAAATTGATGTGCCATTAAATATCGCTGGCAAGGCCTATTTGGGAGATGCCGCGGTAGAAGCGCCGAAAGTATCAGCACCCGTTGCTAAATCAGTGCCTGTTGCAAAACCGGTTGCCGTAGAAATACCGAGAGCAGATGGTGAAGTTGTGCCTATTCATACGACGAAACCGCGGTATCCACGAGCGGCAGCCCGACGAGGATTAGAAGGGGTGGTGACCATCTCTTTTACGATTACTAAAACGGGTGGCGTGCGTAATGCAACGGTGATTAAGGCAACACCTAAAAATGTGTTCAATAAAGCAGCACTGAAAGCGATTGGAAAATGGAAGTTTAAGCCAAAATTAGTCGGTGGTAAGCCTGTCGAACGACAAGCTACTCAAGAAATTAAGTTTAAGTTGAATTAGATGTTGATATTAAAATCACGCGTATTAATGGGTTTGTGTGTATTGGGCATGTTGCTCGCTCAGCCAAGCATGGCTGCGGAAGATAAATATTTATTAAAGCCGGCGACTTATAAGGTGCTAAGCGGCGCGCAAGCTTTAATGGAACAGCAGCAATACACAACCGCAGAAAGCCAGCTAAAATCGTTACTACAGACCACAAAAGGCCTTGCATACGATCATGCAATTGTGCAGCAAACACTGGGTTATTTATATTCGAAACGCAAGCAGTATGGCAAAGCCGCGGCGGCTTTTAGCAAGGCATTGTCTTCACAGGCATTACCCAATAAAGTGGCACATGATTTACGCTATAATCTTGCCCAGTTATTGATTGCTGATAAGCAATACGGAAAAGGGACGAAACTGCTCGCTGCATGGATCAAAGCGGCGGGTTCACCGCCGAATAGTGCACGCGTCTTATTGGCGAGTGCTTATTACCAAGCGGGCAACTATGGCCAAGCTGCTAAATATATCAGTGCGGCAATACAGCGTGATAAGTCACCTAAGGAAGACTGGTATAAGATGCTGGTCTCTAGCCAACTGAAGTCAAATCAATATAAATCAGCAATACCTACATTAGAAAAACTAATCACGCGATATCCACATAGGCAAGTGTATTGGCAACAATTAACGGGGTTATATAGCCAACAAGATAAACAGTCTCGCGCCTTGGCGGTGCAACTCTTGGCAGGACGATTAGATTTAGATGTGGGAATGACGGTGTCAAATTTGTCGGATATGTATCGTGCAATTGGGATCCCATATAAGTCAGGCACGACCTTAGAAAAGGCAATGAATAACGGTATTTTAAAAACGGACTATAAAAATTTACAGCGACTTGCGGAAAGCTGGATTGCGGCAAAAGAAGCTAAAAAAGCGGTGGCGACATTACAAAGATTAAGCCCAATGGATAGCAGTGGTTATAGTGAGTTGAAACAGGGACGTGTTTTGATCGGCATTGCAGCATGGCATGATGCGATAAGTCCACTTTCCAACAGCTTGAACAAATTAACGGGTAAAGCGATTGGGGAAGCTAATTTATTATTAGGTCTGGCAACCTTCCATGAAGGAGACAGTGCGCGCGCAAAAGGCTTCTTTCTGAAGGCGGGGAGTTATGAGCAAGTGCGTGCACAAGCAGGTCAATGGATACGCCATATTGAGCAACAAGAATCCGTGGTACAGGACGTTATTGAGGAAGATGGCGACGCTTAGCTAAATAAAAGGCCCATTAAGCAATGCCTAATGGGCGCCTTGGTTACGCCTGTGTGTGAATTAAAAAATATTTGATACTGAAATTAAGCGTCTCTGCCACCATTTAAGAAATCTTGATATTCTTTGAGTTCATCCCATTTTTCGTCAGCGATAAGTTCTGCTTGGGTTGACCATGTTTTAGGATTATGCATTCTAAAGCGTGGGCCCGCATCATCAAGTACTTTCTTGATTGTATCTGTTTCAGCAATGGCCAAACCACGCATTGAGGTAATACCTGCAGCATGTAGTAGGGATTCTATTTTTGGGCCGATACCTTCCACAACTTTAAGATCATCAATTTGGGAAAGATCAGGGAAGGATGCCATGGGGGTAATAGTTGTGTCCGGTGTTACTGTCGTGGCGGTAAATTGTTGGCCTGAGGTATCTGCTTGTTCCTTGGTCCGACAATGCATAAAGTGATGCAGCAGCCAACCTAGAATAAAGGCGACCAGCAACATAATAATAATTTCCCAAGTAGCATCTGTTAAATCGTATCGAGAGGTAACATCGTTAAACATAGTAATATCCTATTTGTTGGGTGTATTTAGTTAATGGTTAATTCAACGCGACGGTTTGCTTGTCTGCCCGCCTCAGTCAAATTGCTTTGTATGGGAACGCTTTCTCCACGGCTGGAGGTATTGATTATTTTTGCATCAGCACCGCGATCAATTAATAATTGCTTCACTGTATTAGCACGCTCTAAACCTAATGGAAGGTTATAGGCATCAGCGCCTTTATCATCAGTATGGCCAACGAGTTCAACGTGGCGACCTGTTTGTGTTTCAGAGACGATTTGTTTGAAATAATTTTCAGTCTCATTAGATAAACTTGGGTTTTCTGCATTATCATAAGGAAAATAGATGCGTGCATTATAAGACTGTGGCGCAACGATAACCTCCAGTTTTTCTGAGATAGGTGCGGCGATAGGCTCTGGTTCGGCAATAACGGGTGGTGAATAGACTTCTAGTGCATCAATGATGCCATTGTTATCTGTATCCATAGGTTGCATGAGATCATCGCCTATTTCTACCCCATCTTTTATGCCATCACCATCAGTATCTGCATTATTAGGATCGGTGCCAATTTTTGCTTCTTCAGCATTGCTTAAACCATCGTCATCTGGATCGGCGAGTGGGCCATCATTTTTGTTGGCATCTAAGGCATTGATCAGGCCATCACCATCAGTATCTCGCGGGTTTTTAATATCATCGGTTTCATTATCATCGCTGATGCCATCGCCATCTGTGTCTTTATTGCGTGGGTCTGTTCCTAAACGTGATTCGACACTATTGATGAGGCCATCACCATCAAGATCACCATAGGGGCCATCATCATGGTCGGCATCAAGAAAATCGAGGATGTTGTCACCATCCACATCAAAGGCATCTATCGGATTGCCATCACCATTAGGATCGTTGTTCTCGGTATTTGAGAGCAGCCCATCATTATCGTCATCCGTGTCTAAGGCGTTGATGGTGCCATCGCTATCTGTATCCAAAGGTTGGCTTGTATCTTCGCCCACTTCATAGGCATCGGTTATACCATCGCCATCCGTGTCGATCAATTTTGGATCAGTGCCCAGTGCACGTTCTAGTGCATCATTCAGACCATCTCCATCGAGGTCGCCCGGGATAACTGGTACAGGCGCAATAGGTACCGCTTCTTCAATCACTATGGCTTTTTTAGTGCCGCAAAACCCTTTAATGTTGCAGGTATACCAACGCCAGCTACCTAGCGCCCAAATTAAAGTTAAAACAAGAATGAGTAGTACTCTAAATTGCATCTGTTCCCTCACATTTGTGTCAGTTAGTAGGATGTAACGATAACATTTATAGCGCAAAGATACGCAATTGTCGAGTATTTTTAGATGAGTTTAATAAGGAAAATTTAGAAAAAAATAGTTTACTTGTCGAGAATATGACTGGGAACACCGTCAATACTGTGTTGATTTTCATCATGCCAGTATTGTTTGATGCCTGATTCACCACGTTTTTCTGCCCAATTATTTAATTGGTTGCGATCCCCCACATAATCAAGATAAGGCACGGCCATACCACAAGAGGTTTGTACTAAATCGACCTGTAAATCAAAAATTTGTCTGGCACCTGGTAAGTCATCAAAGTAAGCGGAGAGAGACTTCCATTCTGCATCATCAGGATGAATCGCGCGTGCCTCACCATAGAGTCTTAAAATCATAGGAGTGCCCTCAAAAGCGCAGAACATCAACGTCATCCGTGGATGGCTTTGGATATGGGTGGCTGTTTCATTCCCACTGCCTGTTACATTTAGCCACAAGACGCGGTTAGCCGAGCAGACACGGAGTGAGTCCATGCCTTTTGGGGAGACATTGACACGGCTATCGTTCGTGGCGGTGCCGACAAAAAATATTTTCTGAGAGAGGATGAAGTCGTGTAATTTATCGGAGATGCTCGTGTATTGCTTCCCCATTTAAACAAAGCCCGTCTGAGAGAGAAAATAGAAAATACTAGCAGCCATAATGGGCCAAGCAACTGTCGGGCCAAATAAATGCTTACGGATTGGATGTGAGGGGGAGAAGTCAAGAGAATGAAAAAGTCCAATCAATAAACCAAAAACCATCAGAGGGAAAAGCGTATGGTTTCGAATTTCGGGCGGGACAAGCGCCATTTGAATAGCGAGAACAGCCGTCAGAAAGATAGAAATAAAACGGGTCATTGTCATGATGAAAAAAGTCCTTAAAATACTTGAAAGAAGAGAAGTTACTCGTTTCATTCTGCCATATATTCGGAATGTGGTGGGCGAAAATTGTAAAGCAAAAAAATTGAATGCTTGTCTAAAGGTATTTTGACCTGCTAGGCTTTATGCCAAATTATTGAGTGTAATATAGATAGCGATGACAGAAATTTACGATGCGTCGGCCATTGAGGTCTTAACAGGACTGGAACCCGTTCAAAAACGACCGGGCATGTATACCGACACCACACGACCGAATCACTTGGCACAAGAAGTGATTGACAATAGTGTGGATGAAGCAGTGGCTAGTTTTGCGACAGAAATTAATGTGACGTTGCATGCGGATAACTCACTAGAAGTGGTTGATAACGGCCGCGGGATGCCAGTGGATATTCATCCTGAAGAGGGTGTGCCGGGTGTAGAAGTGATCCTGACGCGCTTACATGCTGGGGGTAAGTTTTCGAATAAAAACTATCAGTTCTCGGGCGGTCTACATGGTGTGGGTGTGTCGGTGGTCAATGCGCTATCGACACGATTGGAGGTGCTTATTCGGCGCAATGCAACGCAATATGCGATTGCATTTGAAAATGGTTTATTGGTTGAGCCATTATCAGAAGTCGGTACAGTCGGCCAGAAAAACACGGGCACATTGGTGCGTTTTTGGCCTGATATCAACTATTTTGATTTACCCAACTTTTTAGTCTCGCGATTACGCCATGTATTGCGAGCGAAAGCGGTATTATGCCCCGGGTTGGTGGTGACTTTTACCGATCTCACCGGCGCTGAGCCAGTGAAGGATAAATGGCAATATGAAGATGGACTAAACAGTTACCTCACCTTGGTGATGACGGATGAGCCTTGCGTCCCTGCGAAACCGTTTACCGGACATATTGTGTCCGAGGGCGGCGAAGTAGATTGGGCGTTATTATGGCAATTAGAGTCTAAAGAGGTATTAGCGGAAAGCTATGTCAATCTAATCCCAACGGCGCAGGGCGGCACCCATGTAAATGGGCTTCGTTCCGGTCTACTAGATGCCTTGCGAGAATTTTGTGAATTCCGTAGTTTATTGCCGCGCGGGGTCAAACTCTCGCCAGAAGATGTATGGGATAGCTGTAGTTATGTGCTGTCTGTTAAATTAGAAGACCCCCAGTTTTCAGGTCAAACGAAGGAGCGATTATCGTCTCGGCAATGTGCACCCTTGGTGATGAATGCCGTAAAAGACGCCTTTAGTTTATGGCTGAACCAAAATATTGAAGATGGCGAACGCATTGCCGAATTGGCGATTAATAATGCGCAGTCGCGGTTAAAACAAGCGAAAAAAGTCATCCGCAAGCGTGTGCAATCAGGGCCTGCCTTACCGGGGAAATTATCGGATTGTTCATCGCAAGATGTGTCGCGAACGGAATTGTTTTTAGTCGAAGGGGATTCAGCTGGCGGTAGTGCTAAACAAGGGCGGGATCGAGAATTCCAAGCGATTATGCCGCTGCGCGGTAAGATTTTAAATACATGGGAAGTCGACTCTGGTCAAGTGTTGGCCTCGCAAGAAGTGCATGATATCGCAGTAGCGATCGGAGTAGATCCGGGCTCTGATGACTTGTCTGGTTTGCGCTATGGCAAAGTGTGTATTCTTGCCGATGCCGATTCCGATGGTGCGCATATCGCGACGCTATTGTGTGCATTATTTGTAAAACATTTTAGACCGTTGGTGACCGCGGGCCATATTTGTGTGGCAATGCCGCCATTGTTCCGAATTGATGTGGGCAAACAAGTGTTTTATGCCTTAGATGAAGAAGAGCGCCAATTAATCTTAAATAAAATCGAAAAAGAAAAAATTAAAGGCAAAGTGAATGTGCAACGATTTAAAGGATTGGGTGAGATGAATCCTTTGCAATTGCGTGAAACTACCATGGCGCCAGATACCCGTCGTTTAATCAGATTAACGATTGATGATGACGATGTGGCCGATGATGAGAGCTCGCTTACCGATGAAGCAATGGATATGTTACTCGCGAAAAAACGGGCAGCAGATAGGAAAGCATGGTTGGAAAATCAAGGTGATCTTGCGATTATATAGAGAGGGCAGGCAATGACTGGTTTAGTTGATGATTTAGAACGCTTACCCGTTCGAGAATTTACCGAAAAAGCGTATTTGGATTATTCCATGTACGTTATTTTGGATCGGGCGTTGCCGAATGTAGGTGATGGTTTGAAACCCGTGCAACGCCGTATTATTTATGCGATGTCTGAATTGGGCTTGAGCGCCATATCTAAGCATAAAAAATCAGCAAGAACGGTGGGTGATGTACTTGGGAAATACCATCCACACGGCGATTCGGCGTGTTATGAAGCCATGGTGTTGATGGCGCAACCCTTCTCCTATCGTTATCCGCTGGTGGATGGGCAGGGGAACTGGGGATCCGTCGATGATCCAAAATCCTTTGCTGCGATGCGCTATACCGAATCAAAACTCACTGCTTATTCACAAAGTCTATTAGGTGAATTAGCGCAAGGCACTGTCGATTGGGTGCCTAATTTTGATGGCACCATGAATGAACCGTCTTTATTACCTGCACGCTTACCGAATGTATTATTGAATGGTGGCTCAGGGATTGCGGTGGGCATGGCAACGGATATTCCGCCACATAATTTGAAGGAAGTGGGTACGGCATGTTTGCGCCTACTCAAATCCAGCCGTACGACGCTAGAAGAATTACTAGAAGATATCCAAGGCCCTGATTTCCCAACAGGCGGCGAGATCGTTACGAGCAAAGAAGAATTACTCAAGCTCTACCAAACTGGGCATGGTTCTATTCGCCAGCGCGGGTGTTATAAAACTGAAGATGGCAATATTATTATCCATCAATTGCCTTACCAAACATCCGGTGCCAAAGTAATCGAACAGATTGCGACGCAGATGCAGAATAAGAAGCTACCAATGGTGGCTGATTTACGCGATGAATCAGATCATGAAAACCCCGTTCGGCTGGTGATTATGCCGCGCTCAAATCGAGTGGATGTAGATGGTTTAATGTCGCATTTATTTGCAACAACGGATTTAGAACGTAGCTTCCGCGTCAATATGAATATGATTGGCTTGGATGGTCGGCCGCGGGTGAAGAATCTGCGTGAGGTGTTGGTGGAATGGTTAGAATTTAGAACCACCACGGTTCGTCGCCGCTTGCAATTTCGTTTGGATAAAATCGTTGATCGCATGCATGTGCTCGAAGGTTTGTTGATTGCTTATCTCAATATTGATGAAGTGATTGCGATTATTCGTGAGGAAGATGAGCCGAAACCGGTATTGATGGCGCAATTTAAGATCAGCGATCGCCAAGCAGAATCCGTTCTAGAATTAAAACTTCGTAATTTAGCGAAATTAGAAGAAATGAAAATTCGCGGTGAGATGGATGAACTCACCAAAGAACGTGGAAAATTAGAATTATTACTGGGCTCAGATACGCGGCTTAAAACGCTTATTCGTAAAGAAATCACGGCAGATATTGAAAAGTTTGGCGATGATAGACGCTCTGTATTGGTCGTTAGAGAAAGCGCAAAAGCGTTAAGTGATACAGAATTGATGCCGACAGAGCCGGTGACCATTGTATTATCAGAAAATGGTTGGGTGCGGGCAGCGAAAGGCCATGATCTCGATCCGTCTGAACTCAATTTCCGCACAGGTGATCGTTATCTCACCTCGGTGCGTGCGCGTAGCAATCAACAAATTATCTTCTTAGACACAACAGGGCGGAGCTATTCCCTAGCCGCGCATACCTTGCCATCAGCACGCGGTCAAGGCGA
>VAPK010112359.1_pt1 | contig 11427 bp, 13 predicted proteins | sample 3395031 | NCBI WGS metagenome assembly VAPK01 (sample SAMN08290443, study PRJNA428436) | hydrothermal vent metagenome | isolation source: Deep-sea hydrothermal vent chimney 1 | place: Pacific Ocean: Juan De Fuca Ridge
GGCGGTTACGACCCGCTTTACCGATGACGATGTTGGACCACTCTTCGTTTCCGACGGTTCCCACGGTCGCCATACACTCGCTTAGAATCTGTCTCATCTCGCCGCTGGGGAGTCTGAGAATGACGTACTTCTCCTCCTTGCCCATCAGTTGCGCGTATCCGCCGGCACTTCTGGCGATCTGGCCCCCTTTGCCGGGTTTCATCTCGATATTGTGAAGGATCGTTCCCACCGGAATGTTTTTGAGTTTCATCGCGTTGCCCGGCTTGATATCCAGACCCGACTCCGCCGATGCTACCTTATCTCCTACTTTCAATCCCGAAGGCTGGAGGATATATCGTTTGTCGCCATCCGCATAGGTAATCAACGCGATACGGCAGTTTCTGTAAGGATCGTATTCGATCGCCGTAACTGTTCCTTCGACTCCGAATTTTCTTCTTTTGAAGTCGATGATTCTGTAGAGTTTCTTCGCACCAGCCTGCTTGTGGCGGGAGGTGATACGACCATTGTGATTTCTACCCGCACTTCTTGGAAGCTTTTTGAGCAGTTTGGATACGGTCGGTTTACCGGTAATGTCGCTGGAATCGATTCCAGTCATATACCTTCTGCTGGGGGTATAGGGTTTGTATGATTTGACTGCCATATTATATCTCCAAACTTTCTATTTTCGCGCCTTCAGGCAGTGTGACATAGAATTTTTTGTAATCGTCACGTTTTCCCTCGACACCTCTGAATCTCTTGACCTTACCACTCATACGCATCGAATTCACTTTGAGCGGGATGAAACCGAAATACTCTCTGAGCACCTCTTTCAATCCGTTTTTCGTCATGCGGGGTGTTGTCTGAATCACGACGACACCGTTCTCCTGAAGGCCCAAACTCTTTTCGGTATATAAAATTGATTTAATATCTGTAATATCTGCCATCTTAGCCCTCTTTCGTTAATTTTTCCAATACGCTTTTTTCGATCACGATTGCATCGAGTGCAGCTGCCGTATATCCATTGAGTTCGTTGGGTTCGATCAGATAACTGGTTGGAAGATTTCTAAACGCCAGGAACGTCTTTTCATCCACCAACTCTTTGACGACCAGAGCACCCCTTACTCCAAGGGTTTTGATCATTGCCGCCGCATCTTTCGTTTTCCCGGATTCTACACTGATCGTATCGACGACGAAGAGTTTGTCGTTCTTCGCTTTTTCGTTGATCGCATACAGCAACGCCGCTCTCTTTTGCTTCTTGTTCACTTTCTGGTCGTAATTGCGGTTGTTTCGCGGTCCATGGGCGATTCCACCACCTACCCAGATGGGGCTTCGATTGGATCCTGCTCTCGCTCCGCCTCTTCCCTTCTGGCTCCAAGGCTTTTTGCCACCACCACTTACCTCTGCACGTGTTTTGGTGTGTGCGGAGTTCGCTCTGAGTGCCGCCTGATACGATTTGACATAGAGATACAGATTGTGTGCACTGACCTCTTCGAATTTGGACGGGAGTTCAAACTCTCCACTCGCCTTGAGATTGTTGTCCAGTACGATTGCCTTACTCATTTCACTATCCTTATTTTTCCTAACGCTCCGTTCGCCCCGGGAACAGAACCTTTCAACGCCAATACACCGGTCTCAGCATCGAAAGATACGATTTCGTTTTTCACGGTCGTTTTCGCATTGCCGTAGTGTCCGGCCATTTTCTGCCCTGGCTGAACGCGTCCGGGCCATTCACAGTTACCGATAGAACCGACACGTCTGTGGAATCTGGAGCCGTGCGCACCCGGACCTCCCGCGAAATTCCACCGCTTCATCGCACCCGTGAAACCTCTTCCTTTGGAGTTGAAGCTGCTTTTGACCACTTTCGCCTCTGTCAAAGGGGTCGTATCGAGATCACCCGCCTCTTCGTTACTCACTTCGAGTGTCATAAAAGCGTTGAACTCGGGTGTGAGATTGTATTTTTTCTGCTGTCCAGCCACCGCTTTGTTGCTTTTTTTTCCTTTGCTATACGCGACGATCGCTTTTTTGCCCTCGGTGATTTCACACACTTTCGCGTCTACGACTTTGACCAGTGTCACCGGTACGCTGGGTACACCGACCGTTCTGCTCATTCCTATCTTTTCAACGATATATTCCATCATACCCCTCCTATTTGCCCATCGCTCTTACTTCTACGTTGACCTCTGGAGCAAGATCGAGCTTCATCAGAGAATCGACGGTATCCGTCGTGGCGGAGACGATATCGATCAATCTTCCGTGCATTCTCATCTCGAATTGTTCTCTTGAATCTTTGTTGATGTGAGGAGATCTCAGTACCGTGTACTTTTTGATCTTTGTAGGCATAGGAATCGGGCCTCTGATTTCGGCTCCGGTTCTTTTGACTGCGTCTACGATAGCAGCAACAGACCTGTCCAAAACTCTGTGATCATAAGCTTTGAGCTTAAGTCGTATTTTTTCCATTTGTTTCCCTTGAAAGAACTTGTCGGACGCATCCGACGCAAATTTGAGCGCAAAGTATACTATACAAAAAATCAAAAGTCAACAATTTTCGGGCTTTTTGCTATATTTACATCAAGATTTCTTCCTTCAAAGAAGGAAATAAATAGCACTTTATCGAGTATGGATAGTTCGAAAAATTAAGAATGTTTTTATAGCTATATATTGATAGTATCTCACTAATATTTCTTTAGTCTTTATTTATAAATTTATTTAAGGATAAATTTAGCGCCTTTGTACTATCATATCATTATATATTACCGAAGGAGTCAAAGATGAAACAGTTTGAAAACGCACTTTTGATCGTCGCCGATCTGGGAGAGCTGAAAGTCTTCAGAGTCGTCAGAAAAGAGGGAATATTCGATAACGAACTCAAAATCTCCTATGTGCCCGAGCCGGTAACGGATCTCGATTATATCGCGGGTCACAGAAAACTTCAGGACCTCGTCAGTGACGAAGCGGGAAGGTTTGGACACAGTCATGGGGAAGCACACAATCTCGAAAGCGAAATTAAGCAGCGAACGATCAAGGATATCGCTACGGATATCGCCACGATCAGCGAACATGAAAAGGCGGACAAGCTGCTTCTGGCATTTCCCAAAGAGCATTTTCAGGAGTTGATGGAAAAACTCTCCCCCGAAATCAAGTCGAAAATCATCAAAGCCATCGAGGCCGATCTGGTCAAAACACACCGCGACGAACTCCTTACCTATTTCAAATGAGAGACGGTTTCCCGTCTCTCAGATACCGCCTCCTTACCTTCTTCAACAATCTTTTGTTATAATCACTATTAGACACAAAACTCGACAAATGAAGGTATAATGAATGAAGTTTTATATTGCGACCGACCATGCCGCCTTTTTTTTGAAAGAGGATGTCAAGGCGATATTGGCGGATCTGGGAAACGAAGTCGTCGATCTGGGACCGGAAAACGAAGAGAGGGTCGATTATCCCGATTTCGCCCACAAACTCTGCCGGAGAGTCGGCGCAGACGAGGGAAGTTTCGGAGTGCTGATCTGCGGCACGGGGATCGGTATGAGCCTCGCGGCCAACAAACATCCGGGTATCAGAGCCGCTCTTTGTCATGACGCCTATACGGCCGAAATGGCCAGAGCGCACAACGACGCCAACGTTCTCTGCTTCGGCGCACGTGTCGTGGGGCTGGGAGTGATCGAGTCGATCTGCAAAGCGTGGTGCGAGACTGCGTTCGAAGGCGGCAGACACGCCCAGAGAGTCGCGAAAATAGAGCAGATATGATCGATGCTGGCTGATTGGCTGATCTACACGATTTTCATTTTCGTTATTCTCTATCTGACGATCATGCTCTTTTATACCAAAGCTCTCTACGAAAAAGAGAAAAAAAGCAGCGCGATCAAACAGCAAAACATCAAAGACGCGCAGCTTCTGATCAGAAAATATCGTGTCCAGTTGCAGCGGGCGATCGGTGATATCGACATCCTTACCGAAGAGCTCAACAAAGTCAGAAACGATATCAAGACACTCAGGGCGAGAAATTCGCAGCAGCGGCTGGAAAACGACCAGCTCACACAGAAGATCAAAGAACTCGAAGAGCGCATCGAAGCGCTGATATAGCTGATATAAAGGAGAAGAGATGGGAATCGAAACGGTAGGCTACATCGCCTTTGGAATCTTTACATTGATCGCGTTGGCTCTGAAAATCGTGGTCTTCAAATAGGATGGGAATGGAAACGTTAAGCATAAGGGACAAAGAGTATCTGCTCGGCACAATCAGGGATGTCAAGGATTTTCCAAAGCCCGGAATCGTTTTCAAGGATATCACGACACTTCTGAAAGATAAAGAGGCATTCTCCTTTCTGATGGACCATCTGGAAAGCCGTTACAAAGAGATGGATCTCGATTTTATCGCGGGTATCGACAGCCGAGGCTTCATCTTCGGTGCCGCGCTCGCCGACAGACTCGGTCTGGGCTTCGTGCCGATACGCAAACAGGGAAAACTTCCCTACACGACGATCGGAGAGAAGTATGCGCTGGAGTACGGTTTTGACGAGATAGAGATCCATATCGACGCTTTCAGCGGCGAGAAGAAGAAACCCGAAGTTTTGCTGATAGACGACCTGATCGCCACGGGCGGCACGGCCAACGCGGCGGTCAATCTGATCAACAAATCGGGCGCTCACTGCAAAGAGGCGTGTTTTATACTGGAGCTCTCCTTTTTGGAGGGAAGTACGCGACTCAAAGAGCAAACGACCGTCTACAGCGTTCTGGAGGTGAGCTGATGTATATCCCCAAACCCTCGCCGTACGATCCGGATGAAAACGGCCATTTCGGTATCTTCGGAGGCCGCTACGTTCCCGAAACGCTGATGCCAATCCTTCTGCGACTGGACGAAGACTACCGAAAGATTCGTTTCGACCGCGACTTTTGGGCGGAGGTGGATTACTACTACCGCCACTACGTAGGACGTCCCAGTAGCCTCTACTACGCCGCCAACCTCTCGCAGGACCTGGGGGCGAAGGTCTATCTCAAACGGGAAGACCTCAACCACACCGGCGCCCACAAGATCAACCATACCGTGGCACAGGCACTGCTGGCCAGAAGATTGGGCAAAAAGAAGGTGATCGCCGAAACCGGCGCGGGCCAGCACGGTGTCGCGACGGCGACGGTCGCCGCACTTTTCGGTCTGGAGTGCGAAATCTTCATGGGTGAAAAGGACGTGATGCGCCAGGAGCTCAACGTTTTTCGCATGAAACTTCTGGGGGCGAAAGTCCACGCCGTCAAAAGCGGAAGCCGCACGCTCAAGGACGCGATGAACGAAGCGATCCGCCACTGGGTCACGCACGCGAGGGATACGTTCTATATCATCGGAACCGTCGCCGGTCCGCATCCATATCCTATGATGATCCGCGATATACAGTCGATCATCGGATACGAAGCGAAACGGCAACTGATGGAAGCCGAAAACGCCCTCCCCGACTACGTCATCGCCTGCATCGGCGGAGGAAGCAACGCGATGGGTATCTTCAACCACTTTCTGGAGGAGAAACGAACCCGATGTATCGGGATCGAGGCGGGAGGCCTGGGGCTGGACAACAAACACGGCGCGAGCCTGGCCAAAGGAAGCCCCGGCGTGCTGCACGGACAGATGAGCTATCTGCTCCAGAACGAAGACGGTCAGATCCTCGAAGCCCACTCCATATCGGCCGGACTCGACTACCCCGGTATCGGCCCCGAGCATGCCTATCTCAAGGAGATCGGTGCGGTCGAATACGAGTCGATCACCGACGAAGAAGCCCTGGAAGCTTTCGTCTGGCTCTCTCAGAAGGAGGGAATCATCCCGGCTTTCGAAAGTTCCCATGCGATCGCTTGGCTGAAAAAGATGCCTGAAGAGGAGATCCGGGACAAAATCCTGCTCGTGAACCTCTCGGGCCGAGGCGATAAAGATATGATTCAGGCGAAAAACCTGCTGCATTTTGAGTAGAGAGATTGGAAGAGACGCTTGTAGGCCTCCTGAAGGAGTACGGATATGTCGTACTCTTCTTCTGGAGCATTCTGGAGGGGGAGCTGGGATTGATCATGGCCGGTATCTTGAGCCACACGGGCGATATGGACCCTCTGCTTTCGATAGTCGTCGCGGGTATCGGAGGATTTACCGGAGACCAGATCTATTTTTACATCGGTCGCCACTCCAGGCGTTATATCCACAAAAAATTCAAAAAACAGCGCCGGAAATTCGCGATCGCCCATCTGTTGTTGCAACGCTACGGCTGGCCGGTGATCTTTCTGCAGCGCTACCTTTACGGACTTCGTACGATCATTCCGATGTCGATCGGGCTCACCCGCTACAGCGCGGCGAAATTCGCCCTGATCAATCTACTCAGTGCATGGGTCTGGGCGGCGATCACGATCGTTTTGGCCTATATTTTCGGCGATACGCTGTTGAGGTTGCTGGAAATCGCGAAGTCCCACTGGTACGTCGCCCTACCCGTAGCCGCGGCGACGCTTTTTGGGCTTTACCAAATTTTACAAAAGATAGAATACAACTTAATCAGGAGAAAAGATGCAGATAAACGTAACGGACAAACCCCTCGAAGAGATCGAGGCGACCTGTGAAATCGTTCTTGTCGTCGACAAAAATTTCGACCATCGATGGATCAGGGATCGGGAGGATCTAAAGACGCTCGGCTTCAAGGGCGAAAGTGAAGAGACGGCATTCCTGCCGCATCAGCACAGGATTTACGTCGGTGCCGAATCGCTCGATCGAGACGAGATCAGACTGGCGGTGGCCAAGGCGATCACGACGATCCAAAAGACGACATACGACCGTCTCAAAATCGGCTCCTATACCCAAAACTGCCCCGTTACCAACACCAAGGCGATCGTCGAGGGGGCTTTGCTGGGTGAATACCGTTTCGATACCTACAAATCGAAGAAAGAGGAGCCGATCGAGCGTACGCTGATCCTGTCGCTGGAGGACTACGGCGAAAAAAAACTCGATCTCGAACCCGCCCGCAACGCGATCGCGGAAGCGGCCGCGATCATCGAAGCGACGAATCTGGCCAAAGATATCGTCAACACCGCCCCGCAGGATATGACACCCGCCAAACTCGCCGAAAAAGCGGAACAGATCGCGGCGGAATACGATAGTGTCACCTGCTTCGTAGGAGACGAAGCGTTTCTGGAAGCGCAGAAGATGGGGGCGTTTCTGGCGGTCGCACGCGCGAGTAGTAACCCGCCGAGGCTGATCCATCTGATCTACAAACCCGAAAATCCGAAAGGTAAATTCGCCTTCGTAGGCAAAGGGCTCACTTACGACAGCGGCGGGCTCAGCCTCAAACCGAGCGAGCATATGGTCACGATGAAATCCGACAAAAGCGGCGCCGCCGCGGTACTGGGCATCCTCAAAGGGGCGGCGACTCTGAAGGTGCCGTTCGAAATCCATGCGATCATCGGAGCTTGCGAAAACATGATCGGAGGCAACGCCTACAAACCCGACGACATCCTCACGGCGAAAAACGGCACGACAATCGAGGTGCGCAACACCGATGCCGAAGGGAGACTCGTTCTCGCCGACGCTCTTTGCTACGCACAGGAGCAAAAGCCCGACTACCTTTTCGATCTGGCTACCCTCACGGGTGCTTGTGTGGTGGCACTGGGCGAATACACCAGCGGCGTGATGGGCCACAGCAGCGCACTCAAACACGAAGTGCTTTTCAGCGCCGCAAAAAGCGGGGAGCTCGCAAGCGCTTTGCCGTTCAACCGCTATCTCAAAAAACTCCTCAAAAGCGAAATCGCCGATATCAGCAACATCTCCTCCTCCCGTTACGGCGGTGCGATCACGGCAGCGCTCTTTCTGGATCACTTCATCGAAGAGGAGAACAAAGAGAGGTGGATCCATCTGGATATCGCCGGGCCCGCCTATGTCGAAAAAGAGTGGGGATACAACAAACCGGGCGCTTCGGGCGCGGGAGTCAGACTCATCCTCTACTGGCTCAAGGAGCGGCAGTACAAACTCGACAACCCTCACAAAAAGGAGCGATAGATGGGTCTTAGTGTCGGTATCGTAGGACTTCCGAACGTCGGCAAATCGACCACGTTCAACGCCTTGACAAAAGCGCAGAACGCCGAATCGGCCAACTACCCCTTCTGTACGATCGAGCCCAACAAAGCGGTCGTTCCCGTACCGGACGAAAGACTCGCCGAACTGGCCCGAATCGTCCATCCTGAGCGCATATTGCACTCCACGATCGATTTCGTGGATATCGCCGGTCTGGTCAGGGGCGCTAGCAAAGGAGAGGGGCTTGGAAACAAATTTCTCTCCAATATCCGAGAAGTGGAGATCATCCTCCATATGGTGCGTTGTTTCGATGACGGCAACATCACCCATGTCGAAGGAGATATCGATCCTATCCGGGATGTGGAGATCATCGAAAGCGAACTCATCTTCGCCGATATCGAGCAATTGGAGAAAAAAATCGAAAAACTCGCCCGCGAAGCGAAATCGCAAAAAGAAGCAAGAGCTAAACTCGATCTTGCCAAAACGCTCAAAGCGCATCTGGACGAACTCAAACCGGTCTCCACTTTCCCCGAAAAGGAGAACGAAGCCTTCAAAGAGCTCAACCGCGAACTCCGCTTTCTATCCGGTAAGGAGGTGATATACGGCGCGAACGTGGACGAAGAGGGGTTGGTGGAGGAAAACGCCTACACGAAACGGCTGAGAGACTACGCCAGGGAAAGGAACGCGGAGGTGATCACGCTTTGTGCGAAGATCGAAGAGGAACTCGTCGGCCTGGAAGAGGAGGAAGCGAGGGAGTTTTTGAAAGAGCTCGGTATCAAAGAGTCGGGATTGGAGAAAATCATCAAAACCTCCTTTTCGAAACTGGGGCTCATCTCCTATTTCACCGCCGGCGTGAAAGAGGTGCGTTCATGGACGATCAAAAAGGGATGGACCGCCCCCAAAGCGGCCTCCGTCATCCACAACGATTTCGAAAAGGGATTTATACGTGCGGAAGTGATCGCCTATGAAGACTTTATCGCCTACGGGGGCGAAGCGGGTGCCAAAGAGGCCGGAAAGATGCGGTTGGAAGGAAAAGAGTATATCGTGCAAGACGGTGACGTGATGCACTTTCGTTTCAACGTTTGAATCGATCCGGGGCTTACGCCCCGAATCGCGGGATGGGAGGTATTAGTTCAGGCAGACTTTGAAAAGTACAGCATGAATATCTGAAGTGTATGCACTTCTATAAGGATTGTTGTTACCCTCATCCATATGGTAGGCGCTTGGATCGAATGTACCCGGGTTTTGAACGATATCGCTATACGTCGTATTGTTACCTGAAGTATAGATCTGGCTCATACCCAATTTGATCTCGAACGGACACGCTTTGGTTGTATTGCGCACAAGAACATCTTTAAACGCATTGGTCACGGCGGTATTACCTTCACTTTCGATTTTATCGATCACTTTATTGAAGTATTTCATCGCATCCAGATCGATCAGATTTGCATCCGTATCGGTCGTAAGAGTGTTTTGTACCGCATTTTTCGCCGCCACGATCAATGGTGCATTGTCGTTGTGAGTCTTGAGGATACCGACGATATCGGAATTGGCGGGTGAAAAAAGTGTAATGGAACCATCCGCATTCTTTCTTGCATCCACTTCAAACAGAACTACCATATATTCGGGACGTTCGTTGTTGCAAGCTGTACAGTTGTCCACCGTTGGAAAATCGAGTACCATACTCGCGACAAATCTATCCCCGTCGGCAAGCGTCTGCAATCCCAGATCACTAGTGCAAGAATACAATCTGAACTTGCTGTCAACATAATTTCTGATCGCATCGAATTTCGCTGCGGTGTTGGTACTGTCTTTGAGCTCGTCACTCAATCGGAAATATTTTCTACTCAACAACACTTTTTTGAGTTTGCCGTTTTCCCAAACTTTGGTGAAGTTGCTTCCTGTAAAACAGGCGGATTTGACCAAAATCGTCGTTCCGTCATTCGTGGTATCTATCTCAGTGAAAAATTTGAGCTTTTCTCCCTGGGGACCACATTGAACACCTCCATTATTGTTACAGGTGGGAGCCGTAACCGGCGTATAAGTCGCACCATCTGTCAAATCGTCGTTATTATTAGCCGGTTGATTATCGGCCTTAATCGCATCCACAAGGTTTTGGGCAACCTGTCCGACCATGACGCCAGTCGGTGTGTCGGTTTCCAATTCCGACAAAATCTGCGTTTTGATAGTCGCCGTCGAGTTGAGAACATCCTCAAAAATATCCTGTTTTTGTTGATCACTCAAAGTTGCATCGTTCAACACCAGATTCGCCGCATCATAGAGAGTCTTGATCGTCAATACCGAAGCTGTCTTTTCATTTTCAGTACTTCCCAAATTTGCAGAAAGGGTATTAATCTTTTCGATCAAAGCGTTACATAACGCCGTCGTATTCAGATCTCGATCGTTTTTAAGAATTCCTCCATTCGCTTCCTCCAAAATTTTATTTTTAGCAAGCTCCTTTGCCTCGGCTACACTCTTACCGAGAAAGTCTATGTACGCTTGTGTATAATAATAAGCTTTGACTCTGTTTGCCAGCGTATCTTCCACTCCCAGATTCGTAGCTATCGAAATATCCAATTCAACGACATTATCCACTGCACGTGTTTTAGATCCTTGGATCGTTTCGGAAGTCAGAAGAATATTGTCATCATCCAATGCAGGATTGATTCCTTCGTCGATCATGCCTTCTGTGATGGAAGCGACAGCACTCGCAGGTGTACCAGTTTTATAGGTACACTCATACGCCCCGTTTTCATCCGTATCATCTTGACACAATATATTTCCGTTTGCATCCTTGACCACGACATTGACATTCGCCAAAGCTCCGATATAGGCTACGTGTCCTCTCGCGGTCTTTTCACTTACCGCACTCGGCCCGCTAGAGCCACCACATCCACTCAACATTACAATACTCGTGACGACTGCGGAAGCCGCTACCGCTGAAAGAAATTTTCTTTTCACTCTTACTCCTTTTTGATGGTTTATTTTAAATAATTAAGATAATATCGTATTTAATATTAATTTAATCTAAAACTAGATCGGCCAAATTGCGATTTTGTTTAGGCTTTTTTACATAAATAGCCTCTTTTTTTTAATATTTTTAATATTTTCCTTTCAGAAAATTTAAATTTATTGCTTTTTATCCTTAAAACTTCAATATTTTAAATCCCTTAACCCATCTTACTAATATTTTAATTTTCCAACTCTATAATCCAATATCTTTTATAATAAATGCAAAATATTCAATTATATGCAGTATAGAGGTAACCATAATTTCAATGAAAAGACTATTCCTGACACTTTTGATGACACTGATATTGGCATCCATCGCCTCTGCACAGCTCTCTTTACAACAGATCCAAAAAGCGAAAGCGATGGTAGCCCAAAACCCCTCTTTACTCAACACTCCCCAGGCCAAA
>VAPK010213712.1_pt1 | contig 11424 bp, 10 predicted proteins | sample 3395031 | NCBI WGS metagenome assembly VAPK01 (sample SAMN08290443, study PRJNA428436) | hydrothermal vent metagenome | isolation source: Deep-sea hydrothermal vent chimney 1 | place: Pacific Ocean: Juan De Fuca Ridge
AATTTTGATAATAAATTAGGCATTGTTTTTAGGGCGGAATACGATAAAAACTCCACCCAACAAGATGGTGGACAGGTTGACGAACAGACGGGTGAAAAGCGACGCCGTTATGCAGCAAATAAGTGTAATTACTATATAATTTAATGGAGGTTGTTATGAAGTCATTCGTTGTTATTGTATTGCTTTTTGCGGTAACTGCAAATATTAATTCTCAAACTTTTAGTTCAAGCACATTGCTTTACTCATATTTCGATATGGCGGACAATAATTATTTGGAAAGTGGCGTTTTGGATATAGAGAGTCCAAAATCAAATAATACTGATTTGTATCTTCAAGGAGGTTATAAAATATCCTCAACAATTGCGTTGGCAGTCCATCTTAATTTTCGCGGGGATGCTTTTAATTTTGATGAATCTAATGCTATAATTATAGCGAAATATAAACTTATTGATGAAGACTTAAAACTATCTGTAGGTCCCTATTATGAAGTAACAGAGGGTAGTATTGGAATCTGGAGTTCTTATCGACAGAATATTTTGAACAATATAGGGTTGACAGCTAAGGCGGCATTAATTTATGAATCGAAATTATTTGGGAAATACTACTATATATTTGGTGCTGGCTTAAGTTACCCTATTACCAATAAATTAGATTTTATCGGAGAAGGTAATTATACTTCGAATTATTCCTACCATAGTGATTTTATAATGTTAAGTGGTGGACTTAGTTATAATTTGTATAATGAAATTCATATTCGTGGCGCGTTGGGTTACAATATTTTAGATACCAGTCCGGAAATAATGATGAATATAAATTTAAGATATTTATTTTAATTACATCGCAACATCACCGGTTATTCTGGATGTCGTAATATCTCCCGGAAAAGTAAATGATAAATTAGGTTAGGCGGTTTGTTGTTTCAAAGGTCTAATCTTCAACACAACATGATTGATTAAAAATCTAACCTAATATACCGCTATTACAGATTGGTTTTTTCCACTTAAAATAATTTCTTTATTAAGGTCAGATATGCTGTACTAAATTGCTTTTCAAAACCCCTTTAGTTAATTTTAAATTCAGAAAAACATATGGAGATTTTTAATGTTAAAAGGATTCGCTAAAAAAATATTCGGCGATAAAAATGCTAAGGCTTTAAAAGACTTATGGCCGGTTGTTGATGAAATTAATGTAGAATATGAAAAGTTACAAAGTTTAACAGACGATGAGTTAAAAGCAAAAACGATTGAATTTAAGGAAGTATTAAAAAGCAGGACCAAAGAATTACACGATAAAATTGATGAATTAAACAGCGAACTTACAGCCGATGATTTTTCGGGCGACCGTAATAAAATTTACGACGAACTTGAAGACTTAAACGAACGACTTGATGAAGAATATGAAGATACGTTAAATGAACTTCTTCCGCAGGCATTTGCCGTTGTTAAAGATACTTGCCGTAGATTGGTCGGAACTTCGTGGATGGTTGCCGGAAATAAAGTAACGTGGAACATGGTTCCTTACGATGTTCAATTGATTGGCGGAATCGTTCTGCATCAAGGAAAAATTGCGGAAATGGCTACCGGTGAAGGAAAAACACTTGTTGCAACTCTTCCAATGTATTTAAATGCTCTTACCGAACGCGGAGTTCACCTTGTTACGGTTAATGATTATTTGGCAAAACGTGATAGCGAGTGGATGAGTGAAATTTTTAGATTTCACGGATTAACTGTCGGTGTTATTTTAAACACAATGGATTCCGATAAAAGAAAAGTAATGTATAATCAAGATATTACTTATGGAACAAACAACGAGTTCGGTTTTGATTATTTGCGTGATAATATGGCAATCGAAAAAGAACATCGCGTGCAGAGACCTCATAATTACGCAATTGTTGATGAAGTTGATTCGGTGTTAATTGACGAAGCTCGAACTCCTCTTATTATTTCCGGTCCGGTTGATTCTGATAATCAAAAATTCAATGAAATGAGACCAAAGGTCGAGCGGCTTTTCAAAAAGCAGGCTCAATTCGTTGCCTCAATTGTTAATGAAGCTGAACAATTACTGAAAAGCAGCGAAAAAGCAGATCAGGCTCAAGCCGGTGTAAATCTTTTAAGAGCGTTCAGGGGGTTCCCTAAAAACAAAAAATTGATAAAACTTTTTGGAGAACCGGAATATAAAAAATTAATGCAGTCAACCGAGCTGGAGTTTTTGCGAGATAACGGAAAACGAATGCACGAAATTGATGATGAACTCTTTTATGCAATTGAGGAAAAAAATAATTCAATTGACTTGACTGAAAAAGGCAGGGATGAATTAGCCTCAGGTTCTTCCGAAGGAAAGGACTTTTTTGTTTTGCCCGATCTTGGCGAAATAATTCACGATATTGAAAAGAATACAACTTTATCTGAAGATGAAAAACTTAAGGAGAAAGACAAACTCTATAACACATACAGCGAAAAAAGTGAGATTATTCATACGCTGAATCAACTTTTGCGGGCTTATACTTTATTTGAAAAAGATGACGAATACGTTATTACCGAAGACGGGAAAATTGCCATTGTTGATGAGTTTACCGGACGCGTACTTCCCGGAAGAAGATATTCCGATGGACTTCATCAAGCTATTGAAGCAAAGGAAAATGTTAAAGTTGAAAAAGACACACAAACACTTGCTACAATTACCCTGCAAAATTATTTTAGATTATATAAAAAACTTGCCGGTATGACCGGAACAGCCGAAACGGAAGAAGGTGAGTTTTACGAGATATATAAACTTGAAGTTAACGTTATCCCGACAAACAGACCAATTGCTAGAGATGACGAAAATGATGCAATATATAGAACAAGACGTGAAAAATTTAATGCGGTAATCGAAAAAATAAAATCGCTGCAGGAAGAAAAAAGACCTGTGCTTGTTGGTACTACCAGCGTTGATGTTTCTGAAACTTTGAGTAGAATGCTGAAGAGGCAAGGCGTTCAGCATAATGTGTTAAATGCAAAACAGCATCAGCGGGAAGCGGAAATTGTTGAATCTGCCGGTCAGCCCGGAGCTATAACAATTGCAACCAATATGGCCGGGCGTGGTACTGATATTAAACTCGGCGCCGGAGTTGTAGAGAAAGGCGGACTTTACATTCTTGGTACCGAAAGACATGAATCCCGAAGAATTGACAGGCAGTTGCGCGGACGTGCCGGACGACAGGGAGACCCCGGAACTACAAAGTTTTTCATTTGTCTTGAAGATGATTTAATGCGACTTTTCGGCAGCGATAGAGTTACAAATGTTATGCGCCGCGTGGGTATGGAAGAGGGCGAAGCTATTGAACACTCGATGATTACCAAATCTGTTGAACGTGCTCAAAAGAAAGTGGAAGAAAATAACTTTGCCATTCGTAAAAGATTGCTTGAGTATGATGACGTAATGAATCAACAGCGTGAAGTAATTTACAACAGAAGAAAGCAAGCACTTGAAGGTGAACGACTGAAAGATGAAATCCTTGATATGCTTGATGAATATGTTGATGAGCTTTTGGACAAACATTTTGAAAATGCTGAAATTGACGAAATACACAATACGTTAATGACTCATTTATTGGTCGATGTGAAAATTTTGCCCGAAGAAATTAGAGATTCGGAGCGGGATAACATTAAAAAGAAAATAATGAATGCAGCCACAGAATTTTATTCACAGAAAGAAGAAATGCTGGGAATAGAATTAATGGCGCGTCTCGAAAGATTTGCAGTGCTTAGTGTTATTGATACTAAATGGAAAGAGCATCTCCGTGAAATGGATGATTTGAAAGAAGGAATTGGGCTGCGTGCTTACGGGCAGAAAGATCCGCTTGTTGAATACAAAGGCGAAGCATTTCATCTTTTTGTTCAACTTATTGAAGATGTGAGAAATGAAGTAATCGCATTTGCATTTAAGTTTTTCCCCCAAGAGGAAACGCAGGTGCAAGCCCAGAGAAAAATTCAAGTACAGCGATTAAGAACAACCAAAGATAGTTCGACCAATATGGGATTGCAAGGCGGAGACCAGGGTGCCGAGCAAAGCGAAAACAGAGGAGCTCGTCAGCCTGTTCATGTAGAAAAAAAAGTTGGAAGAAATGAACCGTGTCCTTGCGGAAGCGGGAAAAAGTATAAAAACTGCCACGGTAAAATAGGCTAACGTCGGAGTGAGTATGAAAAAAATTGAAGCAATTATTCGACCATTTAAACTTGACGAAGTAAAAGAAGCTTTGTTGGAAGAGGGAATTCGCGGTTTGACTTTGTCGGAAGTTCGCGGATACGGCAGGCAAAAAGGACACACAGAAACTTATCGGGGAAGTGAATATCAAATAGAGTTTGTACCGAAAATAAAAATCGAAGTTGTTGTTGATGATGACCTTTCAGAAACAGTTATTAAGGCAATATTAAAAACTGCAAAAACGGGTCAGGTTGGCGATGGCAAAATTTTTGTCTCCAATATTGAGGATGCAATCAGAATTCGTACAGACGAATCCGGAAGGGAAGCTCTTTAACTAAAAAGAAATTTTGTGAAAAAAACTATTCTAATATCGACATTATTATTTTTTGCCGGCTGCAGTATGTGGCAAAATTTCACTACATATTTTAACACTTATTTTAATGCATCTAAAGCATTTGAGGAAGCTCAAACTCAGCTACTTAAAGATCAAAAAGAAATGTTTGCGTTTAAGGTTGATAAATTGAACGGCAGTGCAAAAAAACAATTTGATCTTGTTGTTGAAAAATGTTCAAGAATACTTCAATTCGATTCTCAATCATCTTATGTGGCGGGTTCTCTTTTTATGATTGGGCGAGCATTTTATTATCAGAAGGAATTTCCCAAAGCTTCTAGAAAATTTAAAGAACTAAACAATTTAAATGATGATGACTATTCATTAAAAAGTCTATTATGGATTGGCAAAACCGAATTGCAATTAAGGAATTTTAATTCGGGTATGGCAATTTTAGATTCTGTAAAAGAACAAGCTGCTACTGAAGAAGATGAAGAATTACTTGTTAAAGCTTATCGGTCACAAATTGCATATTATCTTTTTAATGAAGATTATAATATTGTTGTTGACTTGATAACTAAGCTTGTTGCCGCATCAGAGAATGAGGAGATTAACGCGGAGGCTACTTATGAACTTGGGAAAATATATTTAAAATTAGACAGTCTTGATAAAGCCGCTGATGCTTTTCTTGCTGTTGACCAATATTCTCCAACTTTTGAAACTGATTTCAACAGCAAATTAGAATTTGCTACTATCAAAAGAAAAGTCGGCAAAATTGATGAAAGCCTTTCGATTCTTGAAGATATGGAATCGCGGAATAAATACGTTAAGAAACGCGATAAAATAGAATTACAGATTGCCAATATTTATAGAGATCGCGGAAGTATTGATGATGCCATTAGCAAGTATATGGAAATAGATTCTACATACAAGAGAACAGAAAGTGCAGGTTATGCAAGTTATAATATTGCTAAAATACTTGAGGATTCGCTAAAGTTATACGACAGTGCAATGGTGTTTTTTGATAAGACGCTTTCTTCATCTGTTCCGAAAGAATTTAAAACTAAAGCCAAGCGGGAATCGAACGTTCTGTCCAAGTATTTAGATTTGTCAGACAAACAAATTAATTATGAACAGCAGTTGACTTATGTTTTAAACCCTGGGGTATTTGTTCAAGACTCACTTGATTATGAATTTTATATGGGGCATGATACTTCCACTGTGGTAAAGAAAAACCTAAATGATTCTACAAAGGTTGATTCAACAGCCATTAGTCAAAGTACTCAAAATAAAAATAATCAAACAACAAATTTTTTAAGTGATTACCAAAATCAAAATAAGAAAAAGATAAAGAAGCCGGTTCGCCCGAGAATTTCTGCTGATTCGGTAATTCATAGTTTGTCTAGAATTAGATATTCACTTGGAAATATGTTTCTTGGAGATTTGGATGTTCCTGATTCCGCTTATTACTACTATAAGTTAATTCAAACTGAAGATCCGGATGGTCCGTATATGGCGAAAGCATCTTTCGCACTTGGGTCATTCTATTCCTCTCAAAATGATTCGGTGAAAGCTGATTCATTGTACAAGTTGGTTTATGATAATTATAAAAGCGACCCAATTGCAATTGAAGCTGCTCGCCGTCTTGGTCATGTAGAAACGAATGTAGCTTCTGATACAACGGAAGCAATGTACATTGAGGCTGAGAATACATATATGAGCGGAAACTATAAAGAAGCCATATCAAAATTTTATAAAATTGCTGATAATTATCCAAAATCCAGGATGGCACCAAAATCATTATACGCAATTGGATGGCTCTTGGAAAGCAAGCTAGATTTACCCGACTCAGCATTCGCTGTATATACAAAGCTGCATAAAAAATATAGGCGATCTGAATATACTTTGGCAATAACTCCTCAGATTAATGTTTATAACAATGAATTGAAAAAAATAGCTAAGGCAATTAAAGATTCTATAAATAAAGTTAGACGTGATTCAATTGCTTTAGCAGCCAAAGATTCATTGAGGGCAAGAGCTGTCCGTGATTCACTAATAACTTTAAAGTTACAAGAGCAAAATAGTGTAAATACTAAAGTTGACAGTTTAGGTGAAAAAAGTCAATCACCACTTAAACAAAAAAATACTATCATAGATTCAACAAAACCTGAACAGATAAAAAATAAGCTCCTTAATGTGCCGCTTAATAACAATAAGTCGCCAAAGGATACATCTCACGTAAGCAATTCCAAATAGTTTTAGTTTCCGCCATGAACCACAAGACCTTGTTAAGTTATATAAATAGTGGAGAAAGTTTAAAAGTAGAATTTAAACAAAGGTTTTCCACTTTTGAAAAAATTGCTAAAGAAATAATAGCTTTTGCAAATACAAAGGGAGGGGTTATTATTTTTGGAATAAATGATAACGGTTCAATTTGCGGTGTCGAAAGTGAAAAAGGAACCGTTGAAATGGTTCAGCAGACTCTTTCCAATTACTGTGAACCACAACCTAAAGTCGAGATTTTCTATTTTGAAGTTGACGGAAAAGAAATTGTTGCAGTAAAAATTTTTGAATTTAAAACTAAGCCGATTAGATTACAAGATTATAAGAAACAATTAGAACTAAACACTGCAAAAATTTATGTGCGGGTTAATGATAAAAGTGTGCAAGCAAGTAAGGAAATGGTAAAATTAATGCAGTCAGGTTCTAATGACCAAAAGTTAATTCATTATGAAATTGGGAAAAACGAAAAACTTGTATTTGAGTTATTGGATAAGCATGAAACTCTATCGGTAAAGCAGCTTAGTGAATTTGCAAATATTTCAAACCGCCGTGCCTCAAGAACATTAATTAAACTTGTCCGGGCAAATGTTGTTTTAATTCACACAAAAGAAAACGGTGAAAATTACTTTACGTATTCGGGAAAGGGATAATACTAAAAGAGATTACTTCTTTTTCTCATAAACTTTACGCAATTCAAAAACGGATACTCCATAGGCAACAGCTACATTTAATGATTGTTTAATTCCGTATTGTGGAATTTCTATGGCGGCATCACAAAGATCAATTAACTTTTGATCAACGCCGGTAACTTCATTTCCAACTACAAGACAAATTGGAAAATCTTGCTGACTAATTTCATAATACGGAATATTCGCATCTGTTTGCTCAAGAGCTATAATTTTAACTTTTTGTTTTTTTAATAATAAAATAACATCTTCGGCATTTTCAACATATTCCCAATCAACACTATCCTGAGAACCAAGTGCTGTTTTCAAGATTTCCTTTTTAGGAGGGTGCGGAGTGTAACCGCATAAATATAATTTTTTAATCATTGCTCCATCGGAGCTGCGAAAAATTGAGCCGACATTGTAACTGCTTCTGATGCTGTTCAACAAAACATAAACGGGCATTTTGTTTGCTTTGGATATTGATTCCAAGCTTATTCTTTCTTCGGATATTTCATCGTGTGTAAGTTTCTTCATTTATTTTGAGCTAATCCTTAATCCAATAATTCCAACTATAATTAAAAAAATAAAAAATACTCTTAACAATTCTTTCGATTCGTTAAAATAAAGTATTCCATAGCGTACTAAAGTGCAAATTAGAACTTAGTCCGGCGGTTGCCGGATAGTTAATTCTATAAATGGCAGTTCCAACTGCACCAATTCCTGTCCACACGGCATAAGAGATTCCGAGCGGCAAATGCTTCATGCCCAATGAAAGAAAGACATAGCTAAGTACCATAGTTATAACGGCGTTAATCATAAGGCGATGCAGTTTGCAACCCCACAAAACGCCCGAGCCTAACTGCATTCGCCTTGATGCTTTGGTTAGGGCGATTTATGATGAGTTGGTTATTATATTATCAAATAATGCAGGTTCAATTTTAATCTTTTTACTTCCATTAGTAATTCTATCTTTAATGAAGTCCAACTTAAATTCTAAAGAAATATGCCCATTATTATTCAATCGTTTAAGTATCATTTTGTGATAATCAGGGTGGATTTCGCAACTGATATAGTTTCTTTGTAGATTTTTAAGGTGAACTATTTCCGAACCACTCCCCTCAAAATGAATAAATACTGTATCATTTTCTTTAGTGCTTGCTTTTACTAATAATTCAAAAAGAGTTAAAGGTATTTGGCAAGAGTGAAAGGTTTTATCTTTTGATACATTTTTTACTAAATCTGCATATACCCAAGAGTATGGCATTCTGCCCTTATGTCCTTGTGCAATTCTTTGTTTAATTCTTTTGTCTGTGGGATTTTGGTAAGGTTGAGCAACTTGTTCTTTATAAAAAAAATTGTTTTTTGTTTTTGTAGCATGTAATATACTTCGGTGAGCAGTTGTAAATTTTCTTGGACTATGACCAACATTTGTATTATAAACCCATACATATTCAAATACATCATAAGCTGCTTGATCCAAGTATTTTACTAAAAGATAAGCATTTTGTTTTGGATAATTGATGGTAAATAAATTGCCTGTAGGTTTCAACACTCTCATACTTTCACTAATTAGTTCAATATACCAATCAATATATTCATTCCATTTCTTTGTGTAATTTTTCCCAGAGTAATTTATTCCAACATTGTAATCAGGGTCACTATAAATCATGTCAACTGAATTGTCAGGTAATTCTTTTAATACTTTTATTACATCTTTATTAAATACTTTATTTATAAATTTTTCATCAATCATAATATCATCTTTTAATTAAATTGTATTGAGCACTCTTTACTAATTTAATACTTGTCATATCTGATGGATTTTGAAAAGTATATTGATATATCCGTGTTATGGATTGACCATTTTCTTTTTTTCGCAAAAGATAACAACAGTTGATATTGTTGATGCTTAATTCTTTTGCTCTCTTAAGATTATAATAATATAAAAATGGGAAATATATTTGATAAACAGCAAAATTTTTAGGAAAATTATTTTTCCCTTCAAAAACAGTTACAATTCCATTATACTCAGTTGTTAAATCTATCTCCATTTGTAAGTTGCTTGCATTTATAGTATCGTTCCCAATATTAAAGTTTAATGCTGTTTTTGTTCTCCTTGAGCCATACATTTTGGGGTTTGCAACTATATCATCATACAGAAAATCATGTATTATTCTTTGATTGAATCCAACTGATAAGATGTTACTTTCACTTGTATCATATTCATTGAGGATACTTTGTCGATATTTCCATTCAAAAATATTTTTTTTATCAATCGTTTCAAAATTATGAAATCCGTTTCTAATTCCTTTAATGAATTTGTGTTTTCCACCACCAATATGTATTATAAAATAATCTTCTTGCGTTAGTATTGCAGGAAATTTTTCGGTATTATCCAGTTTCGTAACATCAAATGGATTTCCGAAACCAACTTTTTTTGATATTCTTCTCGCCAAATCATTGTCAAATTCGTAATTTCCTTGTTCTTTACAAATATTAAAAATTTCAGTTATTGCTTCTTGTTTTTTACCCATAAGAGTTAATTATCTCGTCTAATTTCAAAAGAGTAAAGTTAAGAATTTTTTAAATAAAATATTTACTTTTGATCAGCCCAAAAGCCCTAACTGTAAATACACTTGCTTTAAACTCTGTAAAACCATTGCTGTATTTTAAACCACCTGCCCAACTAATTTCACAGACCGAAGCGATTAATATGTAAAACCAAGAATTCAAAATATAAATTAATTAGTGATGGCAAGTTGTCCGCAAGCTGCGGCAATATCATCGCCCTGCGTTTGGCGTATAATTACAGTTACTCCATTTTGTCTTAATTTTTCCACAAAATCCAAAATATTATTTCTTTCTGTTGGAACCAATTGTGCCGAAAATCCATTCGGTGTCATATGTGCAATACTGTTAAAAGGAATAACATTTATTTTGGAGGGAAATCTTCGCGTAAGTTTGGTAATTGCTTTTATGTCTTTTTCTCTATCGTTTAAATCTTTTAACATTATATATTCAAATGTTATCGGGTTTTTTGTTTTTCTGTAATAATATTCCAGAGCTTCTATTACTTCGTGTAAAGAATGCTTTTTGTTAATCGGCATTATTTGCGTACGAGTATCTTCAAAACACGAGTGTAGAGAAAGTGCCAATTTAACACGATAAGTTTTGTCGGCAAGAGCAATAATTTTTTGCGATATTCCCGAAGTAGAAATGATAATTCTGTTTCTTCCAAAACCAAAGGTGTTTTCATCTAGGAAAAGTTCCAGTGATTTGAGTACATTGTCAAAGTTCAATAAAGGCTCTCCCATTCCCATAAAAACAATGTTTGTGATTTTTTGTTCGCCGATGCTTTTAGACGCTAAAATGAATTGGTCCACAATTTCGCCAACAGACAGGTTCCGTTTGTAGCCCATTAATCCTGTAGCACAAAATTTGCAATCAAGCGGGCAGCCAACCTGTGTTGAAATACAAAGCGTAGTTCTTTTGTCTTCCGGTATTATTACAGATTCAATTGAGTGACTATCTTTTGTCAAAAACAAAAGTTTCTTTGTTCCGGTCAATTCAGAATTGAGAGTTTTAATTTCTGTTAGAGTTGTTAAATTTGTTTTCTCCCCTAACTGTTCAACTAAATGTTTGGGAATGTTTTTCATCTCACTAAATTCAACCGCGTAGTTTTTGTACATCCAGTTGTATATTTGTAATGCTCTATATTTTTTTTCTCCAAATCCTATTAAAAGATTTTCAATTTCAGTAAGAGAAAGATTTTTTAATTCAATTCTATTTTTTTCTACAATCATAGTTGCAAATATAAGGAAGATGAGAGTATTGGTAATAACAATTTAGATTTAAGTCCAAGATTCAATTAGTAAGTGCGACAAAGATAGAATTTTCTTTCGGGGCGCGCCCCGAAAGAAAATTTCAAAAAAAATATCTTTGTCATATGGAAAAGAA
>VAPK010480568.1_pt1 | contig 11424 bp, 8 predicted proteins | sample 3395031 | NCBI WGS metagenome assembly VAPK01 (sample SAMN08290443, study PRJNA428436) | hydrothermal vent metagenome | isolation source: Deep-sea hydrothermal vent chimney 1 | place: Pacific Ocean: Juan De Fuca Ridge
GGTTCCAGAGCACAATTGTTTCTAATATTAGAAACAATTGTGCTCTGGAACCCATTCTTGATTTAGGATTATTGAAGCGGGTTTTGTTTCAGCAATGTCTCGGCGGTAAAGTAAGCCAGATCGTGAAATAATTTTTCGGCCCTGGCTTCTTGTTCGTCTTCATCAAGGTGTAAATGCCGCTCGATCTGTGCCTCGATTTTGGCAATCGCATGCGGGTCGGCTGTTGGGCGGAGAGACTCAAACAGGCTTTTATGGGCGGCTTTACGCTGCATGACTTCCAGGCCATCAAGGATCTGACGATGGGCGGTGCCTTCCCAGATGGAAAGAATCATGGCCTCGCGGAACCCGCGTTCCACCGGATACTCGGCGAGCACGCCCAGTCCACCGTGGACCTCCATGGCCCATTTGCAGGTCTGGGCGGCAAACTCTGCGGTCCAGTATTTGGCCAGATGAGCAAGCAAGCGGAACAGGTGGTACTGTTCATCGTAAGGCGGAGTCTGTTGCCACACCGCGTTCAGTGTTTGTGCGGTTTTGCAGGCGAGCGCCATCGCCAGTTGCAAGCCGTGACGGCGTTCGCGAAACTGTTGTTGCAACAGCGGATGTTCGATGATGGGCTTGCCGAAGGCCTGCCGTTGACGGGCGAACTTTGTTGCTTCGGCAATCGCACGTTGTGCCAGCGCCACGCTTGCAATGCTGTTGGCAACGCGGGATATATTCAAAACTTCAAGGATCAGATAGACGCCCTGCTCGCGGTCGCCCAGCAGCCATGCCTCACTGTCGCGCAGCTCGATCTCCCCGGTGGGGACAGAGCGCGTGCCGATTTTGTCCTTGATGCGGCGAATCGTATAGTTAAGCTCGCCGTTGTCTTTTAGTCGCGGCAGCAGAAACAGCGCCAGTCCGCGAACGTTGCGCGGCGCACCCTCGGGACGTGCCGCGACCACGGCCAGATCGGCACCGAGGTTACTGGCAAAGTATTTGTCGCCGTTGAGCTGCCAGCGGTCGCCCTGTTCATGCGCCGTGGTTTCAACATTGGCCCCCAGATCAGAACCGCCCTTGATTTCGGTCATCCAGGTGGCGCCCTGCCAGACTTTGTCATCGGTTCGCAGCAATTGCGGCAGAAAGCGCGCCTTGAGAGTTTCGCTGCCGTATTTTTCCAGCGGCACTGCTGTGGCGAGCGATACGGTGTAAGGGCAATAGACCCCGGGATCATGGAAGGCGGTGATAAAGCCGATGCGGTAAAAGGGTAACACGGTGTTTTGTTCGAATACGCGGGAGATAATGCCCTCGCGGTAGCCTTTGCGAAGCATGGTCCAGTAGTCGGGGGAATAACAGACCTCATCGATCCGGATGCCGGCACGGTCGAACATGCGCAACCAGGGTGTGCCTGCCCGGTCCACGGCCTCCGAAATAACCTGCCCCCGCGTTGCCCACCAGTGTGCATAGGCAGCCAATGCTGCTGGGCTGGGAATATCACCCAAGCTGTCACCAAGAAAGGCCAGCGGTGTTGTGAATTGTTCAGACTTTTCCACGCAAATTTTCCATCCTTATACTGCCCGCCGCGCCAGCACCTTTTAATGCATGCATAATAGCCCATCACTTGCTGTTAACAGTTAGCACCATTCTGACTTATTGTCATAATTGGTCAACGGACACTTTTTATCTTTTATTTATTCACTTATTTTAAAGTATAGCTCCTTGGTGTAGCACATAGGTCAACACCGGTTGTTGCTGTGCTTAAATATAAAAGAATCGGGCTGTTGTAGTATGTCACAAACACAAGTATTGTTTTATTTTATAGGACTAACTATAACCCCTGTCGTCATTCGCATCGAATACGACCAAGGATCAGTTTGCTATAGTATTAAAGAGGTCAATCGCGCATTTGTCGACCCAAAAATACGCAACAAGGGGAAGGGACATTAAAGATCATAGCGCTAATCAACACGCTGTCGCCGCAGCAGGACGCCTGATTCTGCAACAGGTTTTGGCCGATTACCGCGGGCCAGTTGCAGTGCGGCTATGGAATGGAGGACTGGCTGTGGGGCGTAAGGACGCACGGTGCACTGTGATTTTCAACCAGCCCGCGGTATTGCGCAGTTTGGTTCTGCGTAGGAACATGGTGCATTTGGCCGAAGATTATTTGGCGGAAGAAGCCGATATCGAGGGCGATGCCGAACTTCTGTTTGACTTGGTGTCCTATCTGCGGGATTTAGTTCTGCCCTGGCCAACCCGATTACGCGTGATGCGCCAGGCCTTCGGTCTGCCACGCCATCATCGGCAGGAGATCACGCAAACTAAATGCGCTGGACCAGCCGAACAGCATAATACCAAACAGAGCATCGCCCACCATTACGATGTCGGTAACGATTTCTATCGCTTATGGCTGGATAAGGAAATGGTTTATTCTTGCGCCTATTTTTCCAGTGCCGATCAGACACTGGACGACGCCCAGCAGGACAAACTGGATTATATTTGCCGCAAGATGCGTCTGACGCCGGGCCAGACTCTGCTGGATATCGGTTGTGGGTGGGGCGCCCTGGTCTGTTGGGCGGCGCGACAGTATGGGGTGAAAGCACACGGCATTACGCTCAGTGAACAGCAGGCCATTTACGCTCGTGAGCGGATACACAAAGAAGGCCTGAAAGGCCAGGTCACTGTTGAATTGCGGGATTACCGTGATTTAGCCGATGACATCCACTATGACCGGGTGGTGAGTGTTGGCATGTTTGAGCACATTGGGGTCAGCAACTTTCCACGCTATTTTGACGTCATTAAGCGGGTGTTGGCGCCGGGTGGATTGTTTCTCAATGACGGCATCACCAACGATACCGGTTGGCAGGATACGCCCATTACCCGCTTCATCAACAGTTATGTTTTCCCGGACGGTGAACTGGCGCGCATCAGCAACGTCATCAATGCCATGGAAGAGGCCGGTTTTGAAATTATCGATGTGGAAGGACTGCGTCGCCACTATGCGTTGACCTTACGCTGCTGGGTCAAGGCGCTGCAGGCGAACAGGGCGCGGGCAGTTGATATCGTGGGTGAGGCGACCTATCGGGTGTGGCGTCTGTATATGGAAGGTTCTGCCTACTATTTTAACGAGGGCAGCATAAATATTTTCCAGGCGCTGGCCGGACATGACCGGGAACCGTTGACCGTCGGTCTGAGGCGTGACGATTTGTATGAAAAAGGTTGCGAATGCTGGCCTGCGTGTTCAGATATTGCCGATAAGACATAGGGGGCCAGTTTAAAGTAGGGGGCGCCGAGGACTTAAGCAGTCAGGGGGTCAGAGAACAATACTTTTTAATATTAGAAAGTATTGTTCTCTGACCCTGTATTTTCGCCATTCTAAAACGGGAATTTGTCACATTGATTTGTCCAATCTTACCTAGTTATTTTTAACTCGATAGTTAAAATATTTTTGGTATTGACTAAAAACACATTTCAAAATAAATAAATAAAGAAAAAAATAAAATCTTGTAGGGTATAGGGTGTTTATTCTTTCTATTACTCGCGAATGGATGGAGGGAACGATGAAAACAAGAATGACCTGGATGGGAATGCTGCTGCTGCTGAGCGCATGCGCTCCACCGATACACGATGACCCGGACGCTACAGATCAGGTGGCCAATGCCAATGCATTGTGGGCGGGTAGCAAGGATGGCCACTTTGAGGGCAAACACAACGATTTCATTGATGACTTGATGCTCAATGGAAATACTGCAACAGGTGGCAGTCTTGACGGACTCGTTTATTCTCAGGCTCCAGGATGTGCTGTAGGAGTGCTAAAGAATGGTCAAATCACCTACCTGCAATCCTATGGCTATGCCAATGAATCGACGGATTGGACGCTCGATACAATGGCGCCTGTGGCGTCCATATCAAAAACTTTCACTGCAATTGGTGCCATGAGAATGGTTGAGGAAGGATTGGTTGAGCTTGACGAACCCATTCAGACTTACCTTGGTAGCACAGGTGAGTTTGCCGGACTGACACTGGATGACTTGCTGAGTCTGGACGCAGGAATTCCCGAAGGAGCTCCAGACTGGACAGTTGAACCATCCTGTCCAGCCTCAATGCCTGCCTCAGCAAGCACTGACTGGTGTCTGAGCCACCCGCGTGTGGCTTTTGATGCCGTCAAGGATGACATTACACTCGGCCCACAAGCCGATAAATATGCCAATATCAGCTTCATGGCAGCTGGCGCTGTCATAGATCAGGTCAGTTACGATTCGCCCGATATACAGAGCGATCATCAGGGCTACGAACCATGGTTATGGCATCAGCTCGGTCACTGGGCCGACGATTACAACGTTGATGGTGAGTTAACCACATTGGCCTTGGTGCACTCCTGGCGAGATGGTGATATATCCCCCTACGCTCGAGGCTATGATTGCAATGGAAGCTGCGGTAATGTGCCCCCCGAAGCATTTGCATGGGATGCAGCGGGTAGTCATGAGGGTTGGTGGGGACCAGCAGGAGGATGGACGATGACAATTGGCGATTTGGCTCGATTTGTGGCCTTGATAGATAACGAATCTGTGTTGTCGAATGCGTCCTGGAACACCATGTTCACCAAGCGCACAAATGTATTCGACGCAGTAACTGGACTGGACTATGGGCTCGGTACAATCGTCGAGAACTGGGACTTTGTAAGTTGGAATGAAGACATCGTCTGGCACGGTGGCGACCTGCTGGGACATTCTAGTGTGTGGTTTTACTCCAAGTTTGGCAGTACAAGTTATGGCGTAGCAATCCAGTGCAACAGTAATGGTGGCGAGGCCAGAGGTTTCGGCCTTAGAGCCTATGCAGGTGCGATTGTTGATTATGCGCGTGCAGGTGGAGATATATACCCTGAGATAGATGTTGTCATCGGTTTTGCCACATCTGGCCAGGTACAAGGTGAGTACGTGGTGGATTCAGGCATGACAAACCTGATCAGCCCATCCAGTCTGCACTTACCCTGGGCCATGGACGAAGATCTGATTTTGAGAGTTTACGAGGTGGATCAGGATGTCATTCAATTGACGCTTGAGCAGCGTGATGTATCGGCGCCACTGCGCAGTAATGGTGATGGTAACATTCAGAAACTGGGAAGTGACAATTATACGCCAATGCGATTTTTCCGAACCCAGCCTACTGACATTGACCTCAACAGCAAAACGGGTCAACTCAAACTGATTGATGCCAGCCTTGATATTGGGTTTGCTAAAAACGCATCTCACCTGGCAGAGAATCGCATCAGTGCCTTGATTGATCTTGCCGATCTGCAACGTAACGGTGCTATCAAAAGCTGGTCTCGGCTGTGTCGCATTGCAGAGCAGGAAGATGACGTCTCCTGTGTTCCTTGCACAAGCTCCAAAGCAACCTGCTTGCCCGTTGAATACGAATTTCAGGCAACACGTCTGCGAGACACAAGGAGAGATTAATTAACGAATTTGAGCAGGACATCTGGTTAACAGAACGGTGTCCTGTTCAATGAAAAATCAGAAAATCAGGGTCAGCCATTAGCAGTTTCTTGTCAACCAGGCAAACGAAAATAATTCATTGCTAACGCAACAAATAAAATATTTGTAATGTTATTTGTAAAAACAAGTGTTGCATCCGTATTTTCAAGCTCAAGATGTCGAAACAAGTCCGCACCCGTCACCGTTTTTTGCTCCTGCAAAAATGGCATACACGACATCCCTGTCGCTAAGCCATCAGGATCTAGGCAAAACCAAATAACCGTTTTACCCTTAACCCCATTTCAGGGTCCCAGAAAATCGTAGGTACCCAAACGTATCCATTCCTATTCGATGAAATGAACCCTCATCGGTAACAGATCTATGGCTACAACAACGTCGTGTGTTGCGCCAACCCCTTTTTGGCTCACGTTTGAGGCGACCTTGCATAAAAAAATCTCACGCTACAAAATAAGACGTCGCGATCACTTCCAATCAGGTCTAGTGGTTAATACCAACCCCATAGTGGTTTCATGATCGCAACGAAACTTTAAAAATTATTCATTATGTAAATGCCTTGTTAACATCAAATTCAACATTGTCGCGTATAACGTAATAACGTGCGCGAGCAAGTTTGTGGGCTACCGCTTTAATGGCAATCACTTTTTTTGTTTTAGCACACTTACGTTGATAAAAGCCTTTGATTGTATCGCTATAACGAATTGAAAAATGCGCGGCTTCTACAAAGGCCCAGGCTAAATACTTGTTGCCGTTTTACGATTATTTTCTCCTTTTTTTTATCGTTACTCATTCTTTTGCTTTGCACGCAGCGCGCATAAGAGGCGAAGTTATCCATCTTATTAAAGCGACTGATGTCCCCCGTTTCAAGCATAATAGTGAGTGCCAGTATTTTTCCGATTCCCTGCCTTTACTTATGTCAATCAATCCTGTAGCGAAGCGGCTGGACAGTGTCCCGGACTCATTTGCTACCGACGCTACCGCCCCGGCCAAACGTTACTCTATCGGATCATTTTCTCCCACTTGACAAGCACGTTGCATTCCCGTCAAATCAAGAGGCTGGGGCAGTATTTTTCGCATTCGCGCAGGAGGTAACCCGACATGGAAAGACACACGATGCCGCAACAACAAATGATGCGCTGGCTAAAATTCCTGCTACCTGCAAGCATTCTGTTGTTATCTGCCTGTACGGAATCCGGTGGGTCCGGGGCCACTACAACCCGTTATACATTAACGGTCAGCACGGGTGTCAACGGCAGTATTTCCAGTTCACCAGGCGGCATTTCCTGCCTCGCCAGTTCCGAATGTTCGGCAGAGTTCGATGAAAACGCCACCGTCACACTTACCGCCATACCCGATACTGACTATCAGCTCAATGTCTGGGGTGGCGACTGTAGCGGTTCAACAGGCTGCGCAGTCAACATGGTGGCTAACAGAAGTGTCTCTGCATCGTTTGCGCAAATCCAGAGCACAGCCACCCCGGCAGACAGCTATTTTTCCCTGGCTGTCACTGAAAACTCGCTCAACCACACGGGCGCGAGAATTCTTTTGCTCGATTTCATGGAGACCGCACCCACTGTCGGTGCTGGCCCAGGCAATGTCGTCATTTCACCGCGTATCACCAACAGCAGTATTACTACCGATGGTGACAGCGCAGATTGGGACAGCGCCAACCTGACTACAGTCAAAGGCCTGGTGCAAAACAATTATCCTCTGAGTCAGTTCATCGATGCCGTCACTACCGATATTACTGTCGGCTCCGCTTGGGATGATGATTACCTTTATTTCTTGGTTCAGTGGGAAGACGCTGGCCACACGCAAAGCACGCAATACCGAAAATGGATTTATGGTGATCAGGGCAACGGTGAAACTGGCTGGACAGCAAAGGTTCACACTGGCATCAGCTCCGGCAGCCCGAATGAATTTGCCGTTAACGCCGGCCATGTGCTCGCGGGCAGCGAGGACGAAGACCGTGTATACCTCATGTTTCCGATCACCGACAGCGAAAATGCATTTGTGGCCAACGGACTGGGTTGTGCAGCGTTCTGTCACAGCAACCTTATCGCAGACAACCCCTTCCAAAACTATACCGGCACCGATGTCGCCGTTATGCACACCAATAACAGCGGTGACAGTGCTGATGTCTGGCAGTGGCAATCCAGCCGGGCCGGGTCCGCAGGTGTTGCCGATGACATGCTGCTCGCCTATTCATCCACAAACGACAGCAGCTTTGCTGCCGATGCAGGGGATCCCGCGTATACCGATAACGTCCTTAACAGTAACCCCGCCTTCATGCATACCAGCGGGCTGGCTTATACCGGTGATGTTCTTCTGCAAGCACAAGCCGTCGCATTCAGCGGTACCCCAACCACAGGCAATCAGATACCCGCAGTCATCGCCCAAACGCCAAGCAGTAGTCGGGCCGACATCACATCCAGTGCGTCCTACGACCCTGTAAGCAGGCGCTGGACTGTGGAATTCCGCCGCCTGCGCGACACGGGCAATGCAGACGACAAGCAGTTTATTCCCGGGGCGGATGCACAACCCCTGACTACCCCCGTCATTACGTCCACGGACACAGCAGCGGGAAGCACGCTCTACGTAAACCTTTGTGAAAGTTGCCATGGGACTAATGGCATAGGCAGTCTTGCTGGCAATAGCTGGCAGTACCCGCGCATACAACGCGCATCGGGTTCTTTGATATTAAAGGCCATACAGAAGGTACCTGTCATGAGTGGCATTAACATCACCCATCAGGAAGCGGAGGATATTGCCGCCTTCCTGCAAGACCAAAGCACATTCTCCGCAACCTACCGTCTGGACACCGTTATTTCCGGCGTTACGGATCCCCCTTCTGGCACCGTTACCAGCGGTCAGCCGGGGATCACCTGTCCGGGTACTTGCAATTACAATTTTCTGCCGGGATCATCCATCACCCTGAACGCGAACTACGTCGACGGTTACACGTTCTCCGGCTGGAGCGGTGTAAGCTGTAACGAAGACTCGCAAACCGGGGTCGAATGTTCGTTTGAGCTTAACAGTGGGCAAAATGTTACCGCCAGCTATACGCCTACTGCGGTCAGCTACACATTGACCGTTAGCGCCGGGGCCAACGGCAGCGTATCCAGTTCACCCGCCGGCATCGCCTGCACACCCGATTGTACGGTACAGTTTAGCGAAAACGCGGCCGTCACACTCACGGCCATACCCGATATTGGCTATCGACTTGAAGCCTGGAGTGGTGATTGTACCGGTTCAGCGGGCTGTAGCGTCAACATGTCGGCTGACAGAAATGTCACCGCAGCTTTTGCGCAGATTCAGGCAACGGCCACGCCCTGCGAGGTCAACGGTCCACCACCCGCCATCCCGGATATTTCCGTACAGGAAATCGTCACCGGATTGTCTGATCCGGTACATGTCACCAACGCAGGGGACGGAACCGGTCGACTGTTCATCGTCGAACAACGGGGAACCGTACGCATCGTCCAGAATGGAATTCTGCTGGCAGGCAATTTCCTGGATATTCAGGATCGTGCTCGCAACAGCGGCGAAATGGGATTGTTGAGCATTGCCTTCCACCCTGACTTCGCAAATAATGGACGCTTCTTCGTAAACTATGTCTCAGATACCAGCGAGCCAAACTCACAATGCACCGCCAGTAACCGGTGTACTATCGTTTCCGAATTCACTATCGGTACCACCGCAATCCTGGAGAGCAGCGAGAGAATCATCCTTGAAATCGCCCAACCTTATAGCAATCATAACGGTGGACAACTTGCCTTTGGCCCCGAAGCAACCCCCTATCTCTATATTGGCATGGGCGACGGTGGCGATGGAGGAGACCCGGATGGTTATGGGCAAGACCTCACCACCCTGCTGGGCAGCATGTTACGTATTGACATCAACAACAAAGACAGCGGCCTGGAATACGCAATTCCTGCTGATAATCCCACATGGTCTGGTGTTGTTGATGTACGCAGGGAAATTTGGGCTTACGGCCTGCGCAACCCCTGGCGCTTCAGCTTTGACCCGGTAACGGCTGATCTTTACGCTGCGGATGTCGGGCAGGTCATGCGAGAAGAAGTGGACATTATCAAAAAGGGATTAAACTACGGTTGGAGAGAAGTGGAGGGTGACGTCTGCTACGTCAATGGCTGTGATCTCACTGCCTATGAACCGCCCATCATCGCCCCGCCCAGAGGTGATGGTTGGTTTTCAATTACTGGCGGCATGGTATATCGTGGCGCGGACATTCCGGATTTATGTGGTGTTTATTTATACGGAGACTATGTTGCCGACTACCTGCGAGGCCTGCGTTACGATGGTGTTAATAGCTACTCGGAAGAACGGTCGTTCAGCCCTACCGTCAACAACCTGAGTTCTTTTGGTTATGACGAAAACTATGAGGTCTATGCGTTGAACAGAGGCAATGGGCGTTTGTACAAGATAGTCCCGCCATAGGCCACCTGTACCAGGTATCGAAGGGGTCAGAACAACTTGATATTAAGTGCCTGCCCTATATACCTGTTTTTATACTACCACTCCCTATTTTCTCCATTCAGCAGCGGGAAATATAAATTGTAGTAGTTCAAAAGGAAGCTTCAATGTACACAGAGGATCTGCTGTACGGAGGTTCTTGGGGAGATTTTAGAGTTGAGTTTAATGTACAATGCTATAGAAGAAGAGACAAAAAATAGAGAAGCGCTGGAAAGACTACCGGAACTGAAAAAACCATTTAATCTGCAAAAAATTTTTGACGCACTGGATATTCCGTGACAAATGAAAACATCCCCTTTGTCATTACACAATTTTATGTTGACAGGAGAGGCCATCTTTTCTCTGGTGGTTATGCTGGATAAGCTGCGGATTTAATCCATCACTCAAATATGATATTAATTTTTCATAAAATATCAGGCGTCATAATTATTATTGTCTATAGCTATATTTTTACGAATATGGGAGATTATTATCCTGGTTTAAAGGCCGCGTGGGAAGTTGATTATGGTAGAAGAACTGTAGTCGGTGCTGGATTTGTAACACTATTGCCTTTTGTTGCCAGCGCCCTTTTTATTTTTCCACGTTATTTTTCAGAAAAATTTTCGTTAAAAACAGGTTTTTTTCCAGAGGCGGTTTTTGGACCATGCAGTTTTATTTTTCTGGGTTATTTGCTGTTAATATTTGACATTGCTTTACTTCAGCTTTTTAAATAAAAAGGCAGTGTCATGCATTTCCCCCGCTCCGGGAGCAGGTTTTTGACAGGGAATATGATACATGAAAGCATTATTGATTTTCTCAGTGGTTCTTTCTCTAATGAGTTGCAGAGGTGAAAACCAGCCAATAGACAGCAATACCGGCAGGTTGAAAGAAGCACTTATAATCGGCAGTGCAGAGTCTCCTGATCCTGTCTTACAAAGAGTGCAGGCGTTGGAAAGGGAAGGGGTCGTAAAAGATGTGGTCGTTTTGGAGTCATTTCCGGTACAGATCCACTTGAAGGCGTCTCAAGATGTTATAGATGAACTCAACAATATACCTCGTATGAAGGGTAATCTACGCTGAGCCTGAGTATTGATGGAATAAGGTGGCCTGCCAAACTTTTATTTGTTGATATAATTAGGAAAAGTTGCGAAAGTCGGGCTAAGCTTCATAGAGATGCCGAGGCCGTAGCAGGCTCAAAATTATTTTGCAAAAAAACACATATTGATATATCAGATGAAAAAAGTTGCCGTAATGTTCGCGTGCTTTCGGATGACTGAATAACCCTTTTTGCAGGATAAAAATAAGGAGCACTTTTTTTGACATGTTCACACGTTTGCAAAGTTTTGTTACTAGTTATCAGTTTGCTTTATTCATCTCAAGGAGCGGCCATGTCATTTTTTTTTAAAGGCCAAGAGGTCGAAGCAGTATTATTTTCACCTCTGGAAGGCAAAATAACCTACCAAGGCAAGCCGGCTGCAGGCGCAAA
>VAPK010328122.1_pt1 | contig 11420 bp, 23 predicted proteins | sample 3395031 | NCBI WGS metagenome assembly VAPK01 (sample SAMN08290443, study PRJNA428436) | hydrothermal vent metagenome | isolation source: Deep-sea hydrothermal vent chimney 1 | place: Pacific Ocean: Juan De Fuca Ridge
AGCATATTCAAATGTGGGCTATCTTACATTGCAAATATACTGTTAAACGCTAAAATTCAGGACAATATTGGAATATTTGAATTTTTGTCATGTACTTAGCTGTTTTTTCTAAATTTTTACTGTAATGATTTAAGAGAGTTATCAACAATATATTATTGATAATCAGTATGGTTATGGTTTTTGTGCAAGCACTAAATAAGTAAACAAAGGACGAAGGTGAATAGATATTTTTCTCATGAGGCGAGAAGTTAAAATTTAGTCTATCCTACATTATTCACAAATTATTCTATTCCGAAGCCAAACTACTTTGAATAAAGACAATGCCTGCCTAAAGGTCAGACAGGCTCGACTTTCGTTCCTCAAAATAACTAAGGCTATTTCTGCAGGCCTCAACTCTGCGCTTCCCTTTATTCTTTTCATTTTGACTTCTCATAACGAAAATTCATGAATAATGCAGGCTATAAATTTGAAATAAACTCATTCCAAATTTCCATACGGATTTTATTTACCTGGAGAACACCACAAAATGAAAAAGCCGATGTGTCTATCGACATACCGGCTTTTCAATATCCTTAAGAACAACTCTATTCTTCTTTCTTTTCCTCTGCAGAATCAGTTTCCTCTGCTTTCGGTTCTTCCATTTTAACCTCTTCTGCTTTCGCTTCAGTTTCTTCTACCGCTTCCACATCTTCAATTACTTTAACTTCTTCCTTCGCAACAAGTGCAGCAGCCTCAGCTTTTTTAGCACCACCACGGCGCGAACGACGTTTTTTAGGCGCAACAGTTTCTTCTTTAGCAGCCAACATTGATTCGTTGTAATCTACTAATTCGATTAAACACATTTCGGCATTGTCGCCTAAACGGTTTCCGGTTTTAAGGATACGTGTGTATCCACCGGGGCGATCGGCTATTTTACCCGCTATTTCCCTGAACAGTTCAGAAACAGCATCTTTATCTTGCAAATAGCTAAATACTACCCTGCGCGAATGTGTTGAATCGTTCTTCGATTTTGTAATTAACGGTTCCACATACATACGTAAAGCCTTAGCCTTAGCAAGCGTGGTAGAAATTCTCTTGTGTTCGATAAGAGAAATTGCCAGATTTGCCAACATCGCTTTCCGATGGGCAGTTTTTCGTCCTAAATGATTAAATTTCTTATTATGCCTCATTGCCTCTTACTCCTTGTCAAGTTTATACTTTGTAATATCCATCCCAAAATTCAGGCCCATATTATCCAAAAGATCATCCAATTCTGTAAGCGATTTCTTGCCAAAATTCCTGAATTTAAGGAGGTCGTTCCGATTGTAGGTAACTAAATCGCCCAATGTATCCACATCGGCGGCTTTTAAACAATTCAATGCCCTTACCGACAAATCCATGTCAACCAATTTAGTTTTCAACAACTGACGCATGTGAAGTACTTCCTCGTCGAACTCTTCGTTAGCAAATTTTTCATCCGAATCAAGCGTAATCTTTTCGTCTGAGAATAACATAAAATGATAAATCAGGATTTTAGCTGCTTCTTTGAGTGCATCTTTTGGTTGGATTGAACCATCGGTTGTGATGTCGAAAATTAACTTTTCGAAGTCGGTTTTTTGTTCTACACGATAATTTTCAACGGTATATTTCACCATTTTTATCGGGGTAAAAATTGAATCGATGGGGATTACCCCAAACTCCACTTCAACCGGCTTGTTCTCAACAGAAGGAACATAACCACGTCCTTTGCTAATTGTCAATTCAAATTGAATTTTTACATCTGGTTCCATTCTGCATATCACTAATTCAGGGTTCAAAACCCTGAAACCGGTCATAAACTTGTTAATGTCACCGCCAGTAAATTCTTCTTGCCCTGTTATTGATATCGAAACTTTTTCACTATCAAAATCATCCACTTCGTTTTTGAACCGAATCTGCTTCAGATTAAGGATAATATTTGTTACATCTTCTATAACACCTTTAATCGTAGCGAATTCATGGTCAACGCCCTCAATTTTTATAGTTGTAATCGCATACCCTTCAAGCGATGATAATAAGATTCGACGCAGCGCATTACCAATTGTAATACCATACCCCGGTTCTAACGGACGAAATTCAAATTTTCCGAATTTATCATCCGATTCTAACATTATCACCTTGTCAGGTTTTTGGAATGCTAATATTGCCATAATATCCTAAATAAATTTGTTATTTTGAATACAACTCTACGATAAGTTGTTCTTTGATGTTTTCAGGTATTTCCTCGCGTTCCGGACGATTAAGGAATTTGCCGGTCATTAAATCACCGTTCCATTCCAACCATTCATAATGAGTACTCCGGTGCGAATGTAATGAGTCCATAATTTCTTCCAACGATTTAGATTTTTCCCTAACGCCAACAACGTCGCCAGGACTGACCGAGTACGAAGGAATGTTAACTACATTTCCGTTTACAGTAATATGTTTGTGAGAAACAAACTGACGAGCTGCTGCCCGTGTTTTCGCAATACCCAAACGGAAAATAACATTGTCCAATCTCGCTTCGAGCAATTGCAACAATACTTCGCCGGTTACTCCTTTAGAACCCGAAGCTCTTTTAAAGAGTGTACGGAATTGTCTTTCCAAAACACCATAGGTATATTTTGCTTTTTGTTTTTCTTTCAACTGTAGCCCGTATTCCGACTTTTTCCTCCTTTTCGATGTTAAACCGTGCATCCCCGGAGGATAGTTTTTATGTTCAAAAGCCTTGTCGGAACCAAAAATTGGTTCACCGAACTTACGCGCTATCTTAGATTTTGGTCCTCTATATCTTGCCATTACCTTTTCCTTTTAAATGATTATACACGACGTCGTTTTGGAGGCCTGCAACCATTATGAGGAAGCGGGGTTACATCAACAATTTCAGTAACTTGTATGCCAATTGAGGCTAAGGATCTGATTGCTGATTCACGCCCGTTGCCAGGCCCCTTTACGAACACTTTTACTTTACGAAGCCCAAGGTCATAAGCAGTTTTACCACACTCTTCTGAAGCTACCTGAGCAGCATAAGGAGTGTTCTTTTTCGAACCGCGAAATCCTTTTTTACCGGCTGACGACCATGAAATTACTTCACCATTCATGTTTGTCAGCGTAATGATGATATTGTTGAAAGAAGAGTGTATGTGAGCCATTCCATTGGCTTCAACCACAACAACTCTTTTTCTACTTGATCCTGTCTTTTTTGCCATAATTCAAATTCCTTATTTAGTGGCCATTTTCTTATTAGCAACAGTTTTACGCTTACCTTTACGGGTACGAGCATTATTCTTGGTACTTTGCCCACGCACAGGTAACCCAATACGATGACGAATACCTCGATAACAACCAATATCCATTAGTCGTTTAATGTTCATTTGAACTTCTGAACGCAACTCACCCTCAACTTTGAAGCTATCGTTAATTACTTTACGAACTGCTGCAAACTGATCGTCGTTCCAGTCTTGTACCTTCAGGTTAATCTCTACACCTGCATCATTTAAAATGCTGAGTGCCCTGCTGCGGCCAATACCATAAATGTAGGTAAGGGCCACCTCACCTCTTTTATTATTTGGAATATCAACACCAACTATACGTGCCATAAATTTTAATTTTTCAGATTAATGTTATCCCTGACGTTGTTTAAACTTAGGGTTCTTTTTATTAATCACAAATAAACGTCCCTTTCTGCGAACAATTTTGCAGTCGGCACTACGTTTTTTCACTGAAACACGAGTTTTCATTATAATAAATCTTTAGTTTTTATATCTAAATGTAATTCTACCTTTGGTCAAATCGTACGGAGACATCTCTACTTTCACCTTATCGCCGGGCAAAATTTTAATATAATGCATTCTCATTTTACCAGAAATATGACCTGTAATAACGTGGCCATTTTCCAGTTCAACACGAAACATCGCATTCGATAATGCTTCTATTATTGTACCATCTTGCTCAATGGAAGGATGTTTTGCCATAAAAAACCTGTTTTTAAAATTTTTCTTTTACAATAAAATAGGATAATCCCTAATTCGCCAACGTTACATTCCTCCACCGGGACGTCCTTTAATCCTGCCTGATTTCATCAAACCGTCGTAATGGCGCATCATCAAGTGGCTTTCGATTTGTTGCAATGTATCTAACACAACACCTACAAGAATTAACAACGATGTTCCTCCATAAAAATAGGCGAACGACTGGTTAATACCAATTAACATTGCAAAGGCCGGAAGAATGGTTACCAGTCCAAGGAATATTGAACCGGGCAAGGTTATCCTCGACATAACAGTATCGAGATACTCCACGGTTCGTTTACCAGGTTTTACACCTGGGATAAACCCACCGTTCTTTTTCATGTCTTCCGCCATTTGAGTAGGATTAATGGTAATTGCCGTATAAAAATAAGTAAAAGCTACTACCAATAAAAATTGCATTAAATTATACCAAACCCCCGTAATGTTAGAAAGAGCTGCCGCAACACCACGAAGATTTTCAGAGTTAGCAACGCCAACAATGGTAATAGGCACCATCATAATTGCCTGGGCAAAAATAATAGGCATAACACCTGCAGCGTTAACTTTGAGAGGAATGTACTGACGTACACCACCGTATTGTTTGTTACCAACAATTCGTTTTGCATATTGGACCGGAATCCTGCGGGTTCCCTGAACCAGCAATATTGAGGCCATAAATACAATAAAAAGAATAACAAACTCTACCAGGAACATCACCAATCCACCTCCTTGTTGGTTTATACGAGAAGCGAACTCCTGTACAACCGACCGCGGTAAACGGGCAATAATACCAATCATAATTATCAACGAAATACCATTGCCAATTCCTTTTTCGGTAATACGTTCGCCTAGCCAAAGAACAAACATCGAACCAGCAGTTAAAATTACAATCGACGGGATAGTAAACCATATTCCTGTCGTTGCAAAAGCCGTGTCAGGTAATTGAACATTAAGATTAGCCAAATAAGCAGATGCCTGTGGAATTAAGATTATAACGGTTAAATAGCGCGTAATCTGATTAATTTTCCTTGTTCCTGACTCCCCCTCTTTCTGCAACCTCTGGAAGTAGGGCACAGCGATTCCCATTAATTGAATCACAATTGAGGCAGAAATATACGGCATAATTCCTAAAGCGAAGATTGAAGCTTGAGCAAACGCACCACCGGAAAACATGTTGATCAACCCAAGTAATCCACCTGAACTTTGCGACTGCAGGTTTTGTAATTGGGCCGGATCAACTCCCGGTAACGAAACAAATGCTCCCAGCCTGTATATTAACAGCAAGAACAGTGTTGTTCCTATACGAAATCTAAGATCTTCAATCTTATAAATATTCTTTAGGGTCTCAATGAATCTTTTCATTCGGTTTAAAGTATTTCAGTTGTTCCTTCTAATTTTTCTATTGCTTCTTTTGCGCTTTTCGAAAATGCATTGGCTTTTACTTCAAGTTTTGCACTTAAAGTTCCACCGCCAAGAATTTTAATTCTATCGTTTTTCGAAGCGACACCTGCATGAATCAAGGATTCTTTGTCAATAACGGTCAGACTATTCTTTTCAGCTATGTTTTGCAAAACATCAAGGTTAATAGCTTTGTATTCAACCCTGTTAATATTTTTAAATCCCGATTTAGGAACAACGCGCTGTAAAGGCATTTGTCCACCTTCAAATCCAATTTTCCTGGAATACCCGGATCTTGACTTTTGCCCTTTATGACCACGGGTAGAAGTACCGCCACGACCTGTGCCTTGGCCTCTCCCAATTCGTTTAGTGGTATTTGTCGATCCTGTTGCAGGTTGTAAGTTACTTAAATTCATAATTCAGTATTTGAAATATTATTTAACTTCTTCAACACTAATTAAATGCCTCATTTTGTTAACCATGCCAACAATTTGAGGAGTAGCTTCATGCTCAATGGGGCGGTTTAATTTTTTTAAACCTAACGCTTCAAGAGTTAACTTTTGACGTTTTGTTGATCCGATGCTACTTTTTATTTGTGTAATTTTAAGTTTCGCCATAATTGTGTTATCCTTTAAAAACTTTTCCCATTGAAACACCTCTGTGCTGCGCAACTGTATAAGCATCCCTTAACTCAAGCAAAGCAGCCATTGTTGCTTTTACCAAATTGTGGGGATTTGAGGAACCTTTTGATTTTGCCAGGATATCATGGATACCCACACTCTCAAGTACAGCACGCATAGCACCACCTGCTTTAACACCGGTACCCGATGATGCAGGTTTTAACAATACTTTAGCTCCGCCAAATTTAGCAATTTGCTCGTGTGGAATAGTTCCGTTGATTACCGGGATTTTCACCAAGTTCTTTTTAGCTGCATCAACACCTTTAGCAATTGCAGTTGTTACTTCGCTTGCTTTACCAAGGCCCCAACCTACAATACCGTCTTCGTTACCAACAATTACAATAGCAGAAAAACTAAATGTTCGTCCACCTTTTGTAACTTTTGTAACACGGTTAATGGCTACCAACCTGTCTTTTAAGTCCAGATCGCTTGTTTTTACTTTATTACTTACTTTCGCCATAATGTATTAGAATTTAAGCCCACCTTTACGGGCAGCGTCAGCTAATTGTTTAATTCTACCGTGGTATAAATAACCACTTCTGTCGAATACAACTTCAGCAACACCAGCAGCCAAAGCTTTTTCGGCTACTAAATTGCCTACCATTGCAGCTTTTTCTGATTTGTTTCCTTCTTTTCCAACAATTGTTTTTTCGGAAGAAGAAGCTGCAACCAAAGTTGTTCCTTGTGTGTCGTCCACAATTTGAGCATAAATTTGCTTGTTGCTTCTAAACACACTCAACCTTGGGCGTTTGGCTGTACCCGAAACTGTTGTGCGAACACGACCTTTAATCCTAGCCCGCCGTTGTAATTTTGTTAATGCCATAATAATTAATTTTTCAAAAATTATTTTGCAGCGGCTTTACCAGCTTTGCGCCTTAATACTTCGCCAACAAACTTAATACCTTTTCCTTTGTAAGGTTCAGGTTTACGGAATGATCTGATTTTTGCAGCTACTTGTCCAACTAATTGCTTGTCATTACATTTTAAAGTAACAATTGGGTTTTTACGTTTATCAGATACTGCTTCAACATTCACTTCTGAAGGAATTTGCAGGTAAGTATGGTGGGCAAAACCTAAAACAAGGTCGAGCACATTACCGGGCAATAATTCAGCACGATAACCAACACCTACCAATTCCAACTTAATTTCGTAACCTTGGGAAACACCAATAACCATGTTGTTTACCAAAGACCGGTATAGTCCATGAAATGCTTTAAGGCGTTTTGTTTCGCCCGACCTCTTGAAATTGATGGTAGCATCTTCTATTGATACTTCAATTTCCGGATCAACTTTTTGTGACAATTTGCCAAGAGGACCTTTAACGCTAACAACGTTTTCGTTGCTAACTTTAACTTCTACTCCGGCTGGAATTGTAATGGGTAATTTACCTATTCTTGACATGACCGTTCCTTTATTAATAGACGTGACATAAAACTTCTCCACCAACACCAAGCACACGTGCTTCTTTGTCGGTAATAACACCTTTCGACGAGGAGATAATTGCTATGCCCAAACCGTTTAGTACACGTGGAATATTTGTTGCATCACAATATTTACGCAAACCAGGTTTACTTATCCGTTCTAACTTTTTTATTGCAGATATTTTTGTCTCTGGGTTGTATTTCAAGGCAATTTTTATATTCCCTTGAAAACCTACCCCGTCTTCAAATTTGTAATTCAAAATGTACCCTTTATCTTTCAATAGTTTGGTCATTTCTTTTTTCAAATTCGAAGCAGGAATGTCCACCACGCGATGTTTTGCCTGAATTCCATTTCTTACCCGTGTTAGATAATCTGCTATTGGATCTGTTACTTTACTCATTTTTTCAAGTTCTTTAAACGATTACCAACTTGCCTTTTTAACCCCAGGGATTAAACCTGACGATGCCATTTCCCTAAAATTAATCCTGCTGATACCGAATTGGCGCATGTACCCTTTTGGTCGTCCGGTAAGTTTGCACCTGTTGTGCAAACGAACTTTCGAAGAGTTTTTAGGTAGTTTTTGCAAACCCACCCAGTCGCCTTCCGCTTTCAACATGGCCCGTTTTTCGGCATATTTCTCAACTAATTTCGCACGCTTCACTTCGCGGGCTATCATTGATTCTTTAGCCATTACTAGTTCTTTTTAACATTTTTAAATGGTAAGCCTAATTCTTTCAACAGAGCAAAACCTTCTTCGTCGGTTTTTGCTGAAGTAACAAAGGTAATGTTCATCCCGTTTATCTTGCTCACTTTATCGAGTACGATTTCCGGGAAAACGATTTGTTCTGGAACGCCTAGCGTATAGTTGCCCCGTCCATCCATTTTGCTTTCAATCCCACGAAAATCGCGGATACGTGGCAATGCCACTGCAACTAAACGGTCGAGGAATTCATACATTTGGTCGCGACGCAATGTAACACGCACGCCAATTGGCATTTTTTTCCTTAGTTTAAAATTAGAAATGTCCTTTTTAGACATGGTTTGCACAGCCTTTTGACCTGCAATCATTGTCATTTCGGTTGTAGCAACATCAATCAGCTTTTTATCGGCAATTGCTGCTCCCACCCCTTGGTTAAGAACGATTTTTTCTAATTTTGGAACCTGCATCACGGAAGAGTAATCAAATCCTTTTTTTAATGAAGGGATTATTTTTTCCTGATATTTCTTTTTAAGAGTTGGTATGTAAGCCATTACTTTATCTCCTCTCCAGATTTTTTAGAAAAACGAACTAATTTACCATTGTCATTCAATCTCCTACCGATACGTGTTGCTTCGCCCGATTTTGGGTCAACCAACATGAGGTTTGAGATGTGTACAGGTGCTTCTTTCTCGATGATACCCCCCTGCGGAGATTCCGCGTTGGGTTTGGTATGTTTTTTCATCATATTAACACCTTCTACAATTGCTCTCTCTGTTTTTGTGAATACTTCTAACACGCGGCCTTTTTTGCCCTTGTTATTTCCAGTATTCACTATCACAGTGTCACCTTTTTTTATGTGTAACTTCTTTTGCATATTGAGCTTTTTACTAATTAAAGTACTTCTGGTGCGAGTGAAATAATTTTCATATTCTTATCTCGCAATTCACGTGCTACGGGCCCGAAAATACGTGTTCCACGCATTTCATCAGTAGCACTCAAAAGAACAACTGCGTTGTCGTCGAAGCGAATATAAGAACCGTCTGCACGACGATTTTCTTTTTTCGTACGCACAACAATTGCGCGAGAAACTGTTCCTTTTTTAACTTCGCCACCTGGCATTGCACTTTTTACGGTTACAACAATAGTATCACCTAAAGAAGCATACCGTTTTCTTGTTCCTCCGAGAACACGAATACAGAGAACTTCTTTTGCGCCACTATTGTCGGCTACCGAACATCTTGATTCTTGTTGTATCATGATTACTTAGCTCTTTCCATTATTTCAACTAATCTCCAACATTTGGTTTTACTGAGCGGACGTGTTTCCATAATCTTTACCGTATCACCAGAGTTGCAGGTATTGTTTTCGTCATGGGCATGGAGTTTGGTTGTTTTGTTAACGAACTTACCATATATTGGATGCTTCACTTTACGTTTAACAGCAACCACAATAGATTTGTCCATTTTATTGCTAACAACCACCCCAATTCTCTCTTTCCTGAGATTTCTTACTTTTTTTTCTTCCATCGTTGAATTAATTCTGATTTTCGTTTAATTCTCTCTCTTGAAGAATGGTTTTCAACCGTGCGATGCTCTGTTTGCTTTCCTTAATTTTCATAGGGTTTTCAAGCGGAGAAACTGCATGGTTTAACTTTAGGCGAACAAGGTTTTCCTTTTCAACCTGTAACCTTTCGACGATTTCTTTGCTCGTCAGTTCTTTGATTTCAGAAACTTTCATCATTCACCTTTTTATTCTTCAACATAATCACGTCTAACCATAAATTTTGTTTTAACCGGTAATTTCTGAGCGGCTAATCTCAAAGCTTCTTTGGCCATTGCAAATGGCACACCGTCGGCTTCAATAATAATACGCCCGGGAGAAACCGGAGCAACAAATGCTTCAGGAGCACCTTTACCTTTACCCATCCGTACTTCGGCTGGTTTTTTGGTAATAGGTTTATCAGGGAAAAACCTGATCCATATCTGACCTTGACGGTGCATGTGCCGAGTTACCGCAACCCTTGCTGCCTCAATCTGGCGACCCGTAAGCCACGCTTCATCCAACGTCTTTATTCCAAATGAACCGAATGCAAGTTGATTCCCTCTTTGGGCATTTCCTTTCATTCGACCCTTTTGTACTCTTCTAAATTTTACTTTTTTCGGCTGTAACATCCTTTTTTATATTCTGAGCGTTAAACCACTATCTTCTACGTCTGTTCGTACGACTGGCATCTCTTCCGCCACCTTTTCTACCGTGCCCGGACTTTTGCCCCAGGTTCGGCGACAGGTCGCGTTTACCATAAACCATACCCTTACAAATCCAAACTTTAACACCGATAAGCCCGGTTTTTGTTAATGCTTCAGCTAATGCGTAATCAATATCTGCACGCAAAGTGTGTAACGGAGTACGGCCATCTTTATACATTTCAGCCCGCGCCATTTCTGCCCCGTTTAACCTTCCGGAAACCAAAACCTTGATCCCTTCAGCACCCATTCTCATGGTTGAAGCAATAGCCATCTTAGTAGCCCTTCGGTAAGCAATTTTACCCTCGATTTGCCTTGCAATATTATTTGCAACAATTTTGGCATCGAGTTCAGGGCGTTTAATCTCGAAAATGTTGATTTGAACCTCTTTGTTCGTAATCTTCTTTAACTCTTCTTTTAATTTGTCAACTTCTTGACCGCCTTTACCAATAATAATACCTGGGCGTGAAGTATGAACAGTGATAGTGATCAGTTTCAAGGTACGTTCAATAACGATTCTTGAGATACTGGCTTTGGCCAAACGCACATTCAGGTATTCCCTGATTTTGTAGTCTTCAACCAGTTTGTCACCGTAATTATCACCACCATACCAATTTGAGTCCCATCCTTTAATGAATCCCAAACGATTTGATATCGGATTTACTTTTTGTCCCATGTATTACGAATTAAGATTTTCTTCAACAACACTTTCTTTTCTATCTACGAATAAAGTCACGTGGTTCGAACGTTTTCTGATTCGGTGTGCACGACCTTGTGGAGCCGGGCGTAACCTTTTCAACATACGTCCTGAATCTACCATGATTTTTTTTACGTAAAGTTCACTTTCTTCCAAACGAACTCCTTCGTTTTTAGCCTGCCAATTGGCAATGGCCGAAAGAAGAAGTTTCTCTACCCTTTGAGATGCTTCTTTTGAAGAGAACTTCAAATTATCTAAAGCTTTATTTACCTC
>VAPK010821717.1_pt1 | contig 11414 bp, 7 predicted proteins | sample 3395031 | NCBI WGS metagenome assembly VAPK01 (sample SAMN08290443, study PRJNA428436) | hydrothermal vent metagenome | isolation source: Deep-sea hydrothermal vent chimney 1 | place: Pacific Ocean: Juan De Fuca Ridge
CACTTCTTCAGCCACATTTTTTGGACAGGCCAGGTAGTGTGAAAACTCCATCGAGAACTGACCGCGTCCAGACGTCATGGTTCTTAAGTCACCAATGTAACCAAACATTTCACTGAGTGGACAATCGGCTTTAATCCGAACGCCAGTGGTGCCTGGCTCTTGCGACTTAATCATACCGCGACGACGATTCAGATCGCCAATCACATCACCGACATGACTTTCTGGTGTGAACACGTCCACTTTCATAATCGGCTCCATCAATTGTGGACCGGCTTTGGGCATGGACTGTCGATAAGCCGCCCGAGCCGCCAGTTCATAGGCCACCGCCGAAGAATCCACTGGGTGAAAACCACCATCGAGCAAAGTCACTTTAAAATCCAGGCAAGGATAGCCGGCCAAGACCCCTTTCTCAGTACTGTTCACAAATCCTTTTTGCACCGCTGGCCAGAACTCACGCGGCACATTACCACCAGTCACTTTCGATTCAAATACGAAGCCACTGCCCGTCTCACCCGGCTCGACACTATAGTCGATCTTGGCAAATTGCCCAGAACCCCCCGTTTGTTTCTTATGGATATAGCTGTCTTCAACACGTTTCGTGATGGTCTCACGGTAGGCCACTTGCGGCTTTCCTACATTGACCTCAACCCCATGAGTACGCTTGAGAATATCGATCTTAATATCCAGATGCAGCTCACCCATGCCTTTTAGAATGGTTTCACCACTGTCGATATCCGTCTCCACACGGAAAGAGGGATCTTCCTGAATCATCTTGCCAATGGCAATCCCCAGTTTCTCAGAAGCACCTTTGTCTTTCGGCGCCACCGCAATGGAAATCACCGGATCAGGGAACACCATGGGCTCCAAAGTGGCCGGCTCTTTCGGATCACACAAGGTATGCCCGGTTTGGACATTTTTCATACCAATAACGGCGACGATGTCACCCGCCTGAGCACCTGACAATTCTTCACGTGAATCGGCATGCATTTCCACGATACGACCAATACGCTCGGTTTTTCCTGTAAAGGTATTGAGCACATTGGTGCCCTTCTCTAATTTACCTGAATAGATACGAATGAAGGTTAATGCGCCAAATCGATCATCCATGATTTTGAAAGCCAAAGCACGTAACGGCTTATTCACATCGACGATCGCAAAATTACCCGTCTCATGGCCTTCTAAGTCCACTTCCGGTTGCGGTTTGACTTCCGTTGGACTCGGTAAATAATCCACCACCGCATCCAGCACTAACTGCACGCCTTTATTTTTAAATGACGAACCGCAATAGGTCGGGAAGAAATCAAGCGCAATGGCACCTTTGCGAATGCAGCGTTTAATCTCATCCAATGCCGGCTCATTGCCATCAAGATACTGTTCCATTAACGCATCGTCTTGCTCAACCGCGGTTTCGATTAATTTTTCCCGCCATTCCTCAATCACATCCGCCATATCAGCCGGTGGCTCTTGAATTTCATAATTCATCGGATCGCCCGAGTCATCCCATACCCAAGCTTTACGTGTCAGCAAATCCACCACACCGATGAAATTTTCCTCGATACCGACCGGCAAGGTCATCACTAAAGGGTTGGCACCAAGCACTTCCTCGACTTGCTTGACCACGCGATAAAAATCAGCGCCCATGCGATCCATTTTATTAACGTAAATCACTCGGGCCACTTCAGAGTCATTGGCATAACGCCAATTGGTTTCTGATTGCGGTTCCACACCACCCGAGCCACAGAAAACACCAATGCCACCATCGAGTACTTTCAAGGAACGATACACCTCAATGGTAAAATCCACGTGGCCTGGCGTATCAATGATATTGAAGCGATAATCTTTCCAAAAACAGGTGGTCGCCGCGGACTGAATGGTAATACCCCGCTCCTGCTCTTGCTCCATAAAATCGGTGGTCGCGGCCCCATCATGCACTTCACCCACTTTGTGAATCTTTCCGGTCAGCTTGAGTATGCGTTCGGTGGTGGTAGTTTTACCGGCATCTACGTGAGCGAATATACCAATATTTCTATACTTTTCTAAATCAGTCATGTTCTTACTCTAAAAGTTAATAAATTATCTATTGCTGCTCTTTGAGCATGCGTCAGGCCTACGGTAAAAAGTAAATATCCGAACACATAACCAAAATCCATACCAACCACAGCCACAACGGTTAAACCTACGGAACCTCAATTGAATATTAAAGTACCAAATATTGATTTAAATCACTAAATCAATAATAATCAATCGGTTATTTATTTCCCCGCAGATCAACGGATGTTTTAGGTTAACGCAACGGAGGCCAGGCATGCACATCGTCGACACGCCAACGGCGCATTATAGCCAAAAATAGCATGACATGCGCATTACATTACATCACTCGACAAGATTGTTTGATTGTTTTTTATCCGAAATGCCGATTAACCATCGCCATTGACGATGACTACGACCTCACCCACCTCCCATTTCGACCCGCAATGACTGCTAATTAATCACCAAGGGCACTCGGAGAATTGATCAAATAAAACACTTTAATTTGATGACAGACAGGGAAGTTACATAAATGCAGCGAGATCGATATTATACTTTGCGGGTGGAACGGCTGACTGAATGAAGTCGCATTTTTCTTTAACAAGATCGACTTGCTTGACAGGAAGGTAGCAACGCTTTTTACTGTGATAAAATATCCGTAAAACGGGCTTTAACAGGTCTTGTTCATTTTGTTCGATGACTAAACCCACCTTACCGGAATCTAATTCCACCAAGGTACCGACGGGATAAATGCCAAGACAACGAATAAACTCATGCACTAATTTGGGCTCAAAATGATTACTGCTCCATTCCAGCAGCTTTTTCAATGCATCAGACGGCTCCCAGGCGTTTTTATAACAACGAATCGAAGTTAAAGCATCATAGACATCAACAATCGTTGACATCTTTCCCACCAGGGAGATTTCGTCACCTTTCAAACCATCGGGATAACCGCTGCCATCCACTCGCTCGTGATGTAGCGCTGCGACGTCCAACGCATTTTGGGTGATACCAGGCGTCTGTGACAGAATGACTCGGCTTTGCACCACGTGGTCGCGCATAACAACAAATTCCTGATCATTCAATTTTCCGGGTTTATTGAGGATCTCATTAGGCGTCGTCATTTTTCCGATGTCATGCAACATCCCGCCGACGGCGATTTCTTTTATCGACTCATGGCTGAAATTCAGAACCCGCGCAAAAGTAATCATTAAACCAGCCACTCCCACAGAATGCATGAAAGTATACTGGTCTTTATTTTTAATGCGGCACAAGCTCACCAGCGCATCCTTGTTGCGAAATACCGAATCCACCATTTTATCAGTAATCGGCTCGATGGCTTCGACTTCGACTTGCTTTCCTAGGCGAAAATCTGTCATTAACGTTTGCATCGCCGTATGCGCTTCTTTGAATACGGATTTAGCCTGCTTGATTTCTTGGGCAACAGGCACTTGCTTTTCCAAACCAAGCTTTGTTTCTGCTAACTGCTGCGCTTCGCTGGCTAACTCCTGTTGCACTTCCTCTACCGTGGCAGCCGTATCAATATTAGTGCCTTTATCTGTATCAATATAAACATGCTTGAGATTCGTTTTATTAATTTTTTCTAGAACTTTATCGGTTTTGACAGCAAAGCGACTCCTGATGAAATTATGGTCCACCCAGTCCGCATCGAGATCGTGAATATACATCCCGACTTGTAATTCATTAATAGCAATTTTCTTAATCATAATTCAAGCGCTTAGATAATAGTGTATTACCGTTGCCCAACATGGCGATCTTGTCACATCATTGTCGACCGTCATTGGGTAAAATTAACACTGTTCTTTATGTGTATTTATTTTTAAGCGACGAACTAGACAAAATCACGCTGCTTGAGTATAGCCATTAATTTTTTTGCTTGGACTCGTTCAGTGTACTTCAATGCCGTTATCGAATTTATTTGACCTAACTGCTCACGCAGTGTTTTATTTTCCACCAGCAAACTCAATGATGAAATTAACGTCTCAATATGGCTCAAGCTAATAATAAAATTCCTAGCGTTTCCTTCAAGTATTTCAGCACTACCCACCTCTTGTGAAACAACCACGGGCAAACCCGAAGCCATGGCCTCTAACACAACCCGGCCAAATTCTTCCCATTTGGCGGGTAATACAGCGATATCTAAGACTTTATAAATTTCATTGACAAACGGTTTAGGCGGTAAAAATGTGATATTATCTGCAACGCCGAGAGAGGCCGCCAACGTCGCATAGGGTTTTAAACGCGACTCACTGCCTACGATCAGTGCATGCACATCATCATGTTTATTTTTTTTCAATTGCGCAAAGGCTTGAATAAAAAAATCCACATTGCGTTTTTTAAAATCCCCCGAAGTCACCAAACCAATGAGTATCGTATCAGGGGAAATCGCTAGGAATTGGCGACGTTGTTGACGTAGGTTTGCTTTATTATCCGTATTAAATTGCTTTGGATCGTAACCTGGATAGACTACTTCAATGTTGTTTGCATCAATCGCAAAACGATGTTCTATATCTCGCTGCATCAAATGCGAGTTAGCAATCAACAAACGAAAATGTTTTTTGCTTAACAACTCACCATGTAATTTTGCCATTTCATCGGTATCGGCCAAAAGACTGTCAAATATTTTCTCATGGGCCGCATGCACACAATTATGCAAAAACAACACATCTTGGACTATAATATCGCCATGTCCAATCACCAAGTCATAATTTTTCTTGGCAATTTTTGTAAGCACCCGATCATTAAAATATTTGCGATGTGGGTAACCTTTTAAGAACCACCCCTTCACCGCAAAAGGATTACCTCCGCTATTTTTCACTTTCCTTTTATCGATCAATTCGGCATACACATCGATCTCTGCACCTAAAGCCCGAAATAAACGAATATGCTCATGGGTATTACGTGCGGCCCCCGTGTTTTTGGCGAGCTGCCGAGTCACCATGGCGACCCGCGTTAGCTGACCCATCTGTCATACCACCTCGCTAAGCTATACATCATCCAGATACGAGGCGCTTCATCTCTGATACCGCGCACATGTCCGTTTAAAATAGCCAAACAATAGTCACGATTTAACCAACCTTCCGAAAAAATTCGACTGGTTTCAAATTGATGCCTCACCAATTTACCCATATCCTGATGCAACCATTGTTTAAATGGAAAAGAAAAACCCATTTTCGGTCGATCGATGATATCTTTAGGTAAATATCCATAGGCAAAATCTTTCAATAACGCCTTCTTAGATTGATTGCTTATTCGGCTCATTCCTGGTAAACAAAACACTTTCTCAACCAAATCCTGATCTAAAAAGGGTGACCGTGCTTCTAATGAGTTTAACATGCTAATGCGGTCCACTCTTTTTAACAAAATTTCACTCATCTTTGCAAAGATCTCGACATATGAAATTAAGCTAACTAAATCGGGCACTTTACCCAATAGATTTTGCTGCGATTGTTGCAATGTTTTGATATATTCATACCCTAAATTCGTATTGGTGTCGCCATGATAACGTTGTCCCAAAACTCGGCCAAATAAGGTCTGCGGAATACCAAACGAAGAACCCATATAAAGGGGTTCATGCTGCACATGGCGCCGCCATAAGTCCCATCGCCGATGGCCTCGATTGCTATAACGCCCCAGCCAACCTAACATATAATGCCCAAAGCTCGCCAAACCATGGGCAAAACTGCCCTGCTGTCTTCCCAAGAGACGAAGCTGCTTCATCATCGAATTGTAGCCAAAAAATACCTCGTCAGCCCCTTCCCCCACCAGCGTCACTTTATAACCTTCGCGATGCGCTTTATCACTTAAATAATACAAAGGAACCCATACCCAATCAGCAATCGGTTCATCTAAAACAGAGGCATCATCCGATAATATATCCATCACTTGACGATCATCAATATAAACGGCTTCATGATCCAGCTGATATCGATCCGCCACCATTTGCGCATACTCAAACTCGTTATCTTTTGGATGGTCTTTATAACCAATGCAATAGGAACGCAATGGCTGATTGTGGTTTGCCGAAGCCATGGCCGCCAACAACGAAGAATCAATGCCGCCACTTAAAAATAAACAAATGGGCACATCACTGACTAAACGACGACGTACGGCTTGTATCAGCAACGCCTCAATGCTTAATGGCGACTCAGTGCCCGCCAGATAATGTTGATAAGGTGTCCAATATGTTTTCGCCTGAATTGTGTTTTTATTATCAAGAAAAAAATACTGAGCAGCGGGCACCGACTGAACACCCGTTAATAAATGTGATGTTGGCGGGGAAAATTTAAGCGTTAAAAAAGCCGCTAAACCTTCCCCAGATAACGGCGGCCGGATGGGCAACAACTCAAGCAATGCCGCTAATTCTGAGGCAAAATAAAAAACGCCCTCATGTTGATAATAATACAGCGGTTTTTTAGCAAAACGATCTCTGGCTAAAATCAACATTTGACGATCCACATCAAAAATCGCAAAGGCAAACATACCCACTATTTTTTTTAATAATCTATCGATACCCCAGTGTTGATATCCTTTCAATAAGACTTCAGTATCACTCGCTGTCACAAATGTCACACCGGCAATCATTAACTCCTTGCGTAATTCCTGGTAATTATAAATTTCGCCGTTAAATGTAATCCAGTTTTTCTGATCACTTGTTGACATGGGCTGATCTGCCCTAGGATCCAGATCAATAATGGATAATCGAGTATGCGCCAATGCCACGCCGTGAGCAGGAATAACATGAATTCCTTGTCCATCCGGTCCCCGATGGTGTAAACGCTGCAAGCCACGTTGTAAATTGACTCTGACGGCCACTTCATTCAGATTGTCAGCCGCACTGTACAAACCCAATATCCCACACATAACAAACACTCACCCTAAGCCAAACGCCATTATCGTGCAGAATACTATTGATTTCAAATTGATGCTTATCTTGCAGTCCATAGAACGAAACACGTCACTCGACAGTTAACAAACAGTCGTGTACATTTAATGAGTAAATTTCATTTTATGAGGAAATCACTAAACATGGCAAAAACCAAGAAATTAAAAAATGAAACTGAATTAGTCAAAGAAGCGATTCGAGCAGGCATGAAATACGGGGAGGATCGAGGTGTCGTTGAATTCGAACCCACCGATTCGGCCGCCGAAAAAATTGAGTACATTTATCGCCTATTAGTGCATGATAAAGTGATCCAAACCATGCCTCAAGATCAAATATCACAAAAATCCATGCGCCATCGACTCGCTATTTGGGCGAGCAAACAACTGCCTAAACCCTAACGTTTCAAAAAAAGTGAGGAAAAAAGCTTTAGTTGCTGTCGATAAGGGCGAAAGCTTCCGCGTCCTCGGTCATTGCTCCTGCATTACCCTACGCAGTCGTGCTCACGCCCCTCACCTAGAGCGCCTACTTTTAGCACCGACATCCTTGTCGGTAAACGGAGCTTTTTCTAAATTGAGCCATGTCACTCATAGTGAGTTTTAGAAAAAGCGAGTATTCGTTCTTAGAGGTGGTAAATAAAGCCGTGTAACGGTTTTTAACCCGTTTTTTTGAAACGTTAGGGTAAAGATCATCCTTATACTCAAATAAACATCACCGCAATTTTTCTTGCGTTTTCTTCTGTTGCAGTTCCCATAACTGGGCATAACGGCCTTGTTGCTGCAACAATTTCACATGCTCACCCTGCTCGATAATTCGCCCTTGATCCAGCACTAAGATGACATCCGCATCCACAATGGTCGACAACCGATGCGCAATCACCAACGTCGTATGATTGACAGCCGCTTGTTTTAATGCCGCCAAAATCACCTGCTCTGAATGGCTATCTAAGGCCGATGTGGCTTCATCAAAGATCAATATTTTCGGCTTTTTTAGGATCGTTCGCGCAATCGCCACCCGTTGTTTTTCCCCACCGGAAAGCTTTAATCCCCGCTCACCCACCACGGTTTCATACCCTTCGGGCAAGCTGATAATAAAATCATGAATATTGGCAATTTTAGCGGCCGCAAAAATCTGCTCTTTCGATGCCGAAAAATTCGCATAGGCTAAATTATAAAAAATCGTTTCATTAAACAGCACCGTATCTTGCGGTACGATGCCAATGGCTTGCCGCAGACTTTGCTGTGTTACATCGGCGACGTTTTGATCATCAATAAACACGCCCCCCGAGGTCACCTCATAAAAGCGAAACAACAAGCGGGCCAAGGTGGATTTCCCCGCACCACTAGCCCCCACCACCGCCACTTTCTGACCCGGTTGGATGGTAAAATCGACCTGGTGTAAAATAGGCCGATTCGTCTGATAGGCAAAACTCACCTGCTTAAACTTGACCTCACCGCGTGTCACGACAAGTGGCTTAGCATCGGGCTGATCTTTGATTTCCGGCGTTTCACGCAATAGCTTAACGAGCTGATCCATATCTGCCAGGGAATATTTTATTTGCCGATACACCATCCCCAAAAATCCCAAAGGCATAAATAACTGCAACAAAAATGCATTCACTAATACCAGGTCCCCCAAGGTCATGTCACCATCAACGACCTCAGCCGCCGCAAAAAACATCACCAACGTAACGCCGATGGCAATGATCACAGCCTGACCCACATTCAATATCGAAATAGCCGCCTGGCTACGAACCGCGTTATCCTCCCATTCACTCAATGTTTCATCGCAGCGCCGTGACTCACGCCGCTCGTTACCAAAATATTTGACGGTCTCATAATTGATCAGGCTATCAATCGCGTCGTTATTCGCCTGGGATTCCAACCGGTTCATGGTGAGTCGATACTCCATACGCCAATTCATCATATAAAGCGTAAAGGTCACATAAACCGCCACACAAGCAAAAATAATTACCGTAAAAACCACATCGTATTGCACCATCAAAAAAGTGGCCACCAGCAAAAACTCCACCATGACAGGAAAGATGCTAAACGTGAAATAATTTAATAAGGTACTTAAACTGCTAGCGCCTCGTTGCAAATCTCGGCTAATCGCCCCTGTTTTACGCTCTAAATGAAAGCGCAAGGATAAGTCATGCAAATGCTCTAAGGTACGAATGGTCAGACGGCGCATGGCTCGATAACGAACCCGAGTAAACAAAATATCTCGCAATTCGCTGAGCAGCGAGTTACTAAAACGCAATACGCCATAAGCCAGCAACAAAAATACCGGCATCATCAATGTGATACCCGACGTCGCATCCAAGCGATCAATGATCTGCTTGAGAACCACCGGTATGCCCACAATCGCGAATTTAGCCAATAGCAAGCACAGCAAGGCTAACAATACCCGCCCCCGATATTCCCAAAGATAAGGCATTAATGCCTTAACATTGCTCCAGTCATTGCGGTCAACACTAGGCGCATCCATGTAACGAAAAGGTCTACTCATGAATTTCTCTGTTATTTTTGAATCGAAAATGACCTCAACTGAGGATATAATGTGATCGTTATGGTGGGTGTTCCGATCAGTAACACACTCAATCCGAAAATGATCGGCGGGATAATACTATCCTGCGATGTAAATATGGTGTAATTAATTAATGAATTCAATTGTTGTCACTGCATTATACAAATTTGTCAATCTCCCTGACTTCGAGGCACTCAAAGCGCCGCTCATGGATTTTTGCCAAACACAAAAAATAACCGGCACGCTGTTGCTCGCCTCAGAAGGCATTAACGGTACCATCGCTGGCAGCCGTGTCGGCATTGACGCCGTACTGGAATACTTGCGGACCGATGCTCGCCTCAGCGACCTTGAACATAAAGAATCATTCACCACCAAACCACCGTTCATTCGGTTAAAAATCAAACTCAAAAAAGAAATTGTCACCTTAGGGGTTGCCAACCTTAACCCCAATAAAACCGTGGGACAATACGTCGAGCCAGAACACTGGAACGCCTTAATCTCTGACCCAGAAGTCATGCTGGTTGATACTCGCAACCATTACGAAGTCGATGTTGGCAGCTTTCAAGGGGCTATCAACCCAAAAACCAACACCTTTCGGGAATTCCCTGACTATGTCGCCGAACACCTCAGCACCAAAAAACCCAAAAAAGTGGCCATGTTCTGCACCGGCGGTATTCGCTGCGAAAAAGCCAGCGCCTATTTATTGGAACAGGGATTTCAGGCGGTCTACCATCTCAAGGGTGGCATATTAAAATACCTGGAAACCATTCCTGAAGCACAAAGCTTATGGCAAGGGGATTGTTTTGTTTTTGACGAACGAGTCACCGTCACCCATGGTTTACAGCAAGGCATTTATGATCAATGTTACGGCTGCCGCTCCCCCATCTCTGAGCAAGACAAACAATCACCCGCTTATCAAAAAGGCGTTTCTTGCCCCAAATGCATCAACGAGCTGACCTCGGAAAAAAGAGCCAAAACCGAAGAACGTCAACATCAAGTCGAATTAGCCGCCAAACGTGATCAACGCCATATTGGGCAAAAAATCGAAAAACATTCAACCGCGGCCCCGATCATCAAACAAAGCGGCCATGATGCCTAAGCCAAGCAAAAAATACCAACGATTAAAAAGCCTCTTGATCAATGTGCTCATCCTGCTTGCTGTTTATTTTGCCGTGCAGCTCTATCAAACACGCACCACAGCTTCAGGCCAAGCACCGGAGCTACAAGGCATGTTATTAGATGGACAATACTTTACCAGCCTAGCACAATTAGAAAAACCTGCACTGGTACATTTTTGGGCTACCTGGTGTAAAATATGTCAGTTTGAGCACAGCAGCCTCAATGACATTACCCAAGACCATGCCGTCATTGCTGTTGCCAGTCAATCTGGCGATTTATCCACCGTAAAACATTTTGCCGAAAAAAACCACATCAACTACCCAACCATCGTTGATGTGCATGGTATACACACAAAAAACTGGGGCATCCAAGGCTTCCCAACCTCATTCATTATTGATAAAAACAACCAGATACGTTTTACTGAAGTGGGCTTAACCTCCGAACTCGGTCTTCGTTTCCGGCTTTGGTTGGCTAAATTTTTTTAATAGGCTATTTAGTGGGAGATTCACTGCCATTAAGCTGATTGCCTGACAAAACTATTCACCAGTTTGAGCATTTTCATCTCACTTCAAAGATTTGGACACTGATTTCAAACTCATTGATGATTGAATTAGGCGGCCGATAGCGTTTGCTGGGAGACAAGGGCTCGGGATCGACTGCACTCGGCAACCCCATTTTTTTAATCAATTGATGACCCTTCGTGCTAGCGGCTAGCACCCAGCGCCAACCTATTTTTGGTAGTGGGTCAAACCTGTGAATTGGCGTATAATTACAGGCATGACATATTATCAAAAAGCCAGCGGCCCAAATTGTGGTCGCACCGAAATTGTAAAAG
>VAPK010150252.1_pt1 | contig 11413 bp, 14 predicted proteins | sample 3395031 | NCBI WGS metagenome assembly VAPK01 (sample SAMN08290443, study PRJNA428436) | hydrothermal vent metagenome | isolation source: Deep-sea hydrothermal vent chimney 1 | place: Pacific Ocean: Juan De Fuca Ridge
GCCACCTCGGCGATACGGCCGGAACCCTTAGTGACAACGATAAAATTAATCAGCACCATAATCAGAAAAATAATAAGCCCGACGGCATAATTACCGCCCACCACAAAATTGCCAAAGGACTCAATTACCCGCCCCGCCGCCCCCGGCCCCTCATGACCGTGCAGAAGAATAAGCCGGGTTGAGGCAATATTTAACGACAGGCGGTAAAGGGTAGTCAGCAGCAGGAGAGACGGGAAGGATGAAAAATTTAAGGGGTTGGTATTATACATGGACATCAGGAGGATAATGAGACCCATGGTAATGCTTAAAGAAAGCAGAATATCCAGCACCATGGTGGGCAGCGGTATAATCATGATAAAGAGCAGCGCTACCACTCCGAGAGCCACGACAAGACTGGAGGCCTCTATATTTATGGCCTTTAAACCACCAGTTGCTGTTTGTGCATTTTCTGCCATAATTTGCTTTTTACGTTGATATCAAAATATTCATATCGCGGGGCAGTTTAAAACCCTGCCGCCCTGACGACCCGTCAGGCCCGCCGCCTTTTATTCCGAGCCCCGTAAACATAGGCCAGAATCTCAGCCACCGGCTGAAAGAGATTATCCGGGATTGGTTCGTTGATCCGGGCCGTCTTGTAGAGGGCCTGAGCCAGGGGTTTATCCTCCAATATCGGCACACTATGCTCAGCCGCCACCTCCTTGATCCGATGGGCAATGGCCCCCGCCCCCATGGCCACCACAAGGGGCGCGGCCATCTGGGCGGCGTCATAACGCAGAGCCACGGCAAGACGGGTCGGGTTGGTGATAATGACATCGGCCGTGGGCACCTCGTCCATCATCCGCCTTCTGGCCATCTCCATCTGCAGGGCACGAATACGACCCTTGACCTGCGGGTCACCCTCGGTGGTTTTGGCCTCCTCCTTGACCTCCTGCTTTGTCATCTTCATCTTTTTCAGGAACTGCCAGCGCTGAAAGGCGTAATCGGCCGCCGCCAGCAGAGCGATGGTCAGAGCGCATTTTAAAAATATCCAAAAGGCCGTCCGCCCGGCAAAGATCATTATCTGATACGGCGTCTGATCCATGAGCGGGATAAAGGCGGGCAACGCCTCTTCGACCACCCTGTAGGCAACATAACCGATGAGCCCGATCTTTAATAATGATTTAATCAACTCCGCCAAGGCCTGCATGGAGAATTTCTGGCCCAGCCCCTTGATGGGATCAATTTTGGCTATATCCGGCTTTATCTTTTCAGTGGTAAAGAGAAAGCCCACCTGAGCGTAATTAGAAGCCAGGGCGGCAATAAACACAGCCAGCATCACCGGCCCGAGAATCATTATACTGTAAATCATACTCTCCCTGACCAGATGAACCATATTATCAGGAATGACTTTAATCTGAGCGGCGTTGGAGAGATAATGGCGGATCAACTCTTCCAAAGTATGAATCAGAAAGCCGCTCAGCAGGTAGATAGTAAACAGGCTGGCCAGCAGGACGGCGGCCGAGGGGATCTCAACACTCTTGGCAATATCGCCCTTATCCCTGGATTCCTGCAGACGCCTGGGGGTAGGGACCTCGGTTTTTTCCTGCCCGCTGGATTCATCCGCCATCTCTTATCCTCCGAGCCCCATGGTCAGATAGCGCATATTCAAGCCCAGTTGATTAAAATTTTTAATCAGCAGAGGCATTAAATAGCTCAATGACAGGCCAATAAAGATAAAACCAACGCCAATGCTGAGCGGCATGGCGACAATCATAATGGGTACCTGGGGTACAGTCTTGGCGATGATACCCATGGCAACGTTGGTCAGAAAGAGCGCCACCCCGGCCGGAGCCATAATCTGAATACTGAACATAAACATATGAGAGGCCCCCTGCATCACTCCGCGCAGGGTAGCACCGGAGATATGCAGGGTGCCGGGCGGCAGCCAGGTAAAACTCTCCACCATGGTTCTGATAAAAATATAGTGGCCGTTGATGCTCAGGAAAATCAGGATAGCGACAATATTCCACAGATAACCGACGAGAGAAACCTGGGTGCCGAATTGCGGATCCATGGCCCCGGCCATCCCCATACCCATGGCGATACTTACCTCCTGACCGGCAATATCCAGAGCGGCCAGCATGAGGTGGGCCAGGAGGGCCAGAATGGCGCCAATGGAAATTTCAGTAACAACAAAGATGGTGAGTCCGACAACAGTGCGAGGCAGAAGGGCCGGGGAAATATGCAGCACCGGCAGCAAAACTAAGGAGATAGCCAGGGTGGCCAGGGCCTTGACCTGAGTCGGCACACTGGGAGAGCCGATAATAGGCATCATAAAGACTAAGGGGCCAACCCTGGTCATGATAATCAGCATGCTGAAAACCTGGCTTAATGTCCAATGGAGCAGAGCGGTATCAGTCATAGCCTTTACCTGTCCTCAATGAATCAGCCCCGGCAGCCTGGTGAACAGGGCATGGGTATAGTCGGTCAGTTTAATCATCATCCAGGACGAGAAAAAAAGAAGGGCGAACATCACCGCCACAATCTTGGGAACAAAGGTCAGGGTCATTTCCTGAATTTGGGTCACTGCCTGAAAAACAGCGATAATGAGGCCGACGACCAGACCTACCAGCAGCAGAGGGGCCGAGAGTAAAAGAGCTATAAAAACAGCATCCTGCCCCAGATTTATGGCCTGCAGTGCGGTCATCTCTTAAACCCCGAAGCTTTTAATTAACGAGCCCACCATTAAATGCCAGCCGTCAACCAAGACGAAAAGCAGTAGTTTAAAGGGCAGAGATATCATAACTGGCGGCAGCATCATCATCCCCATGGAGAGCAGGACGCTGGAGACCACCATATCAATAACGAGAAAGGGGAGAAAAAGCACAAAGCCGATCTCAAAGGCGGTCTTCAGCTCACTGATCATAAAGGCCGGCACCAGCACTGAGGTGGGGACATCAGCCTTGTTTTCCGGCTTTTTAAGCTTGGCGATAGACATGAAAAGAGCCAGATCCTTCTGTCTCGTCTGCTTGAACATAAAGGCCCGCAGGGGTTTAAGGCCGGTGGTGAAGGCCTGCTCCGCCGTAATCTTCTTATTGAGATAGGGCTGCACCGCCTGACTGTTCATCTGACTGAAAACCGGGGTCATTATAAACAGAGTCAAAAACAGGGAGAGCCCCACCAGCACTTGATTGGGCGGCGTGGTCTGGGTGCCCAGGGCCTTTTTCAAAAATGAAAAGGCGACAATCAGACGGGTAAAGCAGGTCATCATCAGCAGAATAGCCGGAGCGACGGAGAGAATGGTAAAGATAAGGAGAATCTCAATAAGGGTGGAGACCTGTTGGGGATTGTTAGTCTCGCCCAGGCCAATCCGCATGGTGGGCAGCTGTAAGGCCAGCCCCCTGGCAGGCAGCAGGAGAACAATGGCGGCGGTAAAAAACAAAAAACCGCAGCTCGTCCCCAAGATTGCCAGCCCCCTATGCCTTCGACCGCTCATGGTTGATTCCTTCTCCGTTTGAATTTCTGGAAAACTTCGGAATAGCCCGTCTCAAGGCGGCGCTGAAGGAAGCGCCGGGCCCGCCGCCCTCAACCGGACTCTTATCCCCATCCAGATCCCCGCTTTTTAAATGGGTAAGTAAATTAATATTATGTTCGGTGATCCCAAGAGCCATATATTTACCGGCAACATTGGCAATGGCGATATATTTTTTGGGGGCTACCATCCTGGTTTCAATGATCTTGATCCGAGTGCCGCCGCCCTTAACTCCCTGGGCCAGGCCGCTTTTTTTAAGGATATATATAAGCAGAAGCAAAAGGCCCACCACAAGAGCCAAAGCACCGGCCATGCGGGCCACCGCGGCCATCATATTCATGGTTTCAGAGGCCGCGGCCGCCGGTTTAGACGAAGCGGCGGCCGCCTGACCGGCCATGGTAAGGAATCCGGCCTGGTATGCGAAAATCGATTTGATAGACATCAGCCCATATTCTTAATACGTTCGGCCTGGCTGATGATCTCGGTGATCCGTACCCCGAAGCGGTCATTAACCACGATGACCTCACCTTTGCCGAGGAGTTTATTATTAACGAAAATTTCCACCGGTTCACCGGCCCCCTTGTTTAACTCAACCACCGAGCCCTGGGAGAGCTGCAGCATATCGTTAATAATCATGGAGGTATTCCCCAGCTCCACGGTAACCTTCAGGGGAATATCAAGCAGAAAATCAAGGTTATTAGCCTCTTCATCGCCCACCGCCGCCCCATTACCGAGTTCATCGAAAGAGGCAGGGGCGCCGTCATCTTTATTTTGGTCATCTAAGGCGGCAGCCCAGTCGTCAGCGCTGGTATCCGGCTCGGCGGCCGGGGCCGCAGCCGTCTCTTCTGTGGTTTCAGTTGTGTTTTCTTCTGTCATGTTTCTCTCCTTGATAACTTCCGCTGTACGTACATCAGAACAATAATCACCACGCCGTAACTTATTGAGCAGTGTTCTTTTTAATCCCTTTCCTGATCATAGACCTTACGTTTAATAAGAAAAGCCTTGTTGCCGCGATGAACCCCAGGCGTGCCCATATATTTTCTTACCCCGGACACAAAGGCCGGCAGAAGATCATCACGGCGGCGGTTCAACTGAATAATATCACCCTTGACCAGCTCAATGATATCACCGGCCGGAATCATCACCGAGCCCAGCTCGGCCTGAAAGGTAACCGGGATATTTTTTATATTTTCCTGCAGGGTATTGGCCAGCAGCAGATCCTCCTCGCTCTTCTCACGCTGAAAGGAGGTCATGAGCTTAGATTTAACCGATTCTAAATTAGACAGTGGAATACAGGAGGTGATACTGCCCACGGCCCGGTCCATATCAACATCGTAACGATTGATAATGACGATATCCTCCGGTTCACATATCTTGGCGAATTGGGGGTTAATCTCGTTCCGTACATACTGAATCTTGACTGGATGCAGCGAGTACCAGGCCTTCTCCAGATCGTTCAAGAGAATATTGATGACCCGGTGAATCAGGCGCTGTTCAATGGCCGTGAAATCCCGGCCCTCAATGCGGATATTCCGCGCCCCGGTACCGCCGAGAAAGGACTCCACCAGGGCGAAAACCAGCTTGGGCTCCAGAACGAGAAGGGCCATCCCCCGAAAGGGCTCCATCTTGAAGATCTGCAAACTGCTTGGCACGGGCAGGGTACGCACAAAGGCCCCGAAGCGCTCCAGTTCCATGGGCACCGCCGTTACATCAAGCACCTTACGCAGGGTATTGGCAAGAGAGGAACGCATTGCCCTTAAAAAGGAGTCATTAATGACCTCCATGGCGGGCATCTTGAGCTGTACAATACCCTGCTGCCTGGTAAAATCATAGGCCGCGTACCCATGCTCCTCTTCGGGAGCCGCGGTTTCTTCCAGCTCTTCAATATCACCCCCGGAAATGCCTTTCAGCAGAGCATCTACTTCATCCTGACTTAATATCTGTTCCATGCCTTAATTCCCGGCCGTCGGTTTAGTGCTTCGCATATTTATTATTCCTGTCGTACCTGCCAAGTGCCAGTTCCTATTGAATAACAAAATTAGTGAAATATATATTCTTAATTTTGTTAGGGCGCAGAATCATATTAAAACGGGCCAATAACTCGTCCCGTATCCGAATTTTCCCCTCAGGAGTCATGACCTCATCAAAGGTGAGACTGGTCAGGAACATAATGACCATATCCCTGATCTTAGGGGTGTAGGGCTTGAGTTTATCCGCTGTGGTATTGTCTCCCAGCTCCAGGGTTATCCCCAGCTTGAGGTAGCGCTTGCCGCTGGGGTCAGACAGGTTGACAACAAAGGGATCAAGAGGCACCATTACGCCAATTTTATTTTCATTCTCCTGCTTTAATTTTACCACGCTCACCGCCGGGGCCGGCTTCATGAATTTGGTATAGGCAAAAAAACCGCCGCCGCCAAGAAGCAGGACAAGCACGCCGATAATGCCAAAGAGTAAAGCTTTACTCTTTTTCTTGGGAGCATTACCGTTTTCAGCCTCTTTCTCGAGATCATCTGCCATGAGCTATCTCCTTAAATATTTTTAGTACGTTATGGATACTGAGCAAAGACCGTGCCAGATATTTCCACCAACAGCCCCAAGTGAGCGCGGGACAAGAAGCTATAGCACAGCGCCGAGCCGGCAACAACTACCATTCCACCCCACGCCCCGGCGACAGCCAGAGCTCTTTGACAAAAAAGTAGGACTAATATCTATAATATACTGAAAGCACACGAGAATAAAATACAAATAAGAAAATAAAAAACATACCGCTTTTACTTTGCCTGGCGGGGGATTTTTTGCATATTTTTGACACAGCGCCAAAAATATCGCCTTTATTTACATTTAAAAAGCAAATCCCATAAAAAAACGCTCGAAAAAGTAGCAAAAAAACGCCGTATATTTTAATGTAAGACGCTGGTATAAAACTAAAGGCATAAAATCTGGCATGCCGGCGACGGCATCTATAAATAAAAGGAAGAGCTCGTAAGCGAACGTCGTGAGACTGCGATCTAAAGCACTGATGAACTCTTACACTATCGGGCAGCACCAACTTTGGTGCCCTGCCCTTGGTGGACTATTACGATAAAAGCATGGAGCATCACGCTTCGACAATGATGAAAATAAGCCGGGTTCAACCGGATAAGGGAGTGTCTTAATGTATGATTTAAAGGGGAAGGTGGCCCTGGTTACCGGCGGTTCACGAGGAATCGGCAAGGCAATCGCACTGAAATTCGCGGAAAACGGGGTAAATCTAATAGTAAACTACATCCGCCACCGGCAGGAAGCAGAAGAGACCGCCAAATTGGTTGAGTGCTTCGGGGTAAAATGCATAATTGTTAAGGCCAATGTCGCCGATGACAAGCATGTTAAGGCCATGTTCGGACGTATCAGGGAGGAATATGGCCGCTGCGATTTTTTAATAAGTAACGCCGCCTCCGGAGTTTTGAAGCCGGTCATGGAACTCGACAGCCGGCATTGGAACTGGGCCATGGATATTAATGCCAGGGCGCTCCTGATTCTGGCCCAGCAGGCAGTTCCCCTCATGGACGGCCAGGGCCGGATTATCGCGATCTCCAGTCTCGGCTCGGTAAGAGCGGTGGAAAACTATACGGCAGTGGGGGCCTCCAAGGCGGCCCTGGAATCCCTCGTCCGCCATCTCGCCGTAGAACTCGGCCCTCTGGGAATCACAGTCAACACTGTAAGCGCCGGAGCCGTGGATACCGAGGCCCTGAAAAAGTTCCCCAACCGCAAGATAATTTTGGATACCGCCCTGGCCCGCACCCCCCTGGGCCGCCTGACATCTCCAGAGGACGTGGCCAATGTCAGCCTCTTTTTATGCAGTAAACCCGCCGAGATGATCCATGGTCAGACCATTGTCGTGGACGGCGGTTACTCAATCCGAGCCTGATAATGAGCGCCGCGCCACCACCTGAAGCAGGGATATTCCGCACCCAAGGATCGTTAATTCTGGCTTCCGGCTCTCCCCGGAGGCGGGAGATGCTTGCCGCCCTGGGACTGGATTTTGAGATAATGACAACAGAAATTGATGAAACAGAAAAAGTCGATGAAGAAGCGGAGCATCTCGTCAAACGCCTCGCGGCCGCCAAGGCCAGCGCGGCTCAGGTCACGAAAGATGACAGCTGGGTTCTATCCGCCGATACCGCGGTAGTGATTAACAGCACCATCCTTGGTAAACCCGGTAACAACGAAGAGGCCGCGATAATGTTGACCCGGCTGGCCGGTCATCGCCACGAGGTATGGACTAGTTTTTGCCTGCTTAACCATCAACGTAATATTTTTATCTGCCACGCCATTCGTACGGAGGTGAGGTTTGCCAACTGGCCGCCGGAGATATGCCGGGCCTACGCCGCCACCAATGAGCCCCTCGATAAGGCCGGAGCCTATGGCATTCAGGGGATTGGCGGCTTCATGATCCAGGAAATATCCGGTTCATATTCCAATGTGGTGGGGCTGCCCCTGGCCGAGGTACTAACGGAAATGCTCCGTTTGGAAATAATAAAGGTGGTTCAAGCTTAAACGTCTCTGGTTTTTTGCCGCAAGCGGCGGTGATATTCCACACTGCGCCGCCCCTCTCGCAGCATTATCCAGCACAGAGAAAGATGAATGGCCAGCACCAGCATAAGCCGCAGCCCTATGGGCCTGACCCCCAGAATCCGCCAGCTAACAAAACCGGCATTGGCGATTATATTCAGGGCGGCGGCAATTCTGAGCGGCAGAACCCATCGCAGACATATGACGCTTCTTGATTCTAAGTTATCTTGTCTGAAAAGATGGTTACAGCAAATCACGATTTAGGCCTCCAGTCAAAAGTTACGATGATTCTATAAAAAGAGTAGCCGCGTGACTTAACAGTTGTCAAGTATATGCCCTGATTTTTATTAGCTCCCCGCTGTTACAAGCGGCTAATCTGAATGTATGATTTCTACCCATATCTGAGCGATCTGGGAATATAGGGGCACTCCGGGGGCTAAGAGAGCGCCGCAAGGCCGGAGAAATTAAGTCAATGAAGGTTTGACGGATGGATGAACATAAAATAAGCCGGGGCGGAGTACCCATGGTCAAAATTAACGGCCGAAAAATTCGTGAATTGCGTGAGGCGCAAGATCTAACCCAACTCTACATGGCGACAACGGTTGAAGTGACAACGGATACCATTTCCCGTTGGGAAAACCGCCGTTACCCATCCATAAAGAAAGCCAACGCCCTCAAGCTGGCCGAGGCCCTGCAAGTTAAACTGAGCGAAATTCTCGATGAGGAGGAGAAAACAAGCCAGCCGCAGGTAAAACATGATATGGCCGAAAATGCTCCACCCCCGGCCGCCCCAGATATTATCCCGCCCAAAACAGCACCCGGCTCTAAAAAAAAATCCCTGCCGCTCATCACGGCTGCAGGCATTGGGATAATTATCGCGGCCCTCTGGTGGTGGCAGAGTTCCTATCTTAATCCCCGCATCTCAGCCCAACGTATATTACCCGCCCACAGCGTACCCGGACGTTCATTCCCCGTCCTGCTGCGTATCAGAAATACCGGCCGCAAACCTCTATCTTTTATCATCAGAGAATATATTCCTGCCGGCGCCAAAGTCATATTACCCCATTCCGCCGCCGCGGTAACGGTGGACAGCAAAACCGGCAGCCTGAAATGTCTGGGCCGCATAAAACATGGCGAGCTGACCCTGGGCTATGTCCTCAAGACCAACCGCGGCACAACGGCTACCCTGAAACTGCGGGGCACCATTACCTCCCGTCGTTTTGGCGGCCGGCCGCAAGCGATAACCGGTAATAATGAAATCAAGATGCTCCCCTTCCACTGGGCCGACAAGAATATGGACAACCGCATTGACGATCAAGAGATTCTAACAGTATATGACGATTATTCCGAGGTCAAGGGCCTGAAAATCGACATGGATCTTATTGAAGACATCTGGTTCGGCAGCAGCTACAGCTGGAATGCCAAGACCGGCAAATTTATAATTAAGCCATAGCCGCAAACCTCAAACAATCTCAGAATTATGGACTTCCATCATTTAAAAATTTTTGCCGCGGTTTACCAGCACAAGAGCTTTACCAAGGCCTCGGAAAAGTTAAATATCAGCCAGCCCACCATCAGCGAGCATATTAAAAACTTAGAGACGGAATTCTCCTGCCGTTTATTTGACCGCCTGGGCCGCCGCATAGCCCCAACCCCCAAGGCCGACAAACTATACCCCGATGTAATACGGCTGTTGGATAGTGTGGAAAAGCTCAGTGAGGACTTTCTCTTTGAGGAAGGCCGGGTGCGGGGGAATCTGATTATAGGGGCCAGCACCATTCCCGGCACCTATATCCTCCCCGCCCTGGCCGCTCGTTTCAGGACTACTCACCCGGGTACCGCCTTTGAGATAATAATCAATGACACCTCAAAAATAGCTGATATGGTTGTCAATCACGAAATTTTTATAGGGGTGGTGGGGGCCAGAAACAACAACCCACTGCTGGAACACTGCCCCTTTAACAAGGATGACCTGGTCTTTGTTGGGAGGGCGGATCATCAACGGCCAAGCGGGACGCCGTTGGGCGATAATCCCGTTATCCTACGGGAGGAAGGCTCCGGTACCAGAGTCAATATGCTGCGCTTACTGGCTCTGGCCGGTATTGAGATTAAAAAGGAACGAATCGCCGCCATCCTCGGCTCATCAGCCTCTGTAAAAGAGGCGATTAGGGCCGGGCTGGGGATTTCATGCCTGTCACGGCTGGCGGTACAGGATGAACTGGCAAGGGGCGAGTTCATAGAAATTCCCCTGCCCAGCCAGAATATGCGGCGTGATTTCTATCTGATACGCTACACAAAGCGCACTATGCCCAATCATTATCAGGTATTCTGGGATTATCTCCGGCAAACTTCAGTTCCTGAGAGGTGATGAGCGGCGAGAAAGGCGAGGATATCATCTTTATGGCGTTTAAAGGCCAGCGCGCTTAATTTTTTAAGTTCTCCTTCAACCTCGGTTAGGGGAGCCAGGGGCGGCATAAGCGGAAGATAATAATCAATCGCGGGCGGCGGCGAGATACGCAGTTTGTCATCCATCTTATCAACCATGGCGGGCGCCATACCGCCTTCGAGAGGGTTGTCAACGGCATCCAGTGACCTCAAGAATCCCATAATGGCGCTTAAATCGTTTTTCTGGTAGAATATTTTAATTTCCTCGCTGATCATCTTTTGTTCATCATTTAATTCTGCGAACCGGGCTCGATATTGCTCCACATGGATAGTCAGACGTTCATAACAGTCAAGCACGGCATTTTTATAGCGCCCTTTTTTAGTCAAGCCTCGTAGCCTTATCCCTTCAAAAACCCGCTGACGGATAGTAGCCGACTCAGTAAGATAGGGGTCATAAAACATCTGCTTATTTAAGCCGCTTATTGTTAGAAAACGTTCAATTAAATCCTCATCTTTTAATAAGATATAAATACGGATGAGTTCAAAGCTGATGCGCTTTTCCAGGATACAGCTGTATCTGCTAATCCCCTCCTGCAAGGCGAGTTTGTCATCTTCAATCAATTTACGAAAGCCAAAATAGCGGCTGGCGACATCCTTTTTTACCTCATAGGTAATAGATTCTCCGATATCTGTCTGCATGGCGCACCTCGAAGTAGTCTAATTAATTTTCGCTCAAAAAATCCAATAGGGTATTGTTCTTTCTATGTACCTAACGAAGCGGCATTAAACAGCCGCCTCAACCGAAATAAGTTGACCAGTTATTTTTCTAACTATACAATATTTTGTAAAAAAGTATAATATATTGCTAACTGTTCAGCAGCACCCAATCTGCGAGCGATTACTTTGAGGAAGTTACTGACAACATGCCCAACATATTGATTTTTCTACTTTTAAAATAGAGAATTA
>VAPK010828244.1_pt1 | contig 11411 bp, 8 predicted proteins | sample 3395031 | NCBI WGS metagenome assembly VAPK01 (sample SAMN08290443, study PRJNA428436) | hydrothermal vent metagenome | isolation source: Deep-sea hydrothermal vent chimney 1 | place: Pacific Ocean: Juan De Fuca Ridge
CCAAAAGGTTTTTAATTGTTTTCATTTGTAATATATTTGAGTTAATACAGCGGTAAATCTACAATAATTTTCTTTTTTAATCATTAAATAACGATTAAATTCTTGGCTTTTTTTTAACAGAAATTAACAGAAACTTAACGAGTTAAACAGGTGCAAGTGATTTAAAGGAATTGATAAATTATTCAAAATTTTAATCTTTTAAAAAAAATCATGACATCTATGAAATAAACTAACAAATAAAAAAGAGTTGAATTATTGTAGATATTTATTTGCTAGCTCTTTACCAAGTTCTACTCCAAATTGATCAAAACTATAAATATTCCATACAACTCCCTGAACAAAGGTTTTGTGTTCATAAATAGCAATCAATTTCCCTAAATTTTCGGGACTTAGTTTTTTAATTAAGATGGAATTCGAAGGCCGATTTCCATCGAATACTTTAAAAGGTAATAATTGATTTATTTTCTTGGCATGACCTTGGAATTTCATATCTAAATGGACCTCTTCTTCGGTTTTACCCATACAAAGAGCTTCTGACTGTGCATAAAAATTTGCCATTAGTTTTTGATGGTGATCCAGATTGCCATAAAGTGATTCTTCAAAACCAATAAAATCTACAGGGATTAGTTTGGTGCCTTGATGTACCAATTGCATAAAGGCATGTTGCACGTTGGTACCTGTATTTCCCCAAATAATGTTCCCGGTTTGATAATCTATTTTTTCACCATTTCTATCTACTGATTTTCCGTTGCTTTCCATGGATAATTGTTGTAAAAAAGGAGCAAATTTTTCTAAATATTGTGAATACGGAATAACAACCTCAGATTCTGTATTAAAGAAATTATTATACCAAATACTGATCATTGCCAGAACCACCGGGATATTTTTCTCAAAAGAGGTCTTTTTGAAATGCTCATCCATTAGGTATGCTCCATTTAAAAAAGAATTAAAATTTTCAAACCCGATTGATAAACTAATAGTTAACCCTACAGCACTCCAAAGTGAATAACGGCCACCAACCCAATCCCACATGGTAAAAATATTTTCTTTATCAATACCAAATTCTTTTACTTTTTTTAAATTGGTTGAAACAGCAACAAAATTATGCTTAATATCTTTTTCGGTTGCTTTTTCTAAAAACCACTTTTTAATAGTCTGTGCATTGGTAAGGGTTTCTTGAGTTGTAAAAGTTTTCGAAACAATTACAAATAAAGTAGTTTCCGGATCTAACTTTTTCAGGCTTTCACTAACATGGTCACCGTCTATATTTGAAATAAAATGAGTATTTAAGTGATTTTTGTAAAATTGTAGTGACTCAACAACCATTTTTGGCCCTAGATCAGAACCACCAATACCAATGTTTACAATATCGGTTATAGCTTTACCTGAATATCCAAGAAAGAGACCCTTTACAACCCGATTGGTAAATTCCTTTATTTTTTTTAGGGTTTGTTTTACCTCGGGCATGATATCTGTATTATCAACAAATATTTTATTATTTTTCTGATTTCGGAGAGCAGTATGTAAAACAGCTCTATTTTCGGTTGTATTTATTTTATCACCGTTAAAATATTTAGTGATAGCATCTTGAAGTTGAGATTCTTTAGCAAGATTGATTAATAATTGAAAAGACTTATCGGTGATTCTATTTTTAGAAAAATCAATTTTAAAATCGTCAAAACATAAAGAAAAAGTCTCTATTCTAGTAGCTTCTTTTTGAAAAAGAGATTTCATAGTTACATCTTTTACTTTTTCAAAATGCAATTCAAGATCTTTCCAGGATCGGGTTTGGTTTGGGCTGATATTTTTTAAGGCCATATTGATTTTAAAACACCTGCCAGATTTTAAAAATCTAGCCGGATACATTATTTTTCTGCTATTGAAGTTTCCAAATATCTTGACTGAATATTATCTATTTTTTCTTTTAAAGGTTGAATAAACAAAAAATAATCCTCTTTTAGGTTTTCTTTAATTGGGGCCGCTGAAGGTAGTTTTTCTCTAAAAGGATCAACTTGTCTTCCATTTTTCCAAAAGCGATAACACACATGTGGCCCAGCCGTATTTCCAGTCATACCAACATAACCAATAACGTCACCTTGTTTAACGTAATCTCCTTTTCTAACAGCTCTTTTTTTCATGTGAAGATATTGAGTGGAATAAGTTGAATTGTGTTTAATTTTTACATAATTTCCATTTCCACCTGCGTATCTTGAAGCGATTACAGTACCACTGGCTGTACTTAAAATCGGAGTTCCGATATTTGCTGCGAAATCTGTTCCTTTATGTGCACGAACACGGTTGCCGTAATATTTGATTCTTCTGTTCAAATTGTATCTAGAAGATACTCTGCTAAAAGGAATTGGAGCTTTCAAAAACTTTCTTCTTAGGGTTTTGGCTTTTTCATCGTAATAGTCATTCGTATTCTTTACAGAATCGGTAATAAAATTAAAAGCGTAAAGAGGGCTGTCTTTATGTTCAAAATAAGCAGCAGTAATATTACCAATTCCTACTGATACCGTATCATCAATAAATTTTTGTTCATAAATTAGTTTAAAATTATCACCTCTTTGTAAATGGTGAAAATCAATGGTCCAGGCATAGATATCTGCCATTTCCAGCGCAAGAATATAATCCAGATCTTGATCGCTTATTGCTTCAGAAAGCGAGGACTCTATGATTCCTGAAGCTGTTCTGATTTCTGTTCTAACATTTTTTCTACCAAATGTTGTTTGAATAGAATCGGTAAAATCAACAATTAGATATTCTACTTTGTTGGGTTGGTAAATGAACACTTGTGCTTGTTCTGTAGAATCATTTTTAGCTAAGATAGTATAGGGTTTACCTGCTCTTAATTTTCGGATATCAAATGTATCTTTGGCGGCTTCCGCAATGTTGTAAATAGCAGGGTATTCAATATGGTATCGCTCTAATATTTCACCAAAACTTTCACCACTTTTTATTGTATCTCTAAAAACCTTGTAATTATTTAATATATAACCAAATTCTTCTATTATTATAGGTTTTTCCTCTTCAACTATTTTTACTTCGGTTATTTCATTGGCCTCTTTTTTACAAGAATTAAAAAGTAGTAAACCAATAAGAATCAAAACTATTTTATTCACGAATCGTATTTTCTTTTTATTTGTGCAAAGCTAGAGAATTTATAAAAAAATAAATTAAAAATTTAGTTAAATATTATGGGAAAGCTATTTGCCAGACCTTTATATTGAAATAACTCAGCTTTTATTGAACCAACCAATATGGATGCTTTTATTTTAATGGGGATTTTATTTTGGTCGTCTGTAATCCAAAAGGTAACAGTTTCCTTGTCGTTAAACACCCGACCCGCTACAACACTGGGTTTTAAGACCAAGGTTTTTACTTTACCAAAATTAGTTTTAATAACTTCTCTTTTAACTAAAATAATATTTGTTTTATATATTTCTTGATCGAAAAACATATTCACAGCTATTTCATCACCAATAGACAAAGAATCAAAGTTTTTTTCTCTCAAATAGTACAAAGTTGAAAGCATATCCTGAATATCATTTTCAATTGAATACAATTTTTCTGTATTGTGCTTATGGTTAACTACATTAGCCTGTAGGTCTTCATAATTAAAATAGATCTCTTTATCTTTTTTATACCCACCTTCATTTATTTTTCGAATAAAATGAACCGGTTTTTTGGTTTGTTTATCGATATAGGTTTCGTAAATATCGAGTACCGGGAAAAAAAGATTAACCATGCCAGTTGTCCATCCTTTACCTTTCACATGAAATAAAGTATCGTTTTTTTCTATATGGTTTTGGACTTCTAAAGTTGCAATTCCAGCATTTAAAATGCCATAACTTATACGATATTTTAATGATTCACCCTCTTTGTAAGCATTTAAATCATTTTGTGAATAAGATATTAATGAAGCAATATAAATTAAGAATAGTACCTTTTTCATTTTTACAGAACTCTTAAAAGAGACTTTAATTGTTGAATCAAATTTATAAAACCATTTAAATCTCTATCTATTACCAATCAAATATATTTAAACTTGAGCAGCTATCGCTGTGTTTAATTAATTTTTAAAATTACTAACACCTTCATTTAACCAAGTCAAATATTCGTCGATATCAGAGTTATAAGCAATGTGTTCGTTTAAATTATTTCCTTGGTGATCTAATAAGACATAATATGGTTGTGCATTGGCTTTGTACTTCATTATTTGAAATTCACTCCACTTTTTACCAATATATGTTACCTTTTTACCTGTTAATTTTGAAGTATATTGTTCACTTTCAGGTAAAGGTCTTTTATCGTCTACATATAATGAGATCAAAACAATCTTGTTTTTAAGCACTTGTAAAACTTTTGGATCAGACCAAACCCTTTCCTCCATTTTGCGACAATTTACACAGGCGTGACCAGTGAAATCCAACATTGCAGGTTTATTTACTTTTTTGGCATAAGCCATACCTTCTTCATAATCATCAAATGAAATAATATCGTGTGGACCCAAATGAGCTCCTTCCGGGATTTCGGGAATTCCTCCTATTCCACCGCTACCTAACTTAGTATATCCAACACCATATGTTGATTCACTATAATGCATTGGAGGTGGAAAACCGCTAATTAATTTTAGAGGAGCTCCCCATAAACCGGGGATCATATAAATTGTAAAAGCCAAAATTACAAGACCTAAACTTAGTCTGCCAACAGAAATATGAGGCAGATCAGAATCGTGAGGTAATTTAATCTTGCCGAATAAATATAATGCTAAGACACCAAAAATGGTGATCCAAATAGCAATAAAAACCTCTCTTTCCAACCAGTGTCCTTGTAATACCAAATCTGCATTCGACAAGAATTTAAATGCCAGGGCTAGTTCTAAAAAGCCTAAAAACACTTTTACCGTATTTAGCCATCCTCCCGATTTTGGTAAAGAGTTCATCCATCCCGGGAAGGCTGCAAATAAAGTAAATGGTAAAGCAATTGCAAGTGAAAACCCGAACATACTAATCACAGGGGCAATTCCGCCTTGAGCGGCAGCAGCAACTAATGCTGTACCCACAATCGGACCTGTACAAGAAAAAGAAACAATTGCCAATGCAAGAGCCATAAAAAAGATACCTATAAAACCGCCTCTATCTGCCTGCGAATCTACTTTAGTACCCCATGAACTGGGTAAGGTAATTTCGAAGGCTCCCAAAAAGGAAACCGCAAAAACCACTAATAATAAAAAGAAAATAATGTTAAACCACACATTGGTTGCTAATGCATTTAAAGAATCGGCACCAAAAATAGAAGTTACAACAGTACCTAAAAGAACATATAAAGAGATAATGGCCAATCCGAAAATAATTGCATTTCGAATACCAATTGCTCTGGTTTTACTTTGTTTGGTAAAAAAACTAACCGTCATAGGTATCATTGGAAATACACAAGGAGTTAATAAAGCAGCAAAACCTGCAAAAAAGCTAAGGATAAAAAGTGTCCATAAACTTTTCTTTTTTTGAGATTTTTCTTTTGCTAAAAGGGCGGTTGAAGGTTTTGCAATTTTAGGTTCTTTTTTTGATTCATTTACTTTATCGGTAGACTCTTCTAAAACATTAAAATCTACTTTTGCTGTTTTATCATCTGAAGAAACATTACCTGCTTTTCCTTGAACCTCAAAAGCCAGATCGACATTGGTTGGCGGTAAACAATTCGTGTCATCGCAAACCATGAATTCGAGCGTCTCGTTAATTAAAATTTTATCGTTGGTTAATATTTTTATTCGCTGTTTGAATACTGCCTGTTTTTCAAAGTATTTGATTTTCATTTCAAATACATCATCAAATTCCTCATGCCCTTCTCCTTCAACAGTCTTTCCAACCAATTGAAATTTATTAGCAACATCTTTAAAGGTAAACGATGTAGGAATTGGTCCGTCTTCCGGAACATTTTGAGAATATAAATGCCAATTGTCGTCAATATTTGCGGTTACAACCAAATCAAATTCTGACTCTGAAACCTTTTCAACAGATGTTTCCCATTTAACAGGATTGTGAATTTGAGCCTGTGAAAACCCGGTTATAAAGAGAATTATTAGTAAAAAATGTTTCATAATATTTTATTTTTTTATTTCTACTTTTAATATGTTTTTAGACTGTTCAGTAATCTTAAACCTTTCGTCAGAACGATGATTTATTACCCAAACAATTTTATTGTCAGAGCAAAGTAACCAAATATTTTCTTTTTCAAATAAAGTGAGTTTTTCATCTTTAAAATATTTGCTTAGTTTTTTCTTTCCCTGCATTCCAAGTGGGCAAAAATAGTCGCCTTTTTGCCATTTTCTTACGAGAAGGGGAAAAATTAACAAATCTTTATCAATATATACTACATGATTGGATCTATTCTTTTTGTAAACTTCTTGGTTAAAAGAATCAACCTCCTCAAATATGATTTGAAAGGATTCAATTTCCAATTGATTGGTAGGTTCTAATATTTCAAATTGTCGAGGCGTTTTCGAATTTATTTTTTCAAGCAATAAATATTCTCTGTCTTTTATCAGACGATGCGTTTTTGAAAGAATTTGTTTACCAGACTGGGAATCTAATAAATCGAATACATCATTCCATTCTGTAAACCCAAAATCTTTAAGCAATTCAAACAAATAAGATTTAGGCTCATTGAGTTTTTTTAACTTCTGAATAGAGATCTTAATAATGTCATTTTCTTCGCTAAAAACTTGTTGATGAACATTTTTAATTCTGTCTTTTATAATATGATCACTTCCTTTTAAATTATTTAAGGTATGATTAAAAGAACTTATAAATGATGGATTTATTTCTTTTAATATTGGAATTAGATCGTGTCTGATTTTGTTTCTTAGATATTTTGTATCGGCATTACTTTTATCTTCTCTCCAACTTAAACTATTAGTTTTGGCATAATTCTCTAATTGGACCTTAGAAAACACCAACAAAGGACGTATTGTTTTTTGATTGATCTCGGGAATTCCGGTAAGTCCTTCCAACCCTGTTCCTCGTGTTAAATTAATTAAAAAGGTTTCTAAATTATCATCAGCATGATGTGCGGTTAACAAATAGTCGAAATTATTTTCTTGCATTAATTTTTGAAACCATGTATAACGCAACTCACGAGCTGCCATTTGTATGGATTGTTTATTTTTTTTGGCGTAATCGGATGTGTTAAACGAATTGATATAGTATTTAATATCAAGATCTTTCGCTTTTTGCATTGCAAATTTTTCATCAAGATCAGATTCAATTCCGCGTAAGCGAAAATTACAATGCGCTAATGAAACGTCGTATTTCAATACAGAAAACAAATGGGTTAGAACCAAACTATCTAAACCACCGGAAAATGCGATCAGTAGTTTTTTACTTTTTAAAAAAGAAAATTTATTGTTTATATGTTTTTGAAAATCAGAAAGCAAGAAAATTTATTTTTACCCAATTTCAACAAAGGTAAATTTTTAAGAAGAATTACAAATAAAAAGCACTTAATAAATCAAACTAATCCCGCTTTTTCAGAGGGATATTGGTTTATTCTAACAAACATTAGTTTTTGACCAAGAAGTTTGTTTTCATTTTTAGTTCAGAAAGTACGGTAAGGGCTTCTTCAACATAAATATCTTTTTTCAGATTTTCATGCCAAATCTCTCTCTTTTTAGCCAATATTGAATCTTTTGCAACAAGAGGTTGCTCGTAAGATGGAGATTTAAATTCAAGGTTACTTTCGTATTCTAAAATAGGATCAAAGTCTTTACTTTCTTTCTTTCTGTTTTCTAAATCCTTTTTATAATCTTCATAATTCAAACTTATATCATTATCATCACGTCCCTTTTTTAGCCACATTGCTTGTGCATCGATCAATACAAAATTCGGATTTAATGAAATTCGTTTTTTACTGTCGTTTATAACTTGATGAAAATTTTCATACATATCAAAAGGCTTGTATTCGGCAGGTTCAATTTTATCCCATTCCAATGGATTTTTTTCATCACGCTCACCTATTTCAAGGTAGGTGTATCTATCTGGCATTGCAATATCACTAACCACACCTTTTAACTGCGTAGAACCTCCGTTGATTCTGTAGAATTTTTGAATGGTCATTTTTAAAGCGCCCAAATCTTTTGAGTATTTAAAATAGTTATTTAAAGGTAAAATATTTTGTACTGTCCCTTTTCCAAACGATTGTTTGCTGCCAATAATAACTGCTCTATTGTAATCTTGCATTGCAGCAGCAAATATTTCTGATGCAGAGGCAGATAGTTCATTTACTAAGATCACTAATGGTCCGTTCCATTGAATTCTTTTATCCTTATCGGATCTTACATTGGGTTTTTCACCTCTGTATTTTACCTGAACTACTGGTCCGTCTTTTATAAATAGACCTGCAATTTCTATAGCTGTTTTCAAAGATCCACCACCGTTATTTCTTAGGTCGATTAAGAGGCCTTCAACACCTTCTTCTTTTAATCTTTTTACTTCCTGCTCCATATCTGTTGCAGAATTTCTAAAATTCTTTTCATTAAAATCTATATAGAATTTTGGCAGATCAATCACACCAAAGGTTCTGCTATCAACATCTACAATACTAGATTTTGCAAAAGTTTCTTCTAATTCAACAATATCTCTAACTATAGATATTATCTGAATTTCTCCATCAATTTTCTTGATGGTCAATTTTACTACTGTACCTTTTTTACCTTTGATAAATTCAATAGCATCATCTAAACGCATACCCACAATATCAATAGGAGGATCGTCGCCTTGAGCCACTTTAAGTATCAAATCTCCAACTTCCAATTCACCTGCTCTCCAAGCCGGCCCACCGGAAATTAATTCAGATACTTTGGTATAATCATCTTTCTTTTGTAATCGAGCTCCGATACCCTCGAGTTTTCCAGACATACTTTGGTCGAAACGTTTTTTATCTTTAGGAGCAAAGTAATTGGTATGTGGATCAAACTGTATTGTCAAAGAATTGATAAAAACCGAAAACCAATCTGTTTCATCCAATTCAGACATAATACTATACAATTCATCCAGGCTGCTTTGTGTTGCTTCACGGGCAGCAATTTCAAGTTTAGCAAAACTCTTTTTTTTATACTTACTATCAATTTTTAGTTCACTTTCCTGAAACGCGATCTTTTCATGTAATCTTGACAAAGTTCCAATTTTTAATTGCATCTGCCAATTATGAATTAACTCGGCTTCATTTTTTGAGAAGGGTTTTGTTTTATAATCAATATTAAAAGAACCTTTTTTTTCAAAATCAAAAGGTGTTTTTAAAATTTCCTGGTAATATGATTTTGATTCATTTATTCTTTGATTAAATCTTTCATACACTTCATTGTAAAAAGAAAGGTCTTCACTTTTAATTTGATCGTCAATTAATTTTTTATGAATAGAAAATTCATCAATATCACTTTGTAAAAAGAATCGCCTATAAGGATCAAGGGCATCAATAAAGTCATTAAATACCTGTTCAGAGAAAGCATCGTCAATTTGATGAGGCTCATAATGACCTTGTTTGAGAGCATATCTAATAAGTCCAATTAAAATTCTATCTTTTTCAGGATCTGGCTTGTTAACTATTTGAAAACTAAATAATAATCCTGTTAAAATTATTATTGGTAAAATTATTTTATATCTTCTTTTCATAAAAAGTAGTATTTTTTTCATTCATTTATCTTCTATCCTCCATTAATAATCGGGACAATATAATAAAAACTCCAGTACATAGTTAGAATTTCGAGGGGTTTTCTTACTGCCAGTGGTTTAATTAAGCTAATTCATAGCAATATTAGATATTAAATATTGAAAACCCTCATAATTAAATGTTAAACGTAAATTGATTTGGTGATACATAAAAAAGATTAAATTTGTTTTAAATTTATATAAAATGCAAAAAAGACCCTTAATTTTAGTAACCAATGACGATGGAATCATGGCTCCGGGTATCAGAACCTTAATATCCGTTATGAACGAAATTGGCGATGTTGTTGTTATCGCTCCCGATAGTCCACAAAGTGGAATGGGTCATGCTATAACTTTAGATTCAACAATTTATTGTGATGCGGTAACTAATGATGAGGGAGTACAATTGGAGTACAGATGTTCTGGAACACCTGCAGATTGTGTAAAGATGGCAATTAGTGAGATTCTAAACAAAAAGCCGGATCTGTGCGTTTCCGGAATTAATCACGGTTCCAATTCATCTATCAATGTAATTTATTCGGGAACAATGAGCGCTGCTATAGAGGCAGGTATAGAAGGTATTCCTGCCATAGGGTTTTCGCTCTTAGACTATTCATGGAATGCAAAATTTGATAATTTAAAAACCTTTATCAAAAAAATAACTTTAGAGGTATTAGAGAACGGTTTACCGGATGGAATTGTTCTTAATGTAAATTTCCCAAAACTCAAGAAAAAGAATTTTAAAGGGGTTAAGATATGCCGTCAAGCCAAAGCAAATTGGGTGGAAGAATTTGATAAACGAACCAACCCACAAGGAAAGGAATATTATTGGTTAACAGGAAAATTTGTAAATCAGGATCATGGGGAAGACACCGATGTTTGGGCTTTAGAAAATGAGTATATTTCGATTGTACCGGTTCATTTTGATCTAACAGCACATCATTTTATACAAAAATTAAACTCATGGAAAATAGAATAATAAAAGAAATATTAATTGGATTTATTATTTCAATAATCGCTACTGCATTCGGATTCTTTATTTATGTAGAAGTTGTCTCTACATATAGTTTTGAAGAGACCTTAAAGATTATTAAAGAAGGGAACTTGTATGGTAAAATTTTGGGCTTATCGGCAATTCCGAATTTATTCGTGTTTTTTGTGTTTTTAAAAAAGAAGCAAGATTACCGGGCAAAAGGAGTTATCCTTGCCACCTTTTTTGTAGCTTTTTTAATTCTTATTAGCCTGTTCTTATAATAATACCAAACCATTTTTTATCTGTATTTTTGTACTAGTATATTTAATTTCATAAAAATATGAACCAGTGAAATATTATATCATAGCCGGAGAAGCCTCGGGTGATCTACACGCTTCCAATTTGATGAAAGCCTTGTCTGAAAATGACGATTTAGCTGAATTCAGATTTTGGGGTGGTGACCTTATGCAGGCTGTTGGAGGGACCTTGGTCAAGCATTATCGAGATCTTGCCTTTATGGGTTTTACCGAAGTGATTATAAATTTAAGAACGATCTTAAATAATATTAAATTTTGTAAGCAGGATATTTTAAAATACCAACCCAATGTTATCATCCTGGTTGATTATCCGGGGTTTAATATGCGTATTGCCGAATTTGCCAAAAAGAATAACATTTCAGCACATTATTATATTTCACCCCAAATTTGGGCATGGAAAGAGAATAGAATTAAAAA
>VAPK010652413.1_pt1 | contig 11410 bp, 10 predicted proteins | sample 3395031 | NCBI WGS metagenome assembly VAPK01 (sample SAMN08290443, study PRJNA428436) | hydrothermal vent metagenome | isolation source: Deep-sea hydrothermal vent chimney 1 | place: Pacific Ocean: Juan De Fuca Ridge
ATACTTTAGATAAACTAATTTCAGCAAAAGTTTCAGCAACTTTTTTTGTTACACATGATACTCCTTTATTAAATAAAATTCGAAAATATGATTTTTTTGAATTAGGTATACATCCTAATTTTAATAGAAATACTACCCATGGAAATAGTATTGAAAAAATCATAGATTATTGTTTGAAAATTGTTCCTGAAGCTGTATCTTCAAGATCACATGGATTGAAAATTTCATCTAATAAACTAATTTTTATGATGAAAAAAGCTATCAAAATAGACTGTTCAATATTTATGCCACATGTAGATAATCTTGAAAGTTTTTATTTTAAAATCAACAAAAATAAAATTTTAAGAGTTTCGTATAATTGGGAAGATGATTATGAGTTTTATCAAGAAGAAAAAAAATATACATACGATACAATTAAACATTTAAAGATTGCAATACTAGATTTTCACCCTATACATGTAGTTTTAAATTCAAATTCAGAAGAGTTATATAATCAATATAAACTTAATAAAAATATAAAAAAAAATAAGGATATTGGAGCAGAAACAATGCTTGATGAAGTCATTGAAGAGTATAAAAAAGGTAATATAGAAATAGTTAACTTAAAAACTTATGTAGGTATAAAATGAGAATATCAATAATAGGAAGAACAGAGATACTATACGAAACTGCAGAGTTATTAATAAAAAATGGGTATAAAATACCACTTATAATCACTTCTAAAGAGGCTCCTGAATATACAAAAACTTCAAAAGATTTTGAAAATCTGGCACAAGAGATAGATGCAAAGTATTTATATACTTCTAAACTTAATTCAAAAGAGAGCATTGAATTTATAAAAAAGTGTGGAGATATTGATATAGCAGTGAGTTTAAATTATTCAAGTATTATATCTCAAGAAGTAATAGATTTATTCCGATTAGGAGTATTAAATGCTCATGGAGGAGATTTACCAAAATATAGAGGAAATGCTTGTCAAGCATGGGCTATACTTAATGGTGAAAGTAAAATTGGATTATGTATTCACTCTATGATTGGTGGAGAAGTTGATAGTGGTAATATAATAACTAGAGACTATTTAGAAATAGATATAGATACAAAAATAACAACGATTTATGGATGGTTTAATAAAGCCATTCCAACAATGTTTTTAAATTCAATTCAAAAGCTTCAAAAAAATAAAAATTATATTTTAGAAAAGCAATCAAAAGACCCAAAAAAAGCATTAAGATGTTATCCAAGAATTCCAGAAGATGGAAAGATAGATTGGAGTAAAAGCAATATAGAGATACTTAGGCTTATAAATGCTTCAAATAAACCTTATAGTGGTGCATATTGTTTTTATGAAAATAAAAAATTGATTATTTGGGATGCGGAGCTTTATGAAGATGATGAAAACTATTTATCAGGAGTTGGGCAGATTGCGAATATAAATAGTGATGGCAGTATTATTATAATCACGGGAGATAGTAAATTAAAACTTAATACAATCGAATATGATGACTTTATTGGTAAGCCAAAAAAAAAGATTCAGAGTATTAGAAAGAGACTTTCTTAAATGAATTATTATGAAAAAGACTTTACTGAAAATAATTATAGATTATTACTAAAAAATATAAAATATAAAACAATTTTTTATAAAGATGTCAAAAAGAATATTAATTTTTCTTTATGGAGGCATGATGTTGATTTTTCTGTTAATAGGGCATTTGCATTAGCAAAAATTGAAAATGAAGAAAAAGTGATAGCAACATATTTTTTTCAACTAGGATCAATATTTTATAATATTTTTGAACAGGAGATAAAGGAGAAAATTTTTAAAATAAAAAATCTTGAACATGAGATTGCTTTGCATTTTGATCCAACTCAATACCAGATAAATTCGAAAAGTGATTTAGTAAAATATTTAAAATATGAAAAAGAAATTTTAGAAAATCTTTTTAATATAAAAATAAATGTTTTTTCTTTTCATAATCCAACTGTTGAAATATTGAAATATGATGAATGGAAATATGCCAATATGATAAATACCTATGCAAAATATTTTAAACAAAGTATTAAGTATTGCAGTGATAGCAATGGTTATTGGAGACATAAAAGATTAGAGGAATTTTTAAATAAGAATCATTCAAAGATACAAGTTTTAACACATCCTGCTTGGTGGCAAAAAAAAGACATGACACCAAGAGATAGGATTCAGAGATGTATTGATAGTAGAGCTATGTATGTTTCTAAAGTATATGATAAATTATTGGAAGAATATAAAAGGGAAAACATTGGAAAATAATTTTCAAAATATAGCTATTATTGGAGATAGTTTTGGTATACAAAAATTATCGCAATGTATAGAACAAAAAAGGATAAAATGCATTGTTGGAGCATCAATAAGACCGCAATATTTTGATAAATTAGGAAAGTTAGCTTTAAAATTAAAAGTGCCATTTTTAATACAACCAAAATATAAAACACTAGAGTATAAACAGTTTTTAAGAAATTTAAAATCTTTAAAGATTGATATGTTGGTGTGTTATTCTTATTCAATGCTTATTAGAAAAGATATCCTTCGGTTAATAAATTATAATGCTATTAATCTCCATAGTTCACTACTGCCTAAAAATAGGGGACCAAATCCAATCCAATGGGCAATTATTAAAGGTGAAACAAAGACTGGAGTAACTATCCACTACATGGATAATGATATAGATACTGGTGATATTATAAGTCAAATAGGAGTATCAATAGGCTTAGATGACACATGGGTTAGCGTTAATGAAAAACTTAAAATAGCTTCTGATAATTTGCTCTCAATTGAGTTAAAAAAAATATTGAAAGGTAAAAATAATAGGATTAAACAAGATGAAAAATTTAGTACAACAAATTTTAGATTAGATGCTAACTATCCAAAAATAGATTTTAAGCGAATGAGTGATATTGAAATATATAATTTAATAAGGGCACAAGTGAAACCTCTTAAAGGAGCTTATATAGAAAACTGTAAAGAAAAGATACATTTTAATGAAAAAATCTCACTGGAAGAAATTAAAAAATTAAGAGAGATAATTGAATGAAAATATTATTAGTTATAATAATATTATTTTTACTATTTGTATTTTATTATGTAAATACAAATAGTAAAAATAAGACTCTTAAAAATCTTATATTAAATGTTTCTAATGATAAAAAACAAATTGAAATAATATATACAGGGGTAAATAATGTAGTAATTGCAGAGATAATTGTAGATAAAAATCCACCAAAGCAAATAAAATTTAAAAACTATAAAGTAAATATCCCCATTGAAGGATCAAATACAAAACGAATTATCAATGAAGTTAAGTTAAAAAACAAGCAAAATGAAATCATCGGATTAATTCAATTTGCTAGAGAGACAGCACAGTTTTTAAAAAAAGAGTATGATTTTGAATCAAAATATGGATATATTATTATAGAAAGAAATACATTTGATTTCAATTTATTAGAAGAGAATAGTAAAAAAAATGAAAAAGTATATATATATGATAGTGAAGATGAAAAAGAAAAAATCAAAGAAGAGTTCAGTAAATTCATAAGTAAAATAGATATAAAAGAAAATAGTGAATTTTTAAAAAAAGAACTATTAAGCTCTATTGTTTTAACAAAATATATTTGGAACAATTTTTCTAAAACTGGGCCGTCTAATTCAATAAAATCAAATATGAGCATATATGAGATATTGCAAATATTACAACAAAAAAATGGAAAGTTGCAATGTTCTGGTACAAGAGATCTTTTTATAAAACTTTCAAATATTTTAAGCAATGATTTAAAAATACGTAAAGTTGAAGCTTTTAGATATTATCCAGTAATAAAAAATATAGTAGTCAATGGGCATTCTATATTAGAAATTAAACTTAATGATGAATGGGTTTTATTTGATCCTTTTGTCAGAGTATTTTTTGAATCTAAAAAGACTCATAGTCTGTTATCTGCAGTGGATATTCAAGTTTTATTACAAAAAAAAGAGTTGGACTATATACGACCTATTTATATAGAAACTACTCATGCAAATAGAAATGATTTTGAAGTTACATCTAAACCACATGACTCATATAATTGGAATTATTTTACACATTTTAATTATTTGATATATAAGGAATTGGAATTTGATAGTGAGTCAGTATTGAGAAAAATAAAATTTTTTATACGAGAGAAAATTTATGAAAAATAAAATATGTGCAATTCATCAACCAAATTTTTTTCCATGGTTGGGATACTTTGATAAGATAAAAAAATGTGATAAGTTTGTTATTCTTGATGATATTCAGTTTCCAAAGACAGGAGGAGGATGGTCTAATAGAGTTGCCATAAATATTCAAGGACAAAGTAAATGGATAACAGCACCTATAAATCGTCCAAATGGATTATGGAAAATTTATGAAACTACTTTTCAAGATACAAATTGGAGAGTAAAGATAATCAAAACATTGCAAGCAAACTATTCAAAAGCACCATATTTTAAGGAGCATAAAGATTTTATATTTGACTTGATTGATTTTTCTGCAAATAATCTTTCTGTGTACAATATGAACGCAATTATAAAAATATGTACATTGTTAAATATTGATATAGATGATAAAATAATTTTATCATCAAGTTTCGGTTTTAAAACAAATTCAAATCAATTGCTTATGGATTTAACAAATGCAGTTGATTGTAATATCTATATGGCAGGTGGTGGAGCAGAAGGTTATCAAGACATAAATATGTTTAAAAATCAAGATATAAATTTTGTACATCAAAATTTTGTACATCCTATTTATAGTCAGTACAATAGTCAAGAATTTATAAAAGGATTGAGCATAATAGATTATATTTTTAATACAGAAAGTTCTTCTTGGAATTAGGTCTAGTACTATGTTGAAAATAGAATTATCAAGGCTATTAAAAGGTTCATTTATATATGGAATAGGGTCTATTTTACAAAGATTTATTGGATTGTTGATGTTGCCATTTTTTACGGAAGTATTAACGCCAGAGGATTATGGTGTGATAGCATTAATAAGTTTTATTACTGTAGGTATGACAGGTTTTTTTAATTTAGGAACTGGAAATTCTATGGGTTTGTTATATTATAAAGAAAATAAAAATGAAAAACGCCATACAATAATTTGGTCAAATTTTATGTTAATGTTAGTAAATAGCTTAATTTTATGCTCTTTATTGACATTTTTTTCATCTGATATTAGCCAACTTATTTTTCAGTCAGAAATTTATGCTAAATATTTAGAAATAGCATTTCTAACACTTGTTCTTAGTACAATTTATGAGCCATTTCTTGCATATCTAAGAATGGAAGAGAAAGCAAAACAATATGTAATTATGACATTATCAAATACTGTAATTTTGCTTTCTTTAAGTATCTTATTTATTCTCTATTTAGAATGGGGTATATATGGATTTTTTTTAGCTAGTTTATGTGGAAATATTTTGATGTTATTAACTGTTTTTATTTTTATTTCTAAAAAAATAAAATTTAATATAAATAGTAGTTTATTTAGTCCTTTAATCAAAATTGGTTTTCCTTCTGTTTGGGGTATGTTTGCATTTTTGCTAATTGATTATGCAGATCGTCAAATGATAGAAAGGATACTAGGTCTTGGAGAATTAGGTGTTTATTCTATTGGGTACTCTTTTGGACTAATAATGTTGGTTTTAGTTGGAGCTTTTAGTGCTGCATGGTCACCTTTTTTTATGTCATTTATTGATAGAAGAGAAGAAGCAAAAGAGGTTTTTGGATATGTATTGAAGTATTATATCATAGGATTTGGTTTTGTTTCTGTTCTCTTTTTTGCTTTTGCTAAACCTATTTCTACTATTATGATTAGTCCAAATTTTTTAAATGCTTTTTTAGTTGTTGGACTTGTGGCAGTAGCATATATGTTAAAAGGGGTATATTTGCTTATGTTGCCTGGTATATACTTTGAAAAAAAATTAAAATTACAGTCAATGATTGAATGGATAGTTGCAATTAGTAATATATGTTTAAATTTATGGTGGATACCTTTATTTGGTATAGTTGGAGCTGCTAGTGCAACTTTGGTTAGTTTTGCTTTACTTGCAATCTTATCATGGTATATTGGAAAGCACTATTTAGAAGTTACCTACGAGTGGTCAAAAATTGGAATAGTAACTATTTCATATATTATAAGTGCAATAATTCTATATAAAATAAGTATTGATATGTCTGTGTTTTTAGGATTAAGTTTGTCAATTATTCTAATATGTTTCTTATTTTTATTTTTATATCTATTTATAATAGAGAAAAAAGAAAAAGAGTTTATTTTAAATAAAATAAGGAAAAAAAATTGAAAAAATCAATATTATTTATTATCCCAGATTATCATTGTAGTTTTTTTTATAGAGATGCATTGAGAAAAAAAGGCTGGAAAGCTGATATTTTTGTTAATTTTGGTTACCCTGAAAAATTATTATATGACAATAAAGATATTATAAGGACTAAAAAAACACCATATATAATTAGACCATTTTATAATCTATTTTATCTTATAATTTTTTTTAGTAAATACAAATATTTTTTTATGTATGGTGGAAATAAAATTTTACCTATTTTGCCATTATTTGTTGAAAAATTATTTGGAGAAAGTTTTTCTCTCGATCTTTTTTTGGCAAAGTTATTAAAGAAAAAATTAATATATCTTCCTAGTGGATGTTTGGATATTGACTTAAAAGAAAAAATTTCACAATATGATGATGGGAATATATGTGATAATTGTGGATGGGATGATAATGTGTGTGATGATAAAAATAATAAAAATAAATTTAATATATTAAAAAAATATTTTGATTTGTATCTTGGATTTCCAGATATAATTTCAACACAATATAATCAAATTACATACAAGTATAAATCTTTAGATTTAAACTTGTGGTCACCAACAATAAAAATACCCGAACAATTTAAGTTACCAAAAACAAAAAAAATACGGATATTACATAGTTTTTTTAAAGAAAATCGTGAAAATAGCGGTAAAAATATAAAAGGCTCCCCATTTATAGTTGAAGCTATTAAACGGTTAAGAAAAGAAGGGTATAATGTTGAATATTTTTATATCTCTGATGTCGAATCAAAAAATATGCGATTTTATCAAGTTCAATCTGATATTGTTATTGAACAGCTGATTTATGGTTGGTGGGGATCAACTGGTGTTGAGACGATGGCATTAGGGAAGCCAGTTATTTGTTACTTAAGAGAGGATGCAAAAAAGAATTTTTTTAAATTTTTTCCAGAGTATGATAGTTTACCAATTATTGAAGCAAATGTTCAAAATATTTATGAAGTATTAAAAAAGACAGTGAAAGATAAAGCTTTTAGAGATGAAAAAGCTAAAGAGTCAAGAATATTTGCTGAGAGTTTTTTTGATATAGAAAAAAATGTAAAAAAGTTTGAACAAATTCTTTTAAAGTTAAAATAAAAGGTATTAAAAAAGTGGATGTTGTATTAATAACTGGAGCAATGGGATTTGTTGGCAACAACTTATTAAAAGTTTTAAAAAGTAATCAAAAAAATAATTTTATAATTGGTGTAGATAATCTTTTATCATCAGAATACATAGTTGAAAATGAAAAATATCTTGATTTATTTATCAATGGTTCAATTGAGGATGATGGTATTTTAAAACTTTTAGATTCATATAACATTGATACCGTATTTCATCTTGCAACTTATCATGGTAATAGTACTTCAGTATTAAACCCGTTAGAAGATCATAAAAATGGAGCTTTGACAACTATTAAATTGTTAGATTATTTTAAAGACAAAAAACTTAATCGGTTTGTATATTCATCAGCAGGATGTTCAATGGGAATATCCAATGAAGAAAATTGTAAATTTATTGAAGAATTGGAAGAAGTAACATTGAAGCTAGATACTCCTTATCAAATTTCAAAAATTGTTGGGGAATTTTATTGTAATTTTTATCATAAACAGTTTGGTATTCCTACGGTAAGGGCTCGTTTTCAAAATGTTTATGGTCCTGGTGAAATTTTGGGTGCAGGAAGATGGCGTGGAAGTGATGCTACAATTTGGAGAAATGTAGTTCCTATTTTTATATATCAAGCTCTTAAAAATTCATCATTAACTATTTTGGGTAGTGGTGATGAGAGTAGGGACTTTATTTATGTAGATGACATAGTAGATGGTTTAATAAAATGTGCTACTGTTAAAGATATATATGGAGATGTATTTAATGTATCATATGGTGCTCAAACTACAATAAGAGATTTAGCAGAGTTGATAGTTGAAAAAACCAATTCATCTTCAAAAATAATTTTTAAAAATAGAAGAGATTGGGATAGTTCTTATCAGAGATTTGCTTCTACAAAAAAATCTGAAAATATTTTAAGTTTTAAAGCAACTACATGTATAGAAGATGGTCTTGATAAAACTATTGAATGGACAAAAAATAATTTTGAATTAATTGAAAAAACAATATATAAACATAAAAGGAAATAAATTATGAATTATCAAAATACCGCTATAAGTCCATATAAAATAATACAACAACCAGATCATCCAAAGTATCCAATACATGTTGCTATTGATCCTGTAAATATATGCAATCATAATTGTCCTATGTGTTTTTTTAGAAAAGATTCAGATGCTGATTTGCATATAGAAAGAGATACAAGAGGGTATATCTTAGACCTAGAAGTGATAAAAAAATTATTTGATGAAATTAAATATCACACTAAAGCTATTACACTGGTTGGTGGAGGAGACCCCATTGTGCATCCTCATATTGAAAAAATTATTAATTATGGAAATGAGTGTGGATTTGAAATGGGTATGGTTTCAAATGGTGGAATAAAAAAAGATATAAAAAATTGTGAGTGGATTCGTGTTAGTATGGATGCTGCTACTGCAAAAACTTATGAATATACACATGGTTCAAAAGACTTTGATATTACACTTGAAAACATAAAGGAATATATTAAAAATAATAAATTTGTAGGAGTCTCTTTTTTAATTTACCCTGAAAATAGACATGAAGTATATGATGCTGCGATTTTAGCAAAAGAACTTGGTGTAAAATATATTCAGTATAAACCTGTTTATACAGATAACTGTGGCGATGAACATAGACCCTATTATACTGATGTTGCTGATGATATTAAAAGAGCAAAAGATTTACAGACAAATAATTTTAAAGTTTTAGACTTTTGGGACAGAGTTAATGATTTAACTGATCGTCCTAAAGAGTACTTCACATGTGGAGTACAAGATTATGTTACACAGATAGGTGCAGATGGAGAAGTGTATATCTGTTGTATATATAAGTACAATAAAGAGTACTCTTTTGGAAATATAAACAGTAAATCTTTTGATGAAATATGGAATGGTGCTACGAGAAAAAAATTAAGACAAATAGATGTAAAAAAATGCCCCCCTTGTTTTTACAATAAACATAATGAAATTATAGAGTATAAAAGAGCAGGTAAAACCCATGAGAATTTTATATAATGTGTGGATTTGTTGGTAGAATTTTAAAAGGAGGAGGCTCTATTTCAAGACAAGAGATAGAACAATCTTTGTCAATGATAAGGCATAGAGGTCCTGATGAATCAGGTGTTTATATCAATAAAAATGTAGCTTTAGGACATGTTAGACTATCAATTATTGATATATTACATGGTCAACAGCCTATGCATTCAAAAAAGAATAGAAATGTTACGATTGTATATAATGGTGAGACATATAATTTTAATGAGTTAAGAAGAAATATTGTATCTAATGGTCATATGGTTAATTCATACACAGATACAGAAGTAATTTTGGTGTTATATGTGATTTATGGCACTGAGTCATTTAAAATGTTGAATGGGATGTATGCATTTTGCATATATGATGAAGATAAAGATGAGATATATTTATGCAGAGATAGGTTTGGAATAAAACCACTATATTATATGGATACAAACAAGGCTTTTACGTTTGCTTCAGAGATAAAAGCTTTAAAAGTTTTTAATGATTATAAATTTGAAGAGAATTACAATTCCATAAATGAGTATTTGACATTTCAGTTTTATATTTCAAATGAGACACCTTATAAAAATATATATACATTAGAATCAGGAAGTTATTTAGTATATAAAAATGGACAGATAAATATTAACTCTTATTATAAAGCCAATCATGAGATAAATCATGAGATAAGCTATGAAGAAGCTGAACAAACTATTTGCAGTCTGTTGGAAGATTCTATAAACTTAAATACAATGAGTGATGTTCCCATTGGTACATATTTAAGTGGTGGTATTGACTCTTCTATAGTTTCTTCAGTATTGGGAATTTCACATAAAGATATTAATATCTCTTTTAGTGGCGCATTTGATCATGGATTGGCTTATGATGAAAGTATATATGCTAAAGAGGTAGCTGAAAAGCATAATATTACTCATAAATTAATTTATCCAAACCTAGATGATTTTATAAATAATATGGAAAAGATTTCTTATCTGATGGATTATCCTGAGAGTGGGCCAGGGGTTTTTCCCCAGTTTATGGTTTCAAAATTGGCTAGTGAACATGTGAAAGTTGTGCTCGGTGGACAAGGTGGAGATGAGATATTTGGAGGTTATACTAGATATTTTATTGCATATTTTGAACAATCACTTAAAGGTGCGATATTTGAAACACAAGATAAAGAGCATCATATTGGAATATTAAATGAATTAATTAATAATTTACCAATCTTAAAAAACTATATTCCAATGTTAAGTTCATTTTGGAAAGATAATCTTTTTGGAGATAAAGAAAAAAGGTATTTTGATTTAATAAATAGAAGATCAGGGGTAGAGCATTTATTTTCAAAAGAGTTTATGGAAAACTTACCACAAGAAAGAAATTTTGAAAAATTTCATAAAGCTTTTGGTTGTGACTCGCAACCATATTTTAATAGAATGACAATGTTTGATTTAAAATATTCAATGCAAGGTTTATTGCATGTGGAAGATCGGGTAAGTATGGCACATTCCATTGAATCACGGGTCCCATTTTTAGACTATAAGCTTATAGATTATGTTAATACTATTTCTCCTATTTATAAGTTTAAAGGTGGAAAACTGAAAAATATACTAATAAGTGCCTTTCAAGATAAGCTTCCTGCCAAGGTAGTAAATCGAAAAGATAAACAAGGTTTTCCTGTACCTTTAGATATTTGGAAAAAAGATAAAAGATTACAAGAATTCATGGCAGATATTTTACTCTCTTCTGAGGCAATAAAGAGAGGTTTCTATAATAAAAATGAAGTAGAAAAGACAATTTTTAAACAAGAAGGTTTTTCTAGAGGACTATGGGGAGTATTAAATTTAGAGTTGTGGTTAAAAGAAAATGCAAGATAAATTAAATATA
>VAPK010351251.1_pt1 | contig 11407 bp, 8 predicted proteins | sample 3395031 | NCBI WGS metagenome assembly VAPK01 (sample SAMN08290443, study PRJNA428436) | hydrothermal vent metagenome | isolation source: Deep-sea hydrothermal vent chimney 1 | place: Pacific Ocean: Juan De Fuca Ridge
CCGTTTGCCGACTACGCCGATATAACCGGCGTCCCCGGCAGCGGCGATAAAGCACGCATCAGCCTGCAGCACCTGCTCGACAGCGGCACAGCATACGAAGTGCGCACCACCGTCGATCCACAGTTGCTGGATCAGGATCAACTATGGACGTTGGCGCAGGAACTCAAAGCGCAGGGCGTCAATCGCTTCGTTTTGCAGCGATGCCGAAGTAAAGAACCTGTAACACGAGCTGATCCGCTGACGAATAAAAAACTGGTACAGGCGATCTCAGCCCTGTTCGAGAAGTTTGAGTTGCGCAGCTGAGCCTGGATGGCCCTGCCGAAAGCTGTGGGGAATTATATTCAAAGAGACTAAAAGTTTGTCTCTGGCCGGTTAAAAAGGGAGTGTTAGAAATTAACAATTTAGTGATAGGAATAGATTCACTATTGCACAGACAGTCCGTTGTAGTGAGAAATTTACTTTTTATACTGAACCAGCATCGATTGTTCATGCAGGCGCTGCAGGGATTTATCAATGGCCGCATCCAGATAACCGCCGTAAAAATCTGGCGTGGTAATGCCGAGCAGACGTTTGGTGAGCATCTGGCCATGATGATCCAGTAGGATCACGGTTGGTGCAACGGAAGCGCCGTAGCGTACGGCAAGATCATCGACCGGAACACGACGGCCATCAAAATCGGTGACAAAGTCTCCGTCCATTTTCAGAATGCGCATCAGAACTTTGTTACGGTAATCGCCGCTGAGTTGCATAGGATCTAGAAATTCTTCACGTACGACCATGCAGTAGGGACAATCATCCAGTGAAAACATGATTAAAAGTGGGATGCCGCGTGCCCGTGCCAGAGCGGCATCCGCCTGAAGATCGGTAGTTAGAGGCACCCGTGTTCCTGTCGCTGCTTCCGCTGAGATAGCTGGACCTGCCAGCAGTAAGATCAATAAAATCATTAAGTGTTGCATTTTCATAAATAAATAGTCGGTCAGCTTAATAAAGGGGACGAGCCTGTTTTGCTCAATTTGGTGTATTATATGACGAAATACAATCCAGATTTGTTCCCCCTAACGGCAATCATTTTATAAATATCCAGTCAGGAAGCACTTACTCATGACCGACATCTTGCGTATCGCCACCCGAAAAAGCCAACTAGCCCTCTGGCAGGCTGAATATGTACGTAGCATGCTGCAGCTGTATCACCCCGATTTGGAGGTTGAGCTGGTTAAAATGAGCACTCAGGGGGATAAAATCCTCGACACGCCCCTGGCCAAGGTGGGTGGCAAGGGCTTGTTCGTCAAGGAACTGGAGCGCAGCCTGCTGGATGAAGAAACCGACATTGCCGTGCATTCCATGAAAGATGTGCCGGTGGAATTGCCTGATAGCTTGCATTTGGCCGTGATCTGTCCGCGTGAGGATCCGCGTGATGCTTTTGTTTCCAATAACTTCGATTCCCTGGATGCCCTGCCAAAAGGTGCACGCCTGGGTACCTCGAGCCTGCGTCGCCAGTGTCAGTTGGCTGCTCTACGCCCTGATTTAAACATCATTGATTTACGCGGCAACGTTAACACGCGCCTGCAGAAACTGGATAATGGCGAATATGACGCCATTATTCTGGCGGCGGCGGGTCTCAAGCGGCTTGAATTTGAAGACAGAATCAGCGCATTTCTAGCCACAGATGTCTGTTTGCCAGCTATTGGCCAGGGTGCGGTGGGGATCGAATGTCGCCGCGACAGTTGGGTTAACGAACTGCTTGCGCCTCTGAATGATGCGGATACCGCCACCCGGGTGGCGGCTGAGCGATCGATGAACCTGCGCTTGCAGGGTGGTTGCCAGGTGCCTATCGAGGGTTATGCTGAGCTGGAACACGGCGTGATCCTGCTGCGCGGCCTGGTGGGGCGAGTTGATGGCGGTGAGATCATTCGTGGCGAAATTGCCGGACCGCCTACGGATGCGGTTCATCTCGGTCAGGTGTTGGCCGATGATCTGTTGTCCCGCGGTGCGGATGAGATTCTGGCTGAACTATATGCAGACTGATCCGTTTATGGATAGCTTGCAGGGCTTGAAGGTGATGATTACTCGGCCTGAACATCAGGCCGAGGGGCTGCAACAGCTTATTGCTGGGGCGGGCGGTATACCTTATTTATACCCATTGTTGTCGATTCAGCCAACGGCGGAACCGCAATCGTTGGCATCGATTCTTAACCATCTGGATCACTTCCATTTAGCTATTTTTGTTAGTCCCAATGCGGTGATCTTTGGTATGGAGCTGATTCATGCTCATGGCGGTTTACCCATCGACATGCGCACCGCCACCGTGGGTCAGGGTAGTGCGCAAGTATTTCGGCAGCTGAGCGGTTTCGATGTGGACTATTGTCCCGAGACAGATTTTAGTAGTGAAGGGCTGCTAGCCCTGCCAGCTTTACAGCAGGTTCGCGGTCAGCGCATTCTGATTTTCCGCGGTCAGTCAGGACGGGAAAAATTGGCCGAGAGTTTGCGTCAAGGTGGAGCGGAGGTTCACTATATGCCGGTCTATCAGCGTCAACCCGCAAAATGCGATGCCGAGCAGCTTGCAGAGGCGATCCAGCAGAAAAAAATTGATATTATCAGTCTTACCAGCAGTGCTGCCCTTGATCATCTGTTCTCCCTGGTCGAGCCAGAGCTGCTGTTAGCGATGCCTTTTGTGGTTATCAACTCACGACTGGCCCGGCGCCTGCAGGAACAGGGGGTGACTGGCGAAATAATCGTTAGCCCACAGGCCAGCGACGTTGGCATTCTTGAGACACTGCAACAATGGCGCAACCCGTAACGGTCACTAGCGGAACCCTACTATGACGGATACTAAATCCCGAGCCAAAGAGAGCACGGCGGCTGAAAATAGCAGCGTTAAAAAAGAATCCCAGTCTTCAGCTGCTGATTCCAGCAGTACTGCATCATCGGACGGCAAAAAAGAACCACGTAAATCACGATCAGGTTTTTATTTTATCGTTGCCATGTTTACTTTGTTATTGATGCTACTGGCAGCATTGGGCTACTGGTTCGAAAAACAACAAAAACAACTGGCCAGTGATACTCATTACCAGATTGAACAGTTGCGCCAGCAGCTAACGCCCAAACTTGAACAATTGACGAATACCAGCCGCGAGCTGCAACAGCATCTGACCAGCCAGGAGAAACAACAGCAGGCGCTCACAGAAGCTTTCGATAACCTGCTTAAAACACGTCGCCACCTGCGTAATGACTGGTTGCTGGCTGAAGCCGATTACCTGCTGCGTCTGGCCAGCCATCGTTTGTTGCTGGCGCGAGATACGGGTAGCGCGTTGGCGGCCATACAGGCTGCAGATGAACGTTTGCATGAAATGACGGATCCTGCAGTCACACCATTGCGTAATATGCTGGCTGAGGATATCAGTCGGCTCAAGGCCGTGCCCGAGCCAGATATTACCGGTCTTTCTGCCCGTCTTAGTGCGCTTACTCACGAGGTCGACAGTTTGCCCCTGCTTTCGGCGTATACCGACAGCGATGCAAAAAAGTCTGCGGCTAATGCCCAAGATACAAGTGACACGCAGCAGGTAAAAGACTGGAAGCAGTTGCCCGAAGCTATTTGGGGCGATATAAAAAAACTGCTAGTTATCCGTGAGCGTCATGGCCGGGTTGTTCCACTGCTATCACCCAGACAGCATTTTTTCCTGATTCAGAATTTGAAATTAAAACTGGAGCAGGCGCGTCTGGCCCTGCTTAATGCCGAGCCGGATATTTATCAGGAACGTCTGCAATCCGCGACAGACTGGATTCACGACTTTTTCAAACAGGACGATTCCGCCACCCAGGCTATGCTGACGCAGCTTAAACAACTGGCGGCAGAGAATATAAAACCTGCGTTGCCGGATATCAGTGCCAGTTACCGTGCATTACAGGATTTTCGAGAAAAGCAAAGCGAGAATGCAAGGCGTGCTGAGGGTCCGGCATGAAGTTGCTGTTTTTCTCCCTGTTTACCCTGCTCGGCGCGGTAGCACTCGGCCTGCTTGCTTACCAGGATCCCGGCTATGTTCTGCTTAGTCGCGGCGATGTTAGCTATGAACTCAGCCTGACGCTGTTTTTGTTTATCCTGGTGGTCGGTTTTGTTGCCCTGTATTTTTTTATTCGTTTTTTATCCGGCACTTGGCGTCTGCCACGTCACCTGCGTCAATGGCGTAAACACAGGCTTACCAAAAAAGCACACCGGGTTAGTATTCGCGGCCTCATCGAATTAGCGCAGGGACGTTGGCCGCAGGCAGAAAAAAATCTGATTAAATATGCAGATTATTCTGAAGAGCCGTTGCTTAACTATTTATCTGCCGCGCGTGCTGCGCAGAAACAACTAGCCCATGAACGGCGGGATTATTATCTGGCGCAGGCGCATAAGAGTACGCCCGATGCTGACTTTGCCGTGCAACTGACTCAGGCCGAGTTGCAACTGGTACATGGACAACTGGAGCAATCTCTGGCGACGCTGGTGCATCTAAAATCCATCTCACCCAAGCATACCCATGTATTGCTGTTGTTAATGCAGTTGTATGAGAAATTGCAAAGCTGGAGCGATCTTAAAGATCTGTTACCGGCGCTGAAAAAATACAAGGTGATCACTGCGGAACAATTGCGCGAACTTTCCATCAAAGTTTTTACCGAGCTGTTGGAAATTATTGCAGCAGAGGGCAAGGCCGAGAAGCTTGAACAATTCTGGCAGGGGTTGCCGCGAAAGTTGCGTCAGGATGCCCATTTGATCAAACGTTACGCTTATCACCTTATCAATATGAAACAGTTTGATAACGCAAGCAGCGTGTTGCGTTCGGCCATCAATCAAAACTGGGATCTGGATCTGGTTTACCTTTATGGCAAGGCACATAGCAACAAGGTAGACAAACAATTAGCGCAGGCAGAAAACTGGCTCAAGGGACATGGAAATAACGCTATTCTGCTGTTAACCCTGGGACGGTTTTGTGTCTATAACCAGCTCTGGGGCAAGGCACGCGCCTACTTTGAAGCCAGCATCGGCAGTGATCCCTTTCCTGAAACCTACCGTGAACTCGGTCTGCTACTGGAACAACTGGATGAAAAAGACAAAGCCGCAGACTGCTACCGTAAAGGCATCATGCTAGGTGAGAAACTACCGTGCTGAAATTTTTAAGCAAAGGTAAAGACACTGGTATGCAGAGCGCTAGCAAAATATATATGTCACGAAATTTATTATTGCACCCGGTACCTTTGTGTTGAAAATAAAATGATAAGAATTAATCAATTATTGCGCCTGTTGAAAATTAGTTGGGTTCTGGTTCGCCACGGACTCGATGAACTGATCCTTGCCACCCACCTGTTTCGGCCGGTGCGGTTTATAGGTTTCTTTTTGCCCTGGCACTGGTTGCCGCGCCGGCAACAGGCGCGCGGGGTGCGCATTCGCCGGGCGCTTGAAGATCTTGGTCCTATCTTCGTTAAGTTTGGACAAATTCTGTCTACCCGGCGTGATCTTCTACCTGATGATATCGCTGTCGAGCTGGCCAAATTGCAGGATCAGGTTGCACCCTTTCCCGGTGAGCAGGCACGAGCCATCATTGAAAAGGCCTATGCTTGTCCGTTGGAAAATATCTTTTCCGAATTTGATATTAACCCTTTAGCCTCGGCTTCGATTGCCCAGGTGCATGCCGCGACCCTGAAAAATGGTGATGACGTGGTTATCAAGGTGTTGCGGCCCAATATTTTGCCAGTGATTAAACGGGACATCGGCTTGCTCTATATTATCGCAGGCAGGATTGAACGTTTTTGGTCAATGGGCCGACAACTGCGGCCAGTTGACGTGGTGCATGAAATCGAGAAAACCCTGCTCGATGAGTTGGATCTTATGCGCGAAGCCGCCAATGCCTCACAACTGCGGCGCAATTTTGAAAACTCAGAGCTGATCTATATTCCCGATATCTACTGGCCGCATACGCGCAAGAACGTCATGGTGATGGAGCGTATTTCTGGTATCCCGGTCAGTAATATTGACGAGCTAAAAAAATCCGGAATAGATCTTAAAACGCTGTCTGAACGCGGGGTTATTATTTTCTTTACCCAAGTGTTTCGTCACAGCTTCTTCCATGCAGATATGCATCCCGGTAATATTTTTGTTGCCGAAAATGGTCAGTATATTGCGGTAGACTTTGGCATCATGGGCACCCTGAATACCCTTGACCAACGTTATCTGGCAGAAAATTTTCTCGCCTTTTTCAATCGTGACTATCATCGTGTAGCAGAATTGCATGTGGAATCCGGTTGGGTGGATGAAGAAACACGGGTTGAGGAATTCGAATCAGCTATTCGCACCGTCTGTGAACCCATTTTCGACAAACCGCTGAAGGATATTTCGTTCGGTCAGTTATTATTGCGCCTGTTTCAGACTGCGCGTCGATTTAATATGGAAGTTCAACCACAGCTGATCTTGTTGCAGAAAACGCTGCTCAACATCGAAGGGCTAGGTCGCCAGCTTTACCCGGATCTGGATCTCTGGCAAACCGCCAAACCATTTTTGGAAGACTGGATTAAAGATCAGATTGGTCCGCGTGCAGTTGCTCGTCAGATTAAAAGTTATCTTCCCGTCTGGTTGGAAAAAGCACCGCAGATGCCGGGCCTGATTTCTAATGTTCTGGAACAGGCGCGGGATGGTAAACTGCGGGTTGAGATGCAGAGCAAACAGATCGACTCTCTGCGCAGTGAAATCCGCAACGCCAGTCGCCGCAGTGTATTTTCCATCATCGGCGGCAGCATGATTATTTCGGCGGCGATTATCTTTGCCCTCGACGGTTACAGCAAGTTTATGATGGCAGGTGCACCTATGTATACCTGGCTGTTGGGAGCCTTGGGCATTGTATTTTTACTCGCCGCCTGGCCTGATGACTGAGTAGTCATTCATTAACGTACTTGGCACGGCCGACCCTCGTTCCCACGTGGGAACGCATACCGGAGCCTGGTCAGTGGGTCGATCCCGCCGCAAGCTCACTAAATAGCTGTTCCAAATATCAGTATACTTTTGGAACAACCGTTCGTCCTGAGCTTGTCGAAGGACAGGCAGATTAAGCGCTCTATTCACTGTGTTTCCACATGGGAGTATGGGAATGAGAAAAGAGTAAGGTTTAGCACCAATCTACATTAGCTTATCGCGCAGATGACGAACCGATGTTTGCCTGATTTGCTGCGCTGGAGTTTATTTACATAGTTTATTTCCACATGCATATCCGGATCGATGTCATGACTAATTTTTTCCCGGATACCCCTGAGCAAGTCTGGCTTTAGTTCAGATGCGCTTTCTATATTTAGCGTCAGTGAGTCTAGCGCAGTCTGGATAAATTGATATTGTTGAATTTCGCTGCAACCATCGAGTAGCCGATTGAAGTAGCTTGGAGCGATTTTTTTTCCGCTTCGGGTTTTGATAAAGTCATTGCTGCGACAGACGCCCATTTCCATCATCGGAAAAGCTGAACCGCAGGCGCATTGCCCCGCTTTCAGCTTGCCGTTGTCGCCATTTTCATAACGAATCATGGGCATCAAAAAATTGGTCAGGGACGTAATAACAAGTTTATCTTCATGCTCGATATTGACGGACTCAAGATAAACCATATCGGTGAAAATATGCATATTGCCGTGTGCGCATTCGACGCCAATGTTGGGGATCTCACGGCAACCGTATTGATTGTAAACTTTACAGTTAAAGGCCGTCTGCATGGCTTCTCGTTGCCAGTCGTAGAGCACTTCGGCGGTGGAATAAATGCCTTTCAGGGATTTTGGCATCCGGATTTTATGTTCGATGATAAAACTTGCTACATCGGCGAGAATCGAAGCATAACCCTGTAGTAATACGGGTCGGTAGTTTTTTATATAATCTACCCACTTATGCAGTTCCGCTTCGCCGTACTCCCAGGCGCCAATAGTTTTTTCCGCCGCGATATAATCGTGATAGTAAGATTTCAGAGTTTGTGCTTTGATATCCTGTTTTGCACCCCAGAAATTAAGGATCCTTTCGCCGGGTTGCCAGCCTGACCACATATAACTACGGCACATACCGGCGCGCATGAGTTCCATTTTGTAGGTGTCGTAATAAAAAGTCAGTGGTTTGCCGGTGGAGCCACCGGTATAGCCTGGACGGATATTATTTTTATCGGCCGTATCCGCCAGCATCGCCTCGCGGTTATTGGCAACATCGTCCTTGCTGAGGATGGGTAGGCGTTTAAAATCAAATTCGTTCAGATTCTCAGGCAACAAACCCGCATAACGCTCTTTATAATAATGCGTATGCTTGACGGCGAAACGAAGCATGTTTGCCCGATCCTGCTGTTGTTTTTTCAGCAACTGTATCGGACTCAGGCTCTGATGTTGTAGCAAAGGCTGCAACAATTCATAACGGGAGGGATATTTATGTTTATGCAGCCGGACTCTTAACGCTTTTAACATCTATATTATTCCACCCGCAACAGGGTTTAATGACAATACCTGTTGCCATTGATGCTGGTCTTCAGGATAACGCAAAATAGCCTCGATAATTTGTATCATGCGGGTTTGTTTGCCGGTTTCAGAATTTATCAATTGATAGGCGCGGGAATCGTCACCAAAATTATGCTCAATATTCTCGATAAAGGCGTTAAACGCCGCCCTAGCAGGAGTGAAATCCGAGTGCTGGTTCCACCAGTGTTCAGAAGTGTGGAGCAGGGTTTTTAATTCAGCCAGCTTATCGGTTAGTTGCTGATGCTTGCTTAGGTACTGTCGGCGGATATTTTTTTCGGTGGTGCTGACAATTTCGGCAACCGCATCACGGCTAAGGTTTGTCGATGGATAAGCCTGTTCGGTCAGGCTTTGCATACTGAACAGCATCACATCGCCAAAGTACTGTCGTTCGAACTCGCCGGATATATCAATCTGCTGCGACTGTTGAAAAATATCAGGGCGAAATTCCGATTCGCCGGTATCGGCGACGGTGCGTTTATGCAACATGGGCAGGTTGGCGGAGACAAAACGTTGTTTTAAGCTGGCCCTGACGATGCGTCCCATTACCGGACCGTTCATGCGCAGCTTGAGTGGCGCAAAGGGGATGAAATATTTCAGGCCCTCAGCATTAAAAACATAATTGCCGGGATAAACGGTACGTGCGGGCGCGAGGCTGTCAAAGGCATGGCTATAGGTATAGAAGGTTTTACGGGTTGGATGCTCGCCGTAAAAAAAGCCGTTTAATTTTTCTGCAAAGTGTTTGAAGCAGGCTGCGTTATCATGTTCGTGTTTGAGCGGACAGGGATAATGGAAGATCTGTTTTGTATGTTTGAACCCGAATAATTCCGGCATGTCATGATAAGCGGCGTCATCGGTTTTTTGCAGATCAGAAAAATGAAAGTGGCAATCTTGCTGTTGTCTGAGACGGCTCATTTGGGTGACAAAATCAATTACGTCCTGGAGAAAATTTACTGCCATCACTGCCGGTGATACGGGCGGATCGCCGACCACTTTGCCGGTTAGAATACAGGCATCGGTGCGGCTGAATATTTGATCCAGATAATAAAAATAATTGATTGCATAGAGGTTGCGATCACCCTCTGGGGTGCCGATTTTAATTTGAAATTCCTGATCACTGTCGAGGGAGTAAAACAGGACGTTCTTATAGTGCTGTTGCAGTTCATTTAGTTTGAGGCTGGCAATATTGCGCATTCTGGGGGAGCCTTTATGATAAAAGTGGGTTGTCTCAGTTTTACCAATAATACCCGTCAGTGCCAGCTGGTCCTCATCAGACAGTTGCGCAAGGTGTTGCAATTGTTGCGCCTGGCCGAAATAAATCGTTTCCAGTCCGCGCCTGTTGAAGGCTTCGCAAATGGCCTTGTGTTGGCGCATGTTCTCGGCCTCTTTACTATCATCGGCGATCATGACCGTGACTTTTTGATAACGACCGTTTTTAATCCCGCCATAGTGATAGATTAGGCACAATTCTAAAAGACTATCGAGACAGTCATTAAGCTGCCGGGGGCGATCGGCTACTGGAATAAACAGAATGATATGATGGCGTTGATCATTATTTTCAGCGTCAAAATGGGCTTCCAGTTCGCGGAAGATCTGCTGGTAACGTTTGAGCCGGGTATCATCCGGCGTATTCGCCCAGAGCGATTCTTCAAGCAGCGGGATAGCGTCCTGGTAGAGAGATATAATCTCTCGCTCATTATCAGGCGATATGCCAGCCAGCCGGTTTCGCAGTGCCACGCTGGCAGGATGTTCACTGTCTTGCAGAAACTGTTGCAGTGCAGTTAGGCTGGTTGTTGTCATTGTTTAAAGTCTCCGATAGGGGATCTGACAAGCCCCCGCTTTCAGGCGGAAGTTTGGTTTTGCTCCTTCTCCCCCGAGAGGAAGAAGGCTGGAATGAGGGGAGGGAACTCGGTTTGCGGCAGATTCTTGAAGCCTCTCCCCAGCCCTCTCCCAGATCCTGGGAGAGGGCACCATACGGCTTTTAGCCGGTGGAGCATTCACAACGGCCACTATCGTTTGCTGATGTAATTTGGGAAGCTGTTTTTATCAATCATGATTTCAATCAGATTAATGGCGTTGCTGAAATCAGTATTTGAAAAAACATTGTCGAGATCGGATTCCTCCGCAATTCTGCTGTAGTTAATAGCAAAGGATTGTGCCAGTGCTTTGTAATCAGGGTTGATGAAGTCGCAGTTGATATAGCGGTCATTATATTGTTGTGACTGATTTTTACGGATCAGGCCCATCGTTGCATTATTGAACAGGATGATATTCAGTGGCAGGCTGTAATTTACTGCCGTCATAATTTCCATGCAGCACATCTGAAAACCGCCATCACCGAGAATTGCAAAAGTGGGTTTGTGGCAACTAAAGCGTGCGCCGATAGCGGCGGGAATCGCATGGCCTAAAGAGGATATTCCTGAATTGGGATAATAACGATTGGCGATGGAAACATTGAAAAAATTCTGCGCGAAAATAATATTGTCATCAAAAAGCTGAATATTTTCCGGGAAACTTTTTTGTAGCCGGGAAAAAAACTGTTCGACCAGGGGAAAACGAGATTTAAACACATGCGCATCGTGTTCGTTGCTGGAGTTATGCTCGGGTTTTAAGCTGCGGTGTAGGTCAATCGGTTTTTTGTTGGGTTTGGGCTGTGTCTTTAGTTGTTTCAGAAGATCAGAGACAACGTCTTTAATGTCGCCGTAAATGGCCACGTCGGCTTTGAAAACCTTTTCCAGCTGTTCTTCATTAATGTCCACCTGGGCAATTTTTTTGTTATCCATCAGGTTTTTATCCCATAGATAACTGGTGCGCTCATTGAAAGCGCTGCCCAGAAAAATTAACAGATCAGATTTTTCGCAAATGTATTGATAGGCTTTGCTGTACGAGGTTACCCCCAGGCTGCCCAGCG
>VAPK010197722.1_pt1 | contig 11406 bp, 12 predicted proteins | sample 3395031 | NCBI WGS metagenome assembly VAPK01 (sample SAMN08290443, study PRJNA428436) | hydrothermal vent metagenome | isolation source: Deep-sea hydrothermal vent chimney 1 | place: Pacific Ocean: Juan De Fuca Ridge
ATGTTTAATTAACTTTTAAAATATTTCTCATATATCTTATCATATTCGCCACTTTCTTGTAGTCTAATTATTGCTCGATCTATTTGCACCAACAATTCGTCGCTTCCTTTGATTTTTGGCAGTACAAATGCATACGCTTGTCTTGCGAATGTTCCGCCAACCAAGATAAAACCTTTTTCTTTCATTTGGTCTTGCAAGATTGGCAGATCTGCAACCACCGCATCTATGGTTTGGGTTTTTATAGCTTCATATGCTTCTTCAAGATTTTCAAATTCAACTACATCCCCATGCCTTGCTTCAACTGCCCCTTTTGCCGTTGTTCCTTTCTTAATACCAATTTTCTTATTTGCCAAATCGTCTGCTGAAGAAATTTTTGATTTCATTTTTGTGAGTGTTAAAGAAGCACTCACTTGTCCAATATATAGACCAAAAATAGCAAGACCAAATAAAATTGAAAATACACCAAACACTCTACCAACAAAAGAGACTGGGGATATGTCCCCATACCCAACAGTACTAAAAGTTACGATACTCCACCAAAATGCTTCAAATATACCTTGTGTGTATTTTTCAGATACTGATATCCCTGACTCTATAAACCAGTATACATGAGCAGTAATCAAAGCAAATAAAACAAGAATAGTCAGCACAATCATTGTTTGTTTAGAAAAAACGCCCTTAAGTAAATCTTTTATGGAAAATGACTGCATTGGCACGGTTGCAATCCCAAGACCTGTATCTAGAGTAAAGAATGACATACGAAGTTTTTTTGCTCGGTCAATAGTACGAGTAATTCCAGCCATTGCAATATCATGTGCTCCAGTAGATGTCTTAGTCAGTAAATCAGAAAAGTCTTTATTCTCTATATATTCATATTCTACATTTAAATCTTGAGCTATCTTTTCCCAAAGTTCAATTTCAAATCCAGTCCATTTTTCATCTTTTTGAAAAACCACGGGTCTGAAATTGTGTACTCCTATTTTTAGTTTTTTATTTTCCAGCATATAAATAATAATAGCAAAAATTTTTCATATTTACTACTTAAAAATGAGCTTTATTTATAAAAAATAAAAAAATCGCCATTATTTACAACGGCGATTTTACAACTATTCTTCACCTATTTTTCTAGTTGCATTCTATATATTTTTTATATTTTAGCGTGGCTACAATAACTAACGCCACAATAAAAAATGCTGTGTACATAGCAATCACATTCAACCCATCATTTTGGTTAGAAATTGCTCTCTCCGCCGAATCCATCCCAAAAGTCGGAATGTGTCTGTAAAATATAACTACAGTCAACCCAAACATCAGTGAAATTACTCCAGCAGTTACAACTGCTGTAATACAGTGACCTACGATATTAAGAAATTTTTTCACTTCACACCTCCAGTTTTTATTCAAATATTAATAACTTAACTGGATAAAGCCTACCACGAAAATTACTAAATGTAAAGAGTCTGTCTCATAATAATATCGGGGAGCAAATAATATTCAATAGATGTAAAAAGTACAATCATAAAGAGCCTTTCCGCTCCTCTGACAAGAGGACGCCAAAAACAGAAAATCTTTCATTTCCTTTTTTGATTTAAAAAAAATGGGGGGGGCGCGAAAAAATACCACTGAAATTTTCACTATACACCTCCAGTTTTTGGTTGAAAATTATGAGTTTGAATAAAACATGCCATAAAAGTATCTACATGTAAAGTACCTCAAGCGAGATTTAAGAAGTTGTATAATTTGGATTCAGAATTATTGCATACTTGATGCATTAAGAAGAGTTAATTTATTTATAGTCGTTGTTGAAAATAGATTCTAACTTGGTACAATAATTATATAATATGTTACAAATTTTAAAAAGTATGCTCTGGGTAATTGTATTAGTATATCTTGGTTTTGGGGTATGGATAACTGTATCCGCGCGGAATATAATCTATTATCCAGATTATCCGACAAGAAGCGATTTCTATGATTGTCCTGCTTTTGATGACAGCGAGAAGATGGACATAAAAGCCACGAGAGCCTACTACAAGCACGTAGGGGAGAAGATTGTCGTGGTGTATCATGGCAACGCCGGAAGTGCGTGTGACAGGGAGTATTTAAAAAGTGTTTTTGACAGCCTTGGTTATTCGTATATTTTTGTCGAGTATGCTGGATATGGAGGTAATGGTAAAAACCCATCACGTAAGTTGCTTTTGAAAGATGCAGAAAATATTATTTCTTTTTTGAAGACAAAAAAATACACGGGAACAGTTTTATTTACCGAGAGTATTGGTTCTGGGGTTGCAAGTTTCCATGCATCGCTTTTGCCACCTGATAAGATGTTTTTTATCGCCCCTTTTGATAGTTTAGTGAATGTTGCAAGGTCACATTATCCTGTATATCCTATATCTTTGATGGCAAAATTTTTAGATGAGAATTATAACAACGTGCCTCTTCTCCAAGAATATAATGGAGGATTGTTAATTATTCATGGGACAAAAGATAATATTATTCCGTTTCAAAGAGGGGAGATGTTGTTTGAAAAAGTTCCCACTGAAGACAAGCGCCTTGTTGCTATAAAAGGTGCGGGGCATAATGATATCTATAATTTTGAAGAAACTAAAAAAGCGATGATTGATTTCTTGAAATAGACTCCAAGTAACAAAAAAACTACAGAAATTATTCTGTAGTTTTTTGTTTTATTTTGTTGTTTGTCTGTTTTATGCTTTCAAATATGCGTAGATATCTTCAGCTGCTTTTATTGCATCACCGACTGCAATATTATTTTGATGATATTTTATATTTGTACAGTCTCCTGCTGCCCAGATGCCTTCTGCAGATGTTCTTTGTGTCCATGGGTCTATTGTTATCTGATTGTAGTCATTTAGGTCTACTAGGTCTTTTAAAAACTCTGTTGTTGGTATTTGCCCTATCTCTACAAATATTCCTCCTGTTGACAGTTCTATCGTTTCTCCTGTTTTAATGTCTTTGTAGACTATTGCATTTACCATTGTTTCTCCCTTTACTTCAAGTATTTCAACATTTGTGATAGCTTTCATTTTTGGATCACTGAGAACTTTTTCTACTGTTATTGGTGCGGCTTTGAAATTATCTCCGCGGTTAAGTAGTGTAACAGTCTTTGCATACGCAAGGAGTTGTGATGCAGTTTCAAATCCTGCATTTCCTCCTCCTACCACAACTACATCTTTCCCCGCAAAAAGTGGACCATCACATGTTGCACAATAAGTAAGTCCTTTGTGTTCAAACTTATCTGCGCCAAGAGCGTCTAATTTTCTTCTGTGGCTTCCTGCTGATGCTAGTATTGTTTTTGTCTCATATTTTTTCCCGTTTTCTGTTTCAATTTCAAATCCATTGTCTGTTTTTATTACTTCTGTGACTTTTTCTCCTTCTTTTATTTCTAGTATGTCACCCGCATATGCTTCTACGTGTTTTTTAAGGTTTTTTGTAAGTTCTGTTCCTGATATTGAGACAGTACCGATCCAGTTTTGTATGTCTGTTGATACTTTGGATTGTCCGCCAAATTCATAAGCAAGAAGCATTGTTTTTAATTTTTTTCTAGCTGCATATACCCCCGCTGCCGCTCCTGCAGGACCACCTCCAATTATTATTAGTTCATACATAATTTTATCTATTATTTGTTAAATTAAAAACCGTGCCACTATTGTAGCACGGTTTTTAATTTAATCTCAAGAAATTAAATTCTTATCTTTTGTTTCTTCTTAAGAATGCAGGTACTGCGCTCCAATCATCTTCATCCTCAATTTCCTCTTCTTTTTGAGTGTTATTTAAAAGCCCGTTGTGTATCTCTTTTTTCTCTTCTCTTTTTTCCTCCTTTTTACTTTGGTTTTTAATTAGTGTTTTTTGAGCAGAATTATCTTCAGGGAAACCAGAAGCAATAACAGTTATCTTCAGTTCGTTCTTTTTAAGTCTACTGTCTTTTATTGCACCGAATATTACTTTAGCATCAGTGTCTATCGATTCTGTGATTATTTTTGCTGCCTCTTGTATTTCATGCATTGCCATGTCTTCTCCTCCTGCGATTGCAAATAGCACCCCTTTTGCTCCGTTGATAGACAGATCAAGAAGAGGGGAGTTTATTGCATTTGTTGCTGCTTCGGTAGCGCGTTTTTCTCCCGTTGCTGTGCCGATTCCCATAAGGGCTGACCCTGCATTGGACATAACAGAACGCACATCAGCGAAGTCTACGTTTATGATACCCGGCACGGTTATAAGGTCTGATATCCCTTCTACTGCATTTTTTAAAACTTCATCACATATTGCAAATGCAGAAGTACAGCTTGTCTTCTCATCAATTATTCCAAGTAGTCTGTCGTTGGGGATGATAATAAGCGCATCAACTTCTTTTTTAAGGTCTTCAAGTGCTTGGTCTGCTACACGTCCTCTTTGTGCCCCTTCAAAAAAGAAAGGTCTTGTTACCACCGCGACGGTAAGAATCCCTTCTTCTCTCGCAGTGCGAGCAACTACAGATGATGCTCCAGAGCCAGTTCCTCCACCCATACCGCTTGCGATGAATATCATATCCGCACCTTTTATTATTTCTTGAATCTCTTCCTTTGTTTCTTCAGCTGCTTTTCTGCCAAGGTCAGGATTCATTCCTGTTCCGAGTCCTTTTGTAAGGTTCTTGCCTATGTGTATTTTCTTTTTGGCTAGTGAGTGGTGTAGGTCTTGTGTATCTGTGTTTATTGCTATAAATTCAACTCCTTTTACTTTTGAGTTGATCATGTGATTTACGGCGTTGTTGCCGGATCCTCCAACTCCTATAACTTTGATTCTTGCGAAGCTTTCGATTTCTGGTTGTACTTTAGGCATAGTATTTTTGTAATTTTCCAAATTCGTTAATTCTTAAAATAATACCAAAAAACCACAAAAAAGAAAGAGTTGACTTTACCACCCCATTGAGTCTTAATTTTATTGTTAGGAGTACTTTATGGCAAAAATTGTTTAATCCAGTCAACGGAGTTGTCTTTAATAGACTTCAGTGTTTCAATGGACTTATTTTTTCTTGTTTGTTGTAGTCCATATATACACAATCCATACGCCACGAACCAAGAAGAGTCTTCTATTTGTCCAGTGTGGTTGTTTAATGACTGAGGAGTAGCGATTTTTGAAGGAAGTTTGAGAGATGCTTTTGCAAAATCTTCTATTGTTGATATTCCAGAACCACCTCCTGTTAGTATTATTCCTCCCGGTAGTAGTCCGTTTCTTTTTATCTTTTTTAAATGGGCCTCAATGAGTTCAAATATGTCTGATAGTCTTGCTTCAATTATTTCATCAAGTTGTCTCTTTGAATGTATACCGCTCTTGTTGTCTATTTTTATTTGCTCTGCTTCGTCTAATGGCACTTGTAGTCCAAGCGCAATATCATTTGTTATATCTGTTGATCCGATAGGGAAGACCTGTAGAGATATTGGTGTGTCTTCTTCGAACACAGACACAACAACAGTTTCAGCACCTATGTTTGCGAGCAAGCACCCAACTGTTCTTTGTTTTTTGGTGAGAGCAACTAAGCTCGCTGCGATTGGTGTTGCAACTATGTCTTCTACTTCAACTCCAGCATCTTCAACAGCGCGCAATAGATCGTCTACGTGTTGCTCAAGACAGGTTATAAAGAGTGTTTTGACTTCTAGTTTTGAACCTGTCATTCCTTGTGCTCTACCTATAACCTCCTTGCCGTCTATTTTAAATTTAAGAGGTATTGTGTCAAGAATCCTCTTGTTTGCTAAGTTTTGCATGTTCTCTCTGCTTGTATCTATTGCTTTTTCAATATCTAAATCAGTTACTTCACTGTCTGCACGAGATATAACTACAGATGCATTTGATACGCTAGATTCTAGGCTTATTCCTCCAACTGAAAGAAATGCACTTCGGATCCTTGTCTTTGAAGACCTCTCTGCTGCTCTGACTGCCACTGCTATGCTTTTTGTAGCATCATGTCTATTTACTATATATCCGTGCCGCAATCCTGTTGTAGGTGATATACCAACACCTAAAACCACAGGCTTGGGTGTTCCTTTTGTGTACTCAGAAACCACAACTCTTGTTGAGCGCGTACCAACATCTATTCCAACTGTTATATTACGTGACATCTATATTTTAAATTTTTTTCTTATGTTTATTTCCTCATCTTCCATTTTACTACCATGTGCATATCCTTTCAAATGAAATAAACCGTGGATAAATAAAAAGGTGATAAAATTTTCATATTTGCGGTTAAATTTTTTAAATGTGCGTTTGACTTCATGGAGGTCTATAAAAATTTCTCCTTCGGTTTTGTCTATAGGAAAACTCAAAATATTTGCCGGATAATCTTTTCCACGATATTTTTTATTTAAAGTTTTTGATTTCTTGCTTCCAGTAAAAATGAGACTAAGATCGTACTTTTCTCCAAGCACGGCATCCTTTATTTTTAGAAAAGGCAAGCGTGGAGGCTTGCCTTTTAGTGTTTTATTGATAGAAAACATCTATATTTTATGGTTTGTATACTAGCTTGGCATTTTGCCGAGTTTTTTTAATCTTTCAATATCCTTCTTCTTTTCGATAGACCTAAGTGTACGTTTTTTCTTTTTGTATGTTGATTCTGGTCTTTGGTTGTATACAATAGATCTCATTCGTGGGAGTATTCCTGACCCGCGAACACGTTTCGTAAATCTTCTGATAAGGTTTAGTGCGTTCTCATTGTTGTTTTTTGTTACTTCTACATTTGTTGTCATAGTGCAAGGAATAATAACATAAATGACTTTTTGTTGCAAATATTGTGGTTCTTCAAGAATTCTCCTATATTTCAATGGCTATGGTTAGAGTAGTCATTGAAAGCCTTTATTAACCCACCTCCCGAGGCTCAACCTAGGTGGTTTTCTCTGATTCCTGCCTAGTGTGTGTTCTAAGGTTCAACCTCAGAACATCGAGAGGGTTTGTTTCTTTATTTTATTTCGTCTTTTTGAGGTATTCGGCGAGTTTTTTGATCTCAATAGTTTCTTGTGAGTGGTCTTCCATGTTGCGTACGATCACAGAGTCTTCAAGCGCCTCCTTTTGCCCAAATATTATGGTGTGAGGTAGCCCAAGTTTTTCTGCGACAGCGAGTTGTGAAGAAAGGCTGTCTTTTGAGAGAGCATGCATTACAGGAACTTTTGCTTTCCTTAATACTTCTATGACTCCCAAACTTTTCAGCTTTGCTTCAAATCCTATTTGTATGAAATATACTTTTGCCTTTTTAACTATCCTTGATTCTAAGTGTTTATATTGAGATGACAATAACAGTCTATCAACTCCGATCCCTGCCCCTACTGCAGGTACAGGTTTTCTGCTTGCAAGGCTTTTTGCAAGATCGTCATATCTTCCTCCACTTGCAAGAGCGAGTGGAGGTTTTTTGTTGTTTTCTTTCTCGTTTTCTTTTTTATTTTCGTCGTCTTCACTGTTTTCGTCTTCTTCTCCATCCTCGTCAAATATCTCAAATACGGTTTTTGTGTAGTAGTCTAGCCCACGTACAAGGTGATTGTTTATACGATACGATACCCCTAATGTTTCCAGGTACTCAAGAACTTCTTTGAAGTGCTGCCTGCATTCTACGCAAAGGGCAGTAATAGAATCTGGCGCATCTTCTTTTATTTCCTGGCATTTTTCATTTTTACAATCCAGTACTCTAAGAGGATTCGTTTTTATTCTTTGTCTACAGTCATCACATATAGTGTTCATGTGTTTTTTGTAGTGCGCGATGAGTGATTTTATATATGCAGGTCGGCATTCTTTGTCCCCGATGCTGTTTATGTCAACAACAGGATTTTTAAAACCAGCTTCTTTGAGGATTGTTGTGGTTATGTGTATCACCATTGCGTCGGCAATGCTTTTAGGAGATCCAAGTATTTCAAGACCAAATTGTCTGAGTTCTCTCAGTCGTCCTTTTTGAGGTCTTTCATGCCTGAAGAACGGTCCGTAATTGTAGAGCATTACAGGTTGTGGCAGCGACTGCATTCCATTTTCAATATATGCACGCATGATTCCCGCTGTGCCTTCCGGTCTCATCGCCAAATGCGCACCACCTTTTGTTTTTAGTGAATACATCTCTTTTTCGATGATATCTGTTCCCGCACCGACTGCGGATGTGAACACCTCTTCTTTTTCAAGGATGGGTGTTTCTATTGGATTGAAACCATAATAGATAGCTACTTCCGCCGCCTTTTCAAAAAAACCTTGGTACTTGTAGTATTCATCTCCCATTATGTCACGCATTCCTTTGGGGGATAATAAAGATTCCCTTTTTGTCTTTTTTGTTTTGGGTTTTTTTTGTTGCATAGTTGAAAATATTAATAATAAAGGTTTCTTGGTTTAAATATGTTCGTAACTTCCAGGCATAACTTCCGCGCTTGCTATTGGGAATAGTCGCAGGAATGCTTTTCCTATGATAAGTTTTCTTGGAACGGAGCCCCAAGCTCTTGAGTCCAGACTCTCGGCTCTGTTGTCACCCATTACAAAATACTCACTGTCGTCTAGTTTCTTTGTGATCGTGTCGCTCTTTTTGAATTCAACATAAGGTTCTGTGAGCTGAAATCCGATAGGGTTTGTCTTTGTTTTTATTCTAACAACTCCTTCCTTTATTTCTATTGTTTCATTGGGTAACCCGACTATTCTTTTTATGAAAAATTTTGAAGGGTTTCTAGGGTATCTCAAAACGACGATATCGCCTCTTTTTGGATCTTCAAACCTGTATGACAGCTCGTCTACTATTAAATATTGCCCTGTCGCGAATGTTGGGTCCATTGATCTCCCGTTTACAATGAATGGTTGTGCTATGAAGGCCCGAATAGGAAGTACTATCACCGCAGCAAGTATAGAGAATTTCACGATCTCCCAGATAAAACCTTTGACTGTTATCTTGTCAGCTTTTTCGTCTATTTGTTTGTCTTGATTATACATGTGTTGTTTAAATAAAAAAAAGAGTAAAAAATCAAGTACAGTTTATTACAAATATTAACTTGACGCAATAGCGAGAAATGTTTTGTGGTTGTTAAATAGCAAAAATAGTAGGAGTAAAAAACTTTTTTTGTTAGTATGTTAGGTATGTCATACATAATTGCAGGACTCGGTAACCTGGGAGAAGAATACAAAAATACGCGTCACAATGCGGGAAGGATAGTGCTGGAATACTTTAGAAAAAGTAGAGATTTTTCTGAGTGGGAAGAGAAAAAAAATAATAAAGTACTTGTATCTTCTGGGAAAATAGGGAAGTCTAATGTGGTGTTGTTGGAACCGGACAATTTTATGAATAATTCCGGGAAAAGTATTGCGCCCATTGTTACAAGTACGAAGAAAGCAGAAAAGCTTGTCGTTGTGTACGATGATATTGATCTGCCGTTGGGTGTGATCAAAATATCTTTCAATCGTGGCTCAGGGGGGCACAGGGGAGTGGAGTCTGTTATAAAAAGTATAAAGACCAAAGCGTTTATACGACTGCGAGTTGGAGTCGCTATGACTACCCCGACAGGCAAGATTAAAAAACCAAAAGGAGAACAGAAAGTTTTAGATTTTCTTATGGGAGAATTCAAGCCGAAGGAGTTGGATACGTTGAAAAAAGTTTCAAAAAATATCGCAGATGCGCTCGAGACAGTCATTCTTGAAGGAAAGGAGAAAGCGATGAATATGTATAATTAGTTTTTTAAAAAACACAAAATACTGCAAACAAAAAAACCACACAAATGTGTGGTTTTTTTGTTTGCAGTGAGACTACTCTTCTTTGTTCTCTTTTTCCAAAAATGACAATGTCATCTTTTGTTCTTTTGGTTCAAATAATGTTATCTGGAATGGGTATGTATTTCCAAGATCAAGCTTTTCTTTCAGCTTTTCGGTTGATCCGAATTCTGATACATGCACAAGTCCTGATACACCTTCTTCTATTGATATCAATGCGCCATATTGATTGAACTTAATAACCACGCCATTTACGATATCTCCTTTTTTGTATTTACTCGCAGCTTCTTCCCACGGGTTTACTTTGAGTGCTTTTAGAGATAAAGATATTTTACCATCTTTTATTTCTATAATCTTTGCGTTAACTTTATCTCCAACCTTGAATATCTTTCTTGGGTCTTCAACAAGGCTCCAGTCTATCTCTGAGATGTGAACAAGTCCTTCTAGTCCTTCTTCTATTTTCACAAATACTCCAAATTCAACCATTCCTGTAACTTCTCCTTCTACACTGTCTCCAACTGTGTATTTCTCAACGATTTTGCCCCTCTCTTTCTGAGAGAAGTCTTTTTCCGAGAAGATAAGTTTGCCTTCTTTTGGATCTGCTGAGATTATGGATACAGTAATAGGCTTGTTGACAAATTTCTTTAATTCTTCAAGTATCTTGTTTTTGTCACCGTCTTCTACTCGTGGATAGTGTTCAGGTTTTAGTTGTGATACAGGTAAAAATCCTGCAATTCCTTGCCATTCTATAATAAGACCACCTTTGTTCGCTTCTTTTGCAGTTAATTCAAGAGGTGTTTTTTCTTTGATTACTTCTTCTGCTTCACCCCAAACAAGTGCCTTTCTTGCTTCTTGAAGAGAAAGCTCTACGTAGCCGTCTTCATTTTCTTTTTCAATAACCTTTGCAGTGATAACATCTCCGATGTTTGTTTTTTTGATGATATCGCGCGCTGCGATGAACTCTCTACCATAAATGATACCTGTACCAAATGGTCCAAGGTCAATATATACGGAAGATTTCTCTATTCCTATCACTGGGCCTTCTGCAAGGTCGTCAACTTCCGGAATTCCAGTTATGTCTTTAAGGAATGCACCCATTGTTCCCGGTTTTGCTTCAGCTTCTTCTGAATTTTTATTTTCTTCTGTAGCAAGTTTTTTTATTTCCTCTACGTCTATTGTTGTATTTTCGTCTGTCATGTTTTTATAATTTTGAATATTGGAATGAAAATACCCGCCTAAAGCGGGTTGTTGATTCCGCTTTAAGGTTCCGATTTAGCTTGCTCTCACTTGCCGAATCGGGGTTAGCCTTAAAGGTTACTGATAAATATTCAATTGCTATATAGTATAGGTATTTTTGTGGGTTTTGCAAGCTCATACATAAAAAACCCCAACAAAGTTGGGGTTCACCAATCACGTTAGTAATTGGATTTTGCCATAGCTGGCGGCGGTTCTTGGTTTATTCCAGGGCTGTGTGCCGTGGGGACGCGCAGTAACCGGGGGCCGAGGTGGCGGAGGCAGTCAGGTCGATATCAATTCCAGGTACGGTGATATGTGGCGTTCGTTTCATTTCGTGCTCCTTCCCGTTTCTTTACGGGGTTTGTTTTTGGCCTTGCGTGGCCGTTTGTGCTGGCAGCACACTGTGTAACGTATATACTGTCAACTCCAAAGAATATATTAGCATACGCAGAAGATTTGTCAAGC
>VAPK010569081.1_pt1 | contig 11406 bp, 9 predicted proteins | sample 3395031 | NCBI WGS metagenome assembly VAPK01 (sample SAMN08290443, study PRJNA428436) | hydrothermal vent metagenome | isolation source: Deep-sea hydrothermal vent chimney 1 | place: Pacific Ocean: Juan De Fuca Ridge
TCGTCCCTGTTCACAGGAAGGGTAACACAATAAGCTTCATGTTTTCTGAAAGCAAAAGAGAGGCAAACAATTTCGGCCAAATGGGTATTTAAACCTGTAGTTTCAGTATCAAAACAAAACTCTTTCTGAACAGAAAGTTCAGCACGTAAACTTGCACGCTGCATTTCGTTTTCAACCAAATAATATTGGTGTGGAACGGTTTCGATTGTTTCCATCTTTATTTCTTCAGGAGATGCTGCTACCGCTCCCATATCAAACAAAGTTCCCTGCATCGAAACTTCAGCCGGTACTTCTTTTAGGTTCAAGCGCTGGATAATCCCCTTAAATTCCAATTCTTCAAAAAGAGCAGTTAATGCTTCTTTGTTAACTTTTTCGCGGATCAGGTTTTTAGTGTCGAATTCAATGGGAACATCCAAGATAATGGTTGCCAGTGTTCTCGAAAGCCTGACTTGCGCTTCAAATTCTATTAATTTTTCTTTTTGCTTACCTTTTAATTTGTCGGTATTTTGGTAAATACCATCGATGCTCCCAAAATCAGAAATCAACTTTTGCGCCGATTTTGGGCCAACGCCGGGGCAACCTGGAATATTGTCGGCACTGTCGCCCATCAATCCTAAAATATCGATTACCTGATCCGCCGTTTCAATTCCAAACTTTTCTTGAACTTCGGGCAATCCCCAAACTTCCGGGTCCCCACCAGCTTTTCCAGGTTTAAACATAAAAGTTTTTTCAGAAACCAGCTGCGCGTAATCTTTGTCGGGTGTCATCATATAAGTTGTGAAACCCTTTTTCTCCGCCTGTTTTGCCAAGGTTCCAATTACATCATCAGCCTCGAAACCTGATTTTTCGATGATAGGAATATTAAAACCCTCAATAATTTTACGGATGTAGGGAATTGATTTTCGCAAATCTTCGGGCATCGCCTCGCGGTTAGCTTTGTATTCAGGGAACATTTTGTGCCTGAATGTGGGTGCCGAAACATCGAAAACCGCCCCAATAAAATTTGGATTTTCTTTTTCCAAAAGTTGCACAATTGTATTGGTAACTCCCAGCATTGCCGAAGTATTTAAACCTTTCGAATTAAATCGGGGATTACGTATAAAAGCAAAATAACTACGATAAATTAGGGCAAATGCATCGAGTAGAAAAAGTTTTTGCTGACCAGTTTCAGGCATAATACTATTTTTAAATTATTAATTATTTTTATTTTTGAAAATGTCGATCTATAACACGTTAAATTTTTTATTAGTCTTTTTTCTCACATCTCATATCTTAAAATCTATCTGTTTGTTTATTATTGATTATCGGATGCAAACCATTCGGCAAACGAAGTTACTGTTTCGTATAAACGGATGCTAAATAGTGAAACACCCGGGGGCAAATGTTGTTGAAGGATTTTCGCAATATGGCTTACAATATTTTCAGAAGTTGGTTGAAAATCAACAATTATAATTCGCTCGGTGGTTTGTTTAAGTAATTCGAGTTGTCTTTTGGGAATCAATCGGCTAACCATTAATGCATGATCGAACCGATCGACGATTTTGGCCTTTACCACGGACTTCAAGTCACCAAAATCGAGTACCATACCGTCTTTAGGATCTCCCGGGCGACAAAGGATTTCGCCCAATAACGTTACTTCGAGATTGTACGAATGCCCATGAATATTGCGGCACAAACCATCGTATCCGTAAAGGATATGCGCCATTTCGAAATGAAACCGTTTAGTAACCCTAATTTTTGACATTTTAATATCCTGAAATTGAATGGGTGAAATTACAGTATTTTATGAAAAAAAACGTTCACAATGTAGATTCAATTTTTAAACTTAATAATGAAGTATGCGAATCAGGAGTTGAACCCACTTCCCCTACAGGGATGCCTTTGGCAGGGGTTCTGGCTTTATTTGCCTCATTATCCACGAGTTGCACTCGCGGTTATTATTGTTTAGTCCCTTTCGGGATAAAAATGTCCATCAGACATTAACAATTTTGTGATGTTGTTATATACTCGCCAAGCTTTCCATTGGAATCTATTTGGGAAAAACATGGCGCAAATTAAGATGCGTTTGACCTGAGAAACTGAGGTATTTTGAAAATTAACGGCATGTTTGTACAAACCGAATAAAAACCAAAGTATTTTAGATGCGAATAAGTCTGTTTTTGAGCAAACCATTTCTAACTTAGACATTTCAAAATTGAGAAAAACTAAAATGTTGGCATTTAAAATAATTTCAGTTCGAATCGGTTATTCCAACTCAATCCTACTTGTAAATGGCCCTTATTCAATTCTTGTTGATACGGGTGTAAAAGGAAATTTACAACGTTTTAAAAACCTGTTTAAACAATTCAAATTAAAACCTTCCGACCTTAAACTAATTGTTTTAACCCACACACATTACGACCACACCGGGAATTTAAAAGTGCTGGCAAAACTCACGGGGGCAAAAGTTTTAGTTCATAAAAATGAATTTGAAAACCTTAAAAATGGTTTTACACCAATTCCGAGAGGAATAAGTTTTAAAACTCGTTTTATTGCTGAAATGGGTAGATTATTTTTTCCAAAATACGCATCGCCAAAACCCTTTGTAGCAGATTTAATAAACGAGGGTGAATTTGATTTAAATGATTTTGGAATTGACGGAAAAATCATTTCTACTCCAGGCCATACAAATGGTTCGCAATCGATTCTAATTGGTGCTACACTGATTTCAGGAGACACCTTCATCAACATTAAAAATAGAATTATTTTCCCACATTTTGCAGCTGACCCAAAAATATTGTTAAAAACCTGGCAGCAACTTTTTGATTTGGGAATTGAAGAAATTTATCCCGGTCATGGTCCTAAAATGAAGGTTGAAAAAGTTTTTTCTGAATTTGAAAAGTGGAAGAGAAAATTTTTATGATGGTATTAATCAACCCTAAATATAAACGTCTTTCCGGCAAATACTGGAATTTTTACTAATAAAATAAGATTCCCACTTTCGTGGGAATGATAAAAAAAAACTACACAATAAAGGTTTCTCAAAGTAAATAATAATAAAAATTACTTTATTTCAAAAGTAGTAGTTCCGATATTATTTCCATCGGCAAACAGGTCAACCGTATAGATTCCTACCATTAACCGAGGTTCGGTGGTGTTGTCCCAATAAATGGCGACCGCCAATTCCTGTCCTTCATAATTTACTTCGCGCATTGCCGAATATTGAATTTTCAAATCTTCAAACTGAAATAAATTATCCGCCGATTTACTCATTAACAACTGATCGGGACGCATAATTCGGGCATAAATATTTTTTGCACCCCGCTTAGTCGTCACATTTTTACCCAATACAAAATAGATTCTAATTTTTTCTGTCCGTTTGGCAAATTTGGTCGCTTTACTTCTGTTGTTCAAAGGTTCCGCTATCAACTCCCGCACTTCGAGCATTGATGCCCGTTGCAGATTTTGTTTCAGGTTCTCCTTTTCCTGATTTAGTTGAACATTCTTAGATTCCACCTGTTTGTATTGCTCTTTTACCTCCAGGTTTTCAGCCCTGAGAACTTTATTTATTTCATTTAAAGAATCAATTTGTACAATAAAATTCTTCATAATCCCACGCAAAGTAGTTACTTGTTTCTGGTAACCAGAGATTTTATTGTAACTCACTTTTTTCGTTTGTTCAACTTCAATCAGCAAATCCTTTACTTTTGCCTGAGCAACAAAAAGCTGTTCGTTAATGGTATCATTTTCAGTGCTTAACGAATCGTAACCCGCTGCAATTTCGGTTAATTGATATTGAATAGAATCTTTTTCTGCCCTAATTTCGTTAAGAATTATATTGTGTTCTTTGCGTTGTATAAAAAAGAGTACTGTTACCGCAACTAAAACAACGGAAAGACCAATCACGATTATATTATTTCGCCTGTCTTTGGCTTTTTGTTTGTTCTGAATATCCAACTCACTCATTTTAGAAGTATTTAATTTACAAAGAATGAACGTTACAAAATTACGAATCTTTTATGTGGTAGCAAATTAATAAACACGGCCAGTGTAAATTAACAATCAATAATGCCCAGAAAATATTGTTGCCAGAAATCCTGGGTGGGTATATTTTTCTGCTGGCACAAATATTACAACAATAATTTTCTTGATTTATTAGTACTCTTGATTCTAATTTTGGATGAAACAAAAGAACCGTTCTTTTTTAAAGAGAACGGTTCTTTTGTTTCAAAACTGCGACTCGTACAATTCCCCACAATTTAGTTATCCGATGAAGTTACCTTTTTAACTTCGGCAGATAGTTTCACAAGCGCAGCATCTGCCCCAGCCAGCAAATCCGACACTAATTTTTTGTAATACTGCTTTACCAATTTTGGATTGTCCTTACCATCTGCATGATTAATTCGAATTCTAAGTTCACGGTGTTTTAGAATTATTCCAGCGGCAATTTCCATTACGGCTTTATCGTCCACTTTCGAATTGTATTCCAACACATAAAAACAATCGCTCAATGCCAGCGACATCACTAAATCAACGTCTTTTTTTAACTTTTTTACACTTGCCATATTATATGTGATTTAATTTAAAGGTAAATAATTTTGATGAAATATTTCAGGATTATCGCCGAATTATATTCGATCCCCCGGTACCGCCGCCACCGCCGCCTTGAAACATGTTGTTCTGCATTTGCTGTCGTTGTGGATTTTCTTTTTCTTCGAGTGCCTTTTTTTCAGCCGCTTTTCGTTGTTGCTCTTCCAACTCTAAATCTCTAATATTTTTTGTGAAAGTAAGATCCAATTTCATGTCCCAATTAATTTTTTCTTCCCAATTCGAACGCACTTTAACAACCTTATTTACATACGCCACTTTTTCTGGTTGGTATTTATCCTGCAAACTTCCCGTATCCCATTTACCATTCCCATTTTCATCGTAAATAACTTTAACCTTATATTTATCGGGCGCCAAATAATTAAAAGTTACGGTGCCATCTTTCTCAATTGTTTGCTGTGCCAAAACAGTTTCATCATCGCTGTTTTTTAGCAATTGCACTAACATTTGACATTCAACACTCGTTACATTCAATATAACCGTTCCGTAATAATCTTCTTCGCGTGTTTTAAATTTCTTACTTAACTGCTTGCTGGTAATTCCATAAATATTCACACAAGCTGCCGAATCAATCTCCAGTATATAACTTGTTTCCGGCTCCCATTTATACGAAATAAGATATTGTCTCCACGCCGATGAATCTTTTTCAAAGCTATAATTCAGCGGTGTTTTTAAGGTGTCGTCTGATAAATACAGAAGCACGCGGGTACTATCGAAAAAACCAACCGGTTCAGGCGTAATTAAAGCAATACTTTTATTTAAATCGAAAGCTGAAGTACTTAAATTTACAAGCCAGTTAAATTGTTGAATTGGGTCAGGTTTTTCGGGTTCGTTATTTTTCGCCTTTTTCTTTTTCTTTGGTTTCTCCACAACCACATCCAAAAAATTCATTTCAACGGTATCTTTTTGAACATACAATTGAGCTGCAGAATCTAACTGATAATAAGATAACTCCATAAACAAAGTATCTAAACTTGCAACTGTTGTATCGGAAATCCACAAAACCAACGAGTCCATTTTTTCATTTGGTTCCATTTTATACCAATCGCTTGTTTCGTTCCCAACCAACTTTACATCAAAGGTATCTTTTACCGGTTCGTTAAAAATAAAACTGCATTTGTAACGTGTCTCCCGTTTGTACGAATCAACAAATTGGTCGAAAATATCTTCGGTAAATTCGCGCAGATAAATTGGGTCGGGGTGAAAATGGGTATGCCCAAAAATCATCAGCGAATCCACCCCTTTCACCAAGGTATCCAACTCTTCATGAAATTCTGCCGAGGGTACAATTAGCGTATCAAAAAATGCCAATTCTTCGGCACCTTCGTTATAAAGTAAATCGTTATTTGCATCGTTCAAGGCAAAAATGTTGTACTTGCCTGGCGCAATATTATCAATCATAAAAAGCCCGGTTTCATCTGTTTTTGCAATGTAGTTCGGCCTTACCCTAAAAAAAGCAGAGTCGTTCAAATTCTTTTGTAACAACACCAACCTACCTTCAACGGGTTCCAGGTTAAATGCGTCCATCAACCTTCCTGCAACACGCAACGAATCGAAAACATCGCCGGTAGCAAATGAAAAACGCAAACTTTTATACAAATTTTTCTCGTTATTATCCGCAATCGAATTCTTAAAATCAAGCGAATAAGTTGTACTGTCCAATAAATCTTCATTAAACTGAACAACTAATGATTTCCCTTTTGTGCGAATGGTAGGCCGTTTTGTTAAGGGTGGCGAAACCACCAACAATTCAGACACAGCGTCGGGAATGATGTATTCGTTAAATGTGAATTCAACTTTATCGCCATGGTAATTCAGGGCTTTGTATTCCGGAGTTGTTTCCACCAATATTGGGGGAATTGAATCTCGTGGTCCGCCAGTTGGCATTCCCTGGTTCGCACACGACGAAACAATAACAATCCACGCCAATACGGCAACTATTAATAATGGTATTTTTCCTTTAATTTGCATTCGTTTAAAATGGAGTACAAACATACAAATTCCTGCAAACATTGAGTGTTATGCGTTGTTAAAATAACCTGCAACTACAGTAAATTATCGTAATGAACAACAAAAAAAAGTCAAATGGACAAATCACATAAATTCGATTTCGCATATATTAACCCCGGCATTAACAAGCTTACAGAAGCAATTGAACAGTTAAATAACGGGTTTAGGGTTTTACTTGTTTTCGAAAACGAATTAATCCGTGGCGATAGTTTTCAGTTGGTCCAAACTTTCCCTCTTCACCTTTATAATCTTCCCAAATCTATTAAAAATTATCGAATTTGGAAAGAACTGTTTTTACTGAGCCCACATCTTGTCCAAGCTCAAAAAGTAATATATTCACATTCAAAAAGAGTAAAAACAAATGTTGGAATTGTTGATTTCTTTTTCAAAAATGGATTCAACGAAAAATCGAAGATCGTAAATACAAAGATACCAGAAAACATTTCGTTCCTAAAAACCAACCATTTAAAAGGGGTTATTTTTCAGGAATATAAAATAAATATCTCCCGCTTTTTTATCGAGCTTCTGAAATATTTTGAATTGAATGGAGGAAAAATACAGGTGAAAGAGTCTTTTCTTTCTGATGAAGTTTCAAATTTAATACAATGTAAAACTGAAAATAGGCACAGTTTTAGTATTGCCGTTGAAACACCTTCAAATTTTACATGGGTTTACAAATTCAAAAACACCATTTTCCGTTTTGTTGAAGATGAAAACAAACTTTTGGTTGACACAATAAACACTGCAAAAAATATATTTCCCAGAAAACAAATTTTGAGCGAAATGAGTAAAATTGTTACTTTTAATTCAAACGAAGTAAAAGAAATAGAATTGTCGTCTTTCCTATCAATAAAAATGGTAGCAAATATTTTAAGAACCGTCAGGAAACCTTTGCCGGGCAGCTTTAAAAATGCAACTTTGCACGACAATTACGACCTAAGTTTAGAGCAATTCGATATTGCCAAACAAACCGGAATTACTTATGCGCAATTTAAAATTTTGTTTCACAGATATGGAAACGGCATAGACGAAATGATTGATGAAGCATATGAAAAAATGGCTAAAACCCGCGACCCAAAAAAAATATGGAAAGAGGTTGAAGAGTGTTTCCAAAAAAAATATGAATGGAAAAATTGAAAAATAATGAAGTGTTCAAAGAAATTAAACTAACTTGTTTTTTAAAAAATAAAACAAAATTTAGATGGCAAAAAAGAAGAAGAAAAGGCATATAAAAAAAAGACAAACGGGGGCTTTTAATAAAAAGAAATTAAAGAATGTAATTCTCGCGTTACTCTACGAAGAACCGGACAAAACAGTAAACTACAAACAAATTTCAATTTGGCTGGGAATTAAGGACATAGAAACCCGCAAGCTGGTAAATGTGGTTTTACAAGAGCTAAACGACGATGATTATCTCGAACAAATTTCGCGCGGAAAATACAAGTTGAAAGCAAAAACGGGAACAGCGAGCGGTATTGTTGAGATGCAGCCACAAGGTTTTGCTTATGTAAACAGCGACGAAGTTGAACGACCAGTACTCGTTTCGTCGCGCAATTTAAACCATGCCATGAAAGGCGACAAAGTACGGATTAGGTTGTACGCACGCCGCAAAAAGCACGATTTGGAAGGTGAAGTAATTGAAATACTTGAACGGGCAAAATCGATATTTGTGGGTACGGTACAAACTTCGCGCAACTTTGCTTTTCTAATTCCTGCCGGAAAAGTTGGGTTTGATATTTTTATTCCGCTTGAAAAACTAAATGGCGCAAAAAACGGACAAAAAGCCATTGCCGAAATTAACGAGTGGCCTGCCAACGCCCGAAGCCCATTTGGGAAAATTATTGAAGTACTGGGCGATATTGGCGACAACAATGCAGAAATGCACTCTATTCTTGCTGAATTTGAATTGCTGCACAAATTTCCAGAAAATGTAAATAAAGCTGCTGAAAAAATTCCGCTTGAAATTTCAAAAGAAGAAATAAAAAAACGCCGCGATTTGCGCAACGTCACCACTCTCACAATCGACCCTGCTGATGCCAAAGATTTTGACGATGCACTTTCGTTACAAAAACTAAGAAACGGAAACTGGGAAGTTGGTGTTCATATTGCCGATGTTACACATTATATTACCGCAAATACCATAATCGAGGAGGAGGCACAAAACCGTGCAACCTCGGTATATCTTGTTGACCGGGTAATCCCCATGCTTCCAGAACGCCTTTCGAATGGGGTTTGTTCGCTTCGCCCAAATGAAGATAAACTTTGCTTTTCTGCTATTTTTGAAATGGATGACGAGGCAAACATTCACAACGAATGGTTTGGAAAAACAGTTATCCATTCTAATCGTCGATTTACTTACGGTGAAGCACAGGAAATTATTGAAACCGGTGAAGGAGAATTTTCTGAAGCAATATTAACGCTGGATAAATTAGCTAAACAACTACGCGACAAACGATTTAAAAAAGGTTCGATTGCATTCGACCGGGTGGAACTAAAATTTAAAATCGACGAAAAGGGTAAACCACTTTCGGTATATTTTAATGAGGCCAAAGATTCCAACAAACTAATCGAAGAATTTATGCTGCTTGCCAATAAAAAAGTAGCCGAATTTGTTGGAAAAAAACGCGGAAATAAAACACCAAAAACTTTCGTTTACCGTATCCACGATAAACCCGACCCCGACAAACTGGATTCGTTAAATAACTTTATCCAGCGGTTTGGTTATGGGCTGCAACTTACAAATGCACATACAATTACAAAATCGTTAAATTTTTTATTAAATAATGTAAAAGGAAAAAAAGAGCAAAATATTGTTGAAACCCTTGCCATCCGAACCATGGCAAAAGCTGCATATTCAACCCGTAACATTGGTCATTACGGCTTGTCGTTCGAATATTATTCCCATTTTACCTCTCCCATTCGACGTTACCCGGATATGATGGTCCATCGATTGCTTGAAAGATATTTGAACGGTGGGCGTTCGGCAAACGAGCAGAAATTTGAAAGCTTATGTAAACATTCATCCGAAATGGAAACAAAGGCTGCCAATGCCGAGCGTGCATCAATTAAATACAAACAAGTAGAATTTATGCAAGACCATATCGGAAAAATCTATCCGGGAGTAATTTCCGGGATTACAGATTGGGGAATTTATGTTGAACTTAACAATAAAATTGAAGGTATGGTACCTCTTCGCGAATTGGACGATGACTTCTACATTTTCGATGAAAAAAACTATGCGTTAGTTGGCCGCCATTCCAATAAAACTTACCAATTGGGCGACGAAGTAACCGTAAAAATATGGAGGACAAATTTAGAACGGAAACAGCTCGATTTTTTATTGACACAAAATGAGGAAATTGACAATTTCGAATAGGAAATACTTTAATTCCACTTATTTATACACCTTCCAGACAAGCTAATATTAAATCGTCTGTAATGTTAAAATATTCAAAACCTGTTTTATGGGTAAAATAAATGTTTATATTTGTTTTCAATTTTTAATACAATAAACGTTTTAAAAATGCAAAATAAAACCGAAAACGGGAATAAAAAAGACCTAAACAGGGAGAATATTTTAAAAATTTCTCGTGAAATTTTTAGCAAGTACGGCTTTAAAAAAACAACGCTTGACGATATTGCCAATGCAGTGCGCAAAGGTAAAAGCTCGCTCTACTACTATTTTGACAGTAAAGAAGATCTTTTTCAGGCAGTAATATTGAAAGAGGTTGATATTTTAGGCCACGAACTTGAAATTGTTATTAATCGCAACACCGACCCGGTGGACAAATTACGCGATTATATCTTAACAAAATTGGCAACTTTTAGAAGTCTCGCTAATTTTTACCATGCCATTGAAAATGATGTAACAGCAGTAGGTTTTATCGATGAGATTAAACTTCGTTACGAGCAGGACGAAATTCGGATGATTAAAAGGATCCTTATTGAAGGCGTACGCAAAAACGAATTTGAAATTTACGATTTCAATTTGGCTGCCATTGGAATTACTACAGCAATTAAAGGTCTTGAAATGCCATTATCCGCAGGATATTACGGAGATGTTAACTTGGAACGCAGTGTAGATATTATTTTGAAAATTATGTGTTATGGGATAATGAAGAGATAACAAATTTGCAACGCAATAAAAGAGGCTGTTCGAAAAGTATCGAACAGCCTCTTTTTACATTATCGTTTCTTAATTTAATCTCAATGATTAAAGGTTCATCAGCATTTCAGCTCCCCAAAAGAGGCCAAAAATAACTGCCATTCCAGCAATTGCCCCTGCTGCCAAAGTAAATAATAAATTCATTGGCAATTTCTGCTTTTCATTATCTGATAATGTTGTAATTATTATCTGATTTTGATTTGTTTTTGTTTTCATTATTTTCTTAATTTAATTATAAAAAGACTTAAAAGTCTTCTGCAAAAGTATCTCTTTTAAAAATAATTAAATGAAATAGTATCTATAAACTGGCTTTTGTTAAATTCCTGTTAACCTGTTAAATACAATTTCAAAACGAACAATTCTTAAATTTAGTATGCTTGGAACATCCCATTTTTATCAAAAAAAAAATAAGGAACAACAATTAATCTTTGTCAATTCCTTATTCAATATTTTTGAAATGAACCTTTTAAATAGCCGACTCAAATTGCTTTAAGAACCGCACATCGTTTTCGAAAAAATGACGGATATCTTTTATACCATAACGCAACATGGTAATTCGTTCAATTCCCATTCCAAATGCAAAGCCTGTATATTTTTCACTATCTATATTGCAACCTTCCAACACATTTGGATCCACCATCCCA
>VAPK010218271.1_pt1 | contig 11403 bp, 7 predicted proteins | sample 3395031 | NCBI WGS metagenome assembly VAPK01 (sample SAMN08290443, study PRJNA428436) | hydrothermal vent metagenome | isolation source: Deep-sea hydrothermal vent chimney 1 | place: Pacific Ocean: Juan De Fuca Ridge
AAAAGGCACTAAACAGAACTAGGCGTGTGTTAGATAGCTTTGCTAATCGTATTGGTGATAATACCTGGCAAACGGTAATCACTAATGAGGGCTTAAATGCAGTCAAAAAACTACTAAGGAAAACAGCTTCAAAAAATACAGCAGTGAGTTGTCATTGGATAAGAAGCCGAAGTCGTTCGCAGTATCTTTGGGTTGTGGGTAATAAAGATAAATTTAATTGTGTGGGTGTTGTGCCGGTGAATTATACACAACAAGATATTTCAGCCATTCCCAATGAAGAAGATTGGAAGTTTTTACCAGTTATTGAGGCCATAACTGTATTTTCAGCTCTTTTACATGATTTTGGTAAATTAACGGTGTTATTTCAAAATAAACTAAAAGGGAAAAATAAAATACAAAGTGATCCACTCCGGCACGAATGGATTTCGATATTGTTTTTAATTGCGATTGTGAATAATAAGGGTGATGAAGAATGGCTCGACTATTTAATTTGTGATGAAATACATAAGAAAATATCCAAACTTAATATCTATGATATTTTAAATCCTTTAGATAATTTGCCACCAGTAGCGAGTATGGTCGCGTGGCTGATTCTTTCGCACCATAAACTCCCCGTATTGGAGGAAGGCTATAAAGGAAAAGAAATAAGCCTATCTAAATTGTTTGGTTTGATCTCTCCATCTTGGGGGTATGAAAGTAGCAAAGAAAAAATAGCCTTTAATGAATGGTTTAAGTATGTAGAGTTACCAAGTAAATCAATAGAATGGCAGCAACAGATAAAAAGCTATGCAATCAAATTAAAAATATTGTTACCCGAGATCCAAGCTTTATTTAATTCAGGATCATTTCGACCGGCAATAACTTATGCTCGAATGTGTTTAATGCTTGCCGATCATTATTATTCATCACAACCTAAAGATCAAGACTGGTGTAGCAGTGTGAAACTCTTTGCAAACACCGATTATGAGAATAATCTTAAACAGCAGCTTGATGAACATTTGGTTGGTGTTGCTAAACAAACAAAGGTAAATATAAAAAAACTACCGCAGCTTGAAGGAATTTTTAATCAAAACATTCGGATAATCAATAATAAAAAAATTAATATTCAAAGTCCGAAAAAGTATAAATGGCAAGATGATGCTGTAGGTAACATCAAGAAATGGAAGCATGAAGAAAAAGACTTGGATAAGTACCAATTTGGATTTTTTGTGGTCAATATGGCTTCTACCGGAAAAGGAAAAACCTTTGCAAATGCAAAAATTATGCAATCATTGTCAGCAAACGAAGAAAGTTTGAGGTACATATTAGCTGTGGGGTTAAGAACGCTAACGCTACAAACAGGTCGTGAATACAAAGACAGAATAGGCTTAAAAGATGACGAACTGGCTATACTCATAGGATCTAAAGCCATTATTGATTTACATAAAGAAAAGAATAATATGGGATCAGAATCAAGTACTAGCTTATTTGATAATGAATTAATATTTAACGAAAGTTTTTCAGAGCAAGGACTAGATACGGTTTTAAAGAATGTTAAAGATAGACAGTTTTTATATGCCCCTGTTCTTACTTGTACCATCGATCACATTATTCAAGCCACTGAAGTTATACGTGGTGGTCGATATATTCTTCCAACAATACGCCTAATGTCGTCAGATTTAGTGATTGATGAAATTGATGATTTCGATAATACAGATTTAATTGCTATTGGGCGATTAATACACCTTGCGGGGATGCTTGGTAGAAAAGTGATGATTTCATCTGCGACGATACCGCCTGACTTGGCGGAAGGTTATTTTAATACATATCAATCAGGCTGGAATATTTTTTCCAAAATGCGCTGTAAAAAAACATCTGTTGGTTGTGCATGGGTAGATGAATTTAGAACGCAAGTTAACACGGTTAAAAATAAAGAAGAGTACAAAAAAAACCATGGCAACTTTATTAATAAACGTATAAAGAATCTTGAGAAACAATCAGCTAAACGTAAAGCAAACATTGCTCAATGCAGTACCGATATAAGAAAATATTTTGTAGCGATAAAGTTAGCTATTTTAGAAAAGCATAAGCATCATTATTTTGTTGACACTAAAACAGATAAAAATATCAGCATTGGTGTTGTTCGTACCGCAAATATAGATCCATGTGTTGCGTTAACTAAGTATCTTTTAAAGGAAAATCTAGCAGAAGATACCGAATTAAAAATAATGGCCTATCACTCCAGACAGGTTCTATTAATGCGTCACGAACAAGAAAAATACTTAGATAAAATATTAAAACGTAATAAAGGTGATGCACATATTTTAGAAGATGAGGTCATCAGAAGTCATATTGATCACTCAAAATCAAAAAATATTATATTTGTACTGGTCGCAACACCCGTAGAGGAGGTGGGTAGAGATCATGACTTTGACTGGGCGGTAATAGAGCCTTCTTCGTACCGTTCCTTTATTCAGTTGGCGGGCAGAGTGCTTCGGCATAGAGAAAAAGAAGTTGTTGAACCAAATATTGCCATTATGAAATACAACTACAGGGCATTAAAAACAGACGGTAAAAAAATTGCCTTTAAATGGCCAGGTTATCAAAACCATAAAGATGATCTAACAACATATGATTTAAATAAGTTAGTGAATACTCAAGAATTAGCTAAAAGATTAGATGCAACAAACAGAATAAAACAAACTGAATCATCAGAATTTTCCAATTTGGAGCATAAAGTCATCCATAAATTATTAACTAACTATCACTCAAAAGGCCCAGAATCAATGCAGGGTTGGTTGGAAAGTGACTGGTGGTTGACTGCTTTACCTCAGCAGTACATACGTTTTAGAGGTAATAAAAGTAAGGAAATGACCGTGTTTTTAACAGCCGACAATACCTTTTTAGAAAAGGGAGATAGAGGAAATAGTGTTGAAGTAGGCAAAAACAACATTAATCTCGATTCGCTTAATGAGCTTGAAATGCAGAATTTATGGTTTAAACGAGATTATGCCATTTTGTTAGCCAAGCAAGCGAAAAGACAGGAATTAGATTTGAAAAAAACGGCGTTAATTTATGGTGAAATAAATTTACCAACTTATGGTGAACCACTAACTACTCAAAGATTTCTTTATAACGAGCAGTTAGGGCTTACCAAAGAATAGCTGCCTGTGCGGCAGTGAACATCTAAACCCAGTGTTACATTTTCTAAGCTGCCTATACGGCAGTGAATATTAAAAATAACATTTATAGTTATTTACACGCATTGTTACATGGTTGACACCGAGGCGCAAGGGTATTATCATTGCTTCTGTGAGTTGATGATATTTGTTTTTATGTACGAAACAACACTACTAACGCTCATTGGATGATGCATTGGTATGTGTATCAGTCATTAGAAGTGGGGTTGTGGCAATCTTGATAGGAGTCGCAGCCTTATTTTAACACAATTAAATAGGATTAATTATGCTAGATAAAGCAATTACAGAATTCTTTGAAAATAAGAAACAGGATTATTTAAAGAAAAATATTAAACCTAATTTTAGTGATGAAGATAAACAAAAATTTATTCAGGAAGCAGAAGAAAAATATGCTATTGGAAATTGGTTGCTAGATGCCTCGCAACGTGCAAAACAATTATCCCTAACTTCTCACCCTGCTAAATTTGTCCATCCCAATGCTAAAGCCAGTAGCATTATTGTAAACGCCAAAAAAAATAACGATGGTTTATTGCGTTCTGGCAATGTTGAAGTAGAGCTTGATGTGTTTGGTAATGCAGCCGCGTTAGATGTAGAAAAATTTTTAAGAATTAAGTTGCAAGATAACAAAACTATTTTTCAGCATTTAGAACAAAATACTGATGTTATTAGGCAACAGTTTGAAACAAAAAACACCAATTTTGAAGACATAAAAAATGGTTTCATGCAAATAAAACTCTCTGATTTAGAGCAAACGAGTGAAAAAGTAAAACAAGTCTATTTTCCTGTCGATGATGGCTATCACTTACTCTCTATCCTTAATGCTTCAGGCATAATTTATAAACTAAAACAAAAAGTAAATGAGTTACGTTTTTCAGAAGAAAATAAAACGTTAAGAGAAGAGCTAAAAAAAGCAAAACCTACTGAAATGAAAGGGAAAATAACAGACATATTTGGATTAACCGCGATCGGCTATGGAGGAACAAAACCACAAAACATTAGTACCTTAAACAATCAAAATGGAGGCATCAGTTTTTTATTATCCTCAATGCCTCCAACCCTTGAAAAACGTCAAACCCAACCTCCTAAAATAGATTTTTTCAACGATTGTTTATGGGGCGGTTTGTTTAAAAGAGACTTTGAACAATTTCATAAGATTTTAAGTTGGCGCAAGAACAACAAGGAAGTTAGAGATATGCGTGATGATATTGTGCTTAATTCAATAACTAAACTCAAAAGGCTTATTGATAATATTCGAGAAATTAATACTGGTTGGTCTGATAGCAAAACCTATGATGGTTTAGTTCTTTGGCAGAAAATTTGGTTAGACGATCAATATATTAAAGTAAGAAATGATGAAAAACAAAACCATGACTATCTCGCTAAAGCTCAAAGCTATTTTTCTAATTGGTTCATTGGTAATTATAAGAAATCAACAAAAGATAATAAATTACTAGGTGATGATGATATAGAGCAAATCAATAAAGTTCTCAACGAAGAACAGGAGTTATTGAAATGAAAGATATATTACTCATTCAAAATATAAAAATCCACAATGCCAATGCCTTATCCAGTCCTTACACTATTGGATTTCCTGCAATGACAGCATGGCTAGGGTTTATGCATGCACTTGAACGGAAAATGCGTACTACCGAATTTAAAGAAATTAAATTCAAAGGAATAATTGTTAGCTGCCTGGATATAGATTTACAAACTTATAAAGGCAAAGGTGATTATGTTCATTCAATCATTGCAACCAGCAACCCATTGGATAAAGCCGGAAAAAGACCTTCGTTTATCGAAGAAGCGCGTTGCGACATGGAAGTTACCCTTGCCATAGAATGCGAAATGGGTGTTATTGATTATGAAAAATACACCGGTTTAATTGATAACAAATTACACACCATGAAAATTGCCAGTGGCGATATTACAAGCTTTAAACCGAGCCAGCACAAAGAAATTGATAATAATAATCCCAGAGAACTAACAAAACACTTAATGCCAGGCTTTTGTTTGGTCACACGACAAGACTTAATGCGATCTTCTATGAGTGAAGGCAAAGATACGATTGGTGCCATACTCAATTATTTGAAAGTAACCACAGATATTGACGTGGATAAAAACCACAAAGTCACTAAAAGTAAAGCAACTAAAAAAGAAAATGGTTGGATAGTGCCTATCGCAGTTGGTTATCAAGGAATAAGTGATTTAGGGCTATTAGCAAACACCCGTGATGAAACCACACCCCACCGATTTGCAGAAAGTGTTGTTACTTTAGGCGAATTTAGAATGCCATATCGTTTTGACACTGTAGATGAAATGATCTGGCGTTACCAACACTACCAAGATAATGCTCTATACCTTTGTCAAAATAATTATTCGATTAAAAATCAGGAGAGTAAATTATGAGTAAGATACCCGCGTCCGTTCTAGCTTTTGAAAAAAAATTAATCCCATCTGATGGCTTAATGTATGGCACAACCTGGGAAAACAGGAACAACCAAGCAGAACCTTTAAGGTTGCAAGAAAAATCGGTACGAGGCACAATTTCAAATCGTCTTAAGAAATCAGAAGAAGGGAAAATTGATGCAAAGATAGAAAGCGCAAACTTGCAAACTGTAGATGGTTGTGCGTTAGCGTCAGATCAAGACACCTTAAAACTAAACTTTACTTTGAAAATATTAGGTGGTGTAGAGAATCCGTCAGCCTGTAACCATGAGGGGTTTAACCAATCTTATTCTAAAGCTGTTTTAGGCTATATAGAAGAACATAGTTTTACAGAGTTGTCTCAACGTTATGCCTGTAATCTAGCTAATGGTCGATTCTTTTGGCGAAATCGTGTAGGCAGTGAGGAGGTAGAAGTTCAGGTTAATATTTTAAATAAGGATATTTCAAAAAGCTGGATCTTTAATAGCTTGGATTATGATATTCATAAATTTGAGAATAACTCAGGTGGTGTAAATGAACTTGCAGAACTAATTGCAAAAACACTATCGGATGAAAATAAATTCTTATTATTAGAAATTAATGCCTTTGCCAAAGTAGGGAAATCACAAGATGTTTATCCAAGTGAAGAATTAGTACTGGATAAAAATAATAGTAAGGATAAAAAAAGTAAAATTCTTTATGAGATTAATAAAGTTGCAGCAATGCATTCTCAAAAAATAGGTAATGCAGTACGTACCATTGATACATGGTATTCAGAATTTGGAAAGCATCAAAGAGCTATTTCAATAGATCCGTACGGTGCTGTTACAAATCTTGGACGGGCATATAGACAGCCAAAAGAGAAAAAAGATTTTTTTTCACTATTTGATCGCTTCTCTCAAGGTGAGAAATTAGAGACCTCAGAAGAAGAACATTTTGTTATGGCCGTGTTAGTTCGTGGTGGTGTATTTGGAGCAAAACAATAATGGATTATTATTTTGATATTAAAATAATGCCAGATGAAGAAGTGCCAATTTATTTTATACGAAATAAGATTTTTAGTAAACTTCATAAAGTATTATGCATATTAAAGTCAACTGAAATCGGCGTAAGTTTTCCTCATTTTAAAGTTCGATTAGGTGACGTTATTAGAATACATGGATCTGAAACCAGACTCACTGAATTACAGTCTACAAATTGGTTAGATGGATTAGCTAGTTATTGTACCATTAGTTCTGTACAAGCAATTCCCGAAGATGTTACCCATAGAATAATTTCACGTAAACAAGCAAATATGAGCGAAGCAAAATTAAGGCGATTGATTAAACGAGGTTCTATATCCCAAGACGATATAAAAGAGTATAAAGTAAAAATGTTTGAGAGAGGGATTGATACCCCATACCTTGAACTAGAAAGCACATCAAATGGCCATAAATATCGCCGTTATCTATTATTTGGAAATTTACACAACAAACCTGTAACCGGTAGTTTTGATCAATTTGGTCTTTCCAAAACCGCCACAGTCCCCTGGTTTTAAAGGGGTGAACATGTATGGCGTTGTTTGGTGCATATTAACTATCTAATTTCAAAGCAATTTTTAGATACTTGAAATATTGATTAAATTGATTAAAATAATCAATATATGTCTTTTTGAGGTAATGATTATGGATTTTTTAAATGCCAGTGATGCAAAACGGGAGTTTGGTGATTTGCTGATAAAGGCGCAGCATACACCGATAGCCATCAACAAAAATGGTAAGCAGGTTGCTGTTGTGCTGTCTGCGGTTGAATATGAGCGTTTGCAAGCAATGAAAGAGCAATGTTTGCGGGTGGCATTGCAGGAAGGCTTGGACGAATTAAATTCTGGCAAGCAGAACAAAGGCGCTGATGTGATTAAACGGCTACGAGAGCGTATTCGTTGATGACTGCCGAGTATCGCTTCAGTTACAAAGCTGAGTGCGATCTTGTGCAAATTGTTGATTATACGCTTAACGAATGGGGCGCTGTTCAGGCGGATGAATATATCAATGGGTTGGAAACATTAGCGCAACAATTAGCCGAAAACCCGACGATGGGTTTACCGAATATTCAGAGTACGGTTGAATTGTTTGCTTTCCCCTATAAAAGTCACACGCTCTATTATTTAAAAAAAGAGTATGGCATTAGTATTGTGCGTGTTCTTCACCAGTCAATGTTATCTGAACACTATCTCAATAACGACGCGTAGGTAAAAGAAAACACGTAAGTCTGATATCAAAATTACGAAGCACAGGCTGAATGATGTGTAAAAGTATTTTTAATTATCAGATCGCTGCAATTTATTATCAAGGCAGGGGGGATATGAAACGGCAACGGATACCAGAGAGGAAATCGAATATATCTGTATTACTAATATAACAAGATTTAAAAACGTAGAGAGAACAGATGACCCTATACGAAACTGGTTACGTAATCGAAATACGATAGAGTTTCTTGGTCTTTGGAAACAACTAAATAACCCTACTGCCCACAGCAGATGAATTTTGTCTATGCCAGTGAAACAGATTTGTTAGATGTCGCTTTATTTGGTGTAATCGCAAAACAATGGCGGGAACTCAATCCTAAATTGAAAGACAATACACGGGATCACGCTAAGGTTTATCAACTGTTTGCCTCGCTAACCTTGAATCTACAGAATAGTTAGTATGGTTTAAATGATATAGATAATATTATTGGCTTTTGACCATTATTTTTTGCTCTTTAACAATTTAAATAAAATTCAATAAGTTACAATAACACTTAAAATGGTTGGTTATTTTTATAAACTGATGATAAGTGTTTGTTGAGACTTGTTTTTTTGTATCTTAAACTACTGTTCACTGCCGCACAGGCAGCTTAGAAAACCTAAGTGACCGGTAACAGCATCAGACACCAGTTCACTGCCGCACAGGCAGCTTAGAAACACTACTGTTCCTGATGTATAGCCGCCAGTTTGTTCACTGCCGCACAGGCAGCTTAGAAAGGCTGTAACTGGGAGCAAGATTTAATTGGTAAGTTCACTGCCGCACAGGCAGCTTAGAAAGCAGAAGATGCCGCTAAATTATTTCTCCCACCGTTCACTGCCGCACAGGCAGCTTAGAAAAATAAGTTCTTCGGCTAAAGGTTTTGCCATGGGTTCACTGCCGCACAGGCAGCTTAGAAAAGCTAAATGCCGCTATTCAGACGCTTGCTATTGTTCACTGCCGCACAGGCAGCTTAGAAAAATCACAGAAAAAGGATACGGTTTAAACACGAGTTCACTGCCGCACAGGCAGCTTAGAAAATATAGTCAGTGCCGCGAACCTCAACTAAAACGTTCACTGCCGCACAGGCAGCTTAGAAAAAGCGTCGGAAGAGTTGAAAACTCTTGCGATAGTTCACTGCCGCACAGGCAGCTTAGAAAATATTATATCGTCGCGAAATTCGCATAAAATAGTTCACTGCCGCACAGGCAGCTTAGAAAATAGTGATAATCGACTTCTGAATTATGTACATGTTCACTGCCGCACAGGCAGCTTAGAAAAGCTGTTTCTTCTGCTTTACAAATACGTCGTTGTTCACTGCCGCACAGGCAGCTTAGAAAATTTAAATACGGCCGCGATCCTGTGCCTTTTAGTTCACTGCCGCACAGGCAGCTTAGAAAACTGTATTGTGATATACCGTCTATATTATGTGGTTCACTGCCGCACAGGCAGCTTAGAAAATGTTTTGTCAACTATGTCTCCGATGTATTTTGTTCACTGCCGCACAGGCAGCTTAGAAAATCGCTTAAATTCTTGTGATGCTTCGTAAAAGGTTCACTGCCGCACAGGCAGCTTAGAAAGCATGGACAATCACATGTATATATTAGCTTTAGTTCACTGCCGCACAGGCAGCTTAGAAAAAAATGTCGACCGAACAGATAAATCAACTTTAGTTCACTGCCGCACAGGCAGCTTAGAAAATTAACGCATAGTTCAAGCAAAGGAAGTTATCGTTCACTGCCGCACAGGCAGCTTAGAAAATGTTATTAATTCTTTGTCGTTATCAAATAGTGTTCACTGCCGCACAGGCAGCTTAGAAATTGACATTGCCCATCAGAGTTTCACTAATTTTGTTCACTGCCGCACAGGCAGCTTAGAAATTTGACCGTTCGCATGGTCTTAAAACAACTTTGTTCACTGCCGCACAGGCAGCTTAGAAATTTACAATCAAAGTAGGGGAGGATATAGCCATGTTCACTGCCGCACAGGCAGCTTAGAAATACTGGTAAAGTGCGCAAAGAAAACGCTGTTTGTTCACTGCCGCACAGGCAGCTTAGAAAGTCTTCGACCATTTCACGATAAGCGGCTTGGCGTTCACTGCCGCACAGGCAGCTTAGAAAACCAAAATAAAAGCGTCTAAATCTCCTGTCATGTTCACTGCCGCACAGGCAGCTTAGAAACAAGCGATAGGTGGTGGTCTTTCTTTCTTCATGTTCACTGCCGCACAGGCAGCTTAGAAAAACTGTTCAATTTGAATCATCAACCATTGCTCGTTCACTGCCGCACAGGCAGCTTAGAAATGATTCCTCAGCTAAAGCATACATAGACTTGAGTTCACTGCCGCACAGGCAGCTTAGAAAATACGGAAGCCAACAACAGCTCTATCTTTATCGTTCACTGCCGCACAGGCAGCTTAGAAATAACAATGCCATTTCTGACTCACGGTTGGGGAGTTCACTGCCGCACAGGCAGCTTAGAAAATAAGAAATTGTATTTTGCATGATATAACTGTGTTCACTGCCGCACAGGCAGCTTAGAAATAATGGTAAAACCGTGAGCCAGTTTATGTTGCGTTCACTGCCGCACAGGCAGCTTAGAAATTATTTACTACCGCTTGTCAGGTAAACTGCACGTTCACTGCCGCACAGGCAGCTTAGAAATGCAAGTTTCATCTCTTAGTTAACTCGTCTCTGTTCACTGCCGCACAGGCAGCTTAGAAACACCTTGCTTTAAAACATAAAGTTGATTTTAGGTTCACTGCCGCACAGGCAGCTTAGAAATTTCGGGTATCCGAATAACGGGCCGACATTTCGTTCACTGCCGCACAGGCAGCTTAGAAAGACCCAATAAATTCACCAGGTTTTAATTCTTGGTTCACTGCCGCACAGGCAGCTTAGAAACAACGAACGGCAACCCATCGGTGTCGATGTCAGTTCACTGCCGCACAGGCAGCTTAGAAAGTCAGGGCGTAGAGTTGCGATTGAATCTGATTGTTCACTGCCGCACAGGCAGCTTAGAAACATTAACAATACCAGCCACGTCTCCATATGTTGTTCACTGCCGCACAGGCAGCTTAGAAAATTATGGTCTTTGAGATATTCAGTCGCAAAAAGTTCACTGCCGCACAGGCAGCTTAGAAATATTTTCTGCGATGAAGCTCTTCCAGGCGATAGTTCACTGCCGCACAGGCAGCTTAGAAAATACCGTTCAGTTGCGAATTTTATTCTGGAAAGTTCACTGCCGCACAGGCAGCTTAGAAACGTAACTTGCGCGCCTCGCAGCTTTTTAATCGGTTCACTGCCGCACAGGCAGCTTAGAAATGTGGACATCGCGGCTCAAAGGGGTTCAGTTTGTTCACTGCCGCACAGGCAGCTTAGAAAATAAAAAAGCAGGAAGGCTAAATATGCTCCAAGTTCACTGCCGCACAGGCAGCTTAGAAACCTTTAACAAGACCCGCTGCAATCTCTAAAACGTTCACTGCCGCACAGGCAGCTTAGAAATGGGTTAATGATTAGCCCGACCATGACTGTCGGTTCACT
>VAPK010147787.1_pt1 | contig 11400 bp, 8 predicted proteins | sample 3395031 | NCBI WGS metagenome assembly VAPK01 (sample SAMN08290443, study PRJNA428436) | hydrothermal vent metagenome | isolation source: Deep-sea hydrothermal vent chimney 1 | place: Pacific Ocean: Juan De Fuca Ridge
CCAGGGGTTATTTTTTTGCTCATATTTCTGCTGGGAATAACGATCTATCCATCAACTCCAGGAAAACGACCCTGGAAAAATGCTGTTGTGAAAAAAACCGTTTTTGATTAGTGATGTTTGAATACCTGGCTCTATTTATGGTCTCTCTGGTGGCCAACGCATTTTCCGCCTTCGCTGGTGGTGGCGCAGGGCTGTTGCAGTTGCCCGCACTGATCTTTCTGGGACTGCCCTTTAGTGTAGCACTTGCTACCCATAAACTGGCAAGTGTTGCGTTGGGAGTTGGTGCATCTCTGCGCCATTTTCGTGAAGGAACGCTCGAAAAACACTTCGTACTGCTGATTCTAAGCACAGGAGTGCCGGGTGTAGTGCTGGGGGCGAGTGTGATCCTGCAGGTGCCGGACAGGCCGGCGCAACTGGCGCTGGGGCTATTAACCCTGGGCCTGGGGATCTATTCATGGTGCAACAAAGGGCTGGGGCAGGATTATCAGCCCGCCAACCGTGACCTGCGTGGCAGCCTGACAGGCGGTGGCGTATTATTCTTTATTGGTGTACTCAATGGTTCTCTGACCTCCGGCACCGGTCTGTTTGTCACCCTCTGGCTGGTGCGCTGGTTTGGGCTGGACTATAAACGCGCCGTCGCCCATACCCTGATTCTGGTTGGATTATTCTGGAATGGCAGCGGTGCATTAACGCTCGGTCTGCAGGGCGCCATCCGCTGGGACTGGGTGCCGGTGCTATTGGTAGCCTCGGCCCTGGGTGGTTATCTGGGGGCGCATCTTTCTATCGTTAAAAGCAACCGTATGATCAAGCGGGTATTCGAATGGGTGACCATGCTGGTGGGGCTGAAGCTGATCATCGGCTGATGTGAGGGTGGAGGTTGATCGCAGAGGACGCGGAGGCGCAGAGAACGCAGAGTTTTTTGTGAATAGCTCTATGGCAAGTGCTGAGCAAATACAGGCAGGATTTCATGTGTCACAAACTGCGTAGTTTGTAAAAATAATTACCTCTGCGTCTTTGCACCGTGAGAATCTCGCTTCGCGAGCTTCGTTCGGTATTTCCTACGCTTTGCTCCGGTCACGCCTCCGCGTCCTCTGCGTTTATTTACCATAGTAGAAAAATGGTCGCTTCAAACCCCGTACTGCTTGCGGTAGGCGCGCACGGCTTCCAGTTTTTCCTGCATTTCCGGTTTGTCTTCAAGATAGCTGATCAGGTGTTCAAGTTTGATGATGCTTAGCACCGGAATATCGTATTGCTGTTCCACTTCCTGAATCGCGGATAGCGCTCCGGTTCCCTTTTCCTGTCGATCCAGGGCGATGATCACGCCGGCTGGTCTGGCGTCAGCCTGCTCGATGATCTGCATGGATTCACGGATGGCGGTGCCAGCGGTGATCACGTCATCGATGATCAGCACCTTGCCGGCCAGCGGTGCGCCGACAATGTTGCCGCCCTCGCCGTGATCTTTGGCTTCCTTGCGGTTAAAACAGTAGGCCACGTCCTGCTGGTGGTGTTCCGCCAGGGCCACGGTGGTGACTGCCGCCAGCGGGATGCCCTTATAGGCCGGGCCGAACATGACATCGTATTCAAGCCCGCTATCAACAAGGGCTTCGGCGTAAAACTGTCCCAGGCGGGCCAGTGAGCGGCCGGAGTTGAACAGGCCGGCATTGAAGAAATAGGGGCTGGTGCGTCCGGATTTCAGCTTGAACTCGCCGAAGCGCAGGACATCCAGTGAGAGGGCGAATTCGATAAAGGCTTTCTGGTAGTGGCGCATGATGATCAGGAGTTTAAGTGGCAAGGGAGACAGAAGAGTTTTTCAGCGGGTATGATACACCTTTTTCAAATTTCCGGAAAATGGCCATGCGTGTAATTACGGTAAATGTTAATGGTATTCGCGCCGCAGCGAAAAAAGGTTTTTTTGACTGGTTGAAAGATCAGCATGCAGATGTGGTATGCCTTCAGGAAACCAGGGCGCAGGAACATCAGCTTGATGACAGCCTGTTCTATCCCGAAGGCTATCACTGTTATTATTTTGATGCCGAGAAAAAAGGTTATAGTGGGGTGGCGATTTATTCACGTAAACAGCCGGATGCTGTCACCACCGGGCTGGGCTGGGATCATGTCGATATGGAAGGTCGCTATATCCAGATTGATCTGGGCAAGCTGAGCATTGCTTCGTTGTACCTGCCTTCCGGTTCCTCCAGCGAAGAACGTCAGGCCAATAAACTGAAATTCATGGATGAATTCCTCGAAGATCTTAAGGCTATGCGGCGCAAGCGGCGTGAATTTATTATCTGCGGCGATTTCAATATCGTGCATAAGGAAATTGACATCAAGAACTGGAAAAGCAACCAGAAAAACTCCGGTTGCACCCCGGAGGAACGCGCCTGGCTGGATAAGCTGTTTGATGAAGTGGGGTTTGTTGATGCCTTTCGTGAAGTAAACCAGGAAGCGGATCAATATACCTGGTGGTCAAATCGCGGCAATGCCCGCGCTAATAACGTTGGTTGGCGTATCGACTACCAGATCATCACGCCGGGTTTGAAAGACAAGGTCAGGGCGGCATCTATTTATAAGGACAAATGGTTCTCCGATCACGCGCCGTTGATTATCGATTATGATTTGTAATTTTAGCGTCTCTAAATTATGTAATCCCCCGTAGGTTGGGCTTCATTTTATTCAGCCCAACCTACAGGTAATTAAAATAAAGAGCAGGATGGGTAGAGCAACGCGAAACCCATCATATATAAAATTTGGATTAATATATTTCCGCCTCACCTTCAGGGCGGTGGCGAAAACGGTTGTACCCCCACCAGTATTGTTCGGGGCGTCGCAAAATAATTTTTTCCATGTCGCGGTTCATGCAGGCCGCGCCGGCTTTCACATCTTCGTCATAGAGGCAATCGCTGGCCGCTTCGATATGCAGGTGATAGCCGCGACCAAACGCCAGGCGCTCGGCGGTGACAATGAAGGCGGCTGCATGGGTGCGGCTGGCAAGGCGGGTGGCGAATATTGGGGTATTGGCGGCAATCCCGAAAAAGGGGACATAGACGCCGGCGCCGGCGCCGGGATTCTGATCCGGTAGAACGCCGATAGTTTTATTCTCGCGCAGGCTCTTAAGCAACATGGCCAGGCCTTTACGGGTTGACGGCACCAGCTGAGCGCCAAAGCGTTCACGGCCATTGCGGATAATGTTATCTAGCGCTTTATTTTTCTGTGGACGGTACATGAGCACCATCGGAAAGTGATGCGAGTAATACTGCCCGATTATTTCCCAGTTGCCCAGGTGTGGGGCGATGAAAATTACACCCTTGCCTTTTTCTGTTGCCTGCTTCACAGCATCCAGTCCGTCAACCTTGCGTATCAGCTGAAGCACTTTGTCCTGCTCTCCCAGCCAGAATCGGGGAGATTCAAGCAGGGTTTTGACCGTTTCAACCAGGCTGCGCATCCAGATCCATTGCCGTTGTAAAAATGAGTATTGTGGTAGACAGATACGGACGTTGATGCGGGCGCAGTGGCGTTGTTTGTTGGGGATCAGGATCAGCAGCAGGCCCAGTGGCCAGGCGGTAAAATGTAGAACAGGCAGTGGAATGCGGGCCAGGATTTTCAGAACAGTCAGGACCATTATTCTGCGCCGGTTTTCGACAGTAGCGGGTTCATCGCTGTAAGCAGGCTTTTGAACAGCGTTCGGTTGTGCTGTTCTTCCGTTGCCAGTAGCTGTTTCATGTGTTCCCGTTCTGTAGGCATGCCAAAACAGGCGGGGCAACTATCGGCGACAACGGGTAGCTGAACCTCATCGGCGAAGGCGCGGGTCTGACGTTCGCGCACATAGATCATTGGCCGGATGACGCGAATGTCGCCCTCACGGTTATGGTAATGGGCCTTCATGGTGCGTAACTGGCCGCCACGAAAGGCGGACATGAGGAAACTTTCAGCCAGATCATCCAGGTGCTGGGCCAGGGCCAGTACGTTGTAACCTTCCCGGCGCAGGCTGCGATACATAATTCCGCGTTTCATGCGTGAGCAGAAAGAACAGAATGAATCATTTTTCAGCTGGTTTTTAGCCTGTTCAGCAATGGCCTGGGATTCATAAAAATAAGGAACGTTCAGTTCAGCCAGATAGCTTTTTAGCTGTTCGGGGTTAAAACCTTCGATTTGCGGATCAACGGTGAGTGCCGCCAGCTCAAAATGAATCGGCGCGTGGCGTTGCAGACGGCGCAGGGCATGTAACAGAGTGAGTGAGTCCTTGCCGCCGGACAGGCCGAGCACGACCCGATCGCCTTCGCGGATCATGTCGTGTTCGGCAATGGCGCGGCCGATAGGACGCATTAACGCTTTGGGCATTTTAATCAGTTCCTGCATGGGTGGAGTGTAACGTGAGAAGAGTGTCAATCAAAGATGCAGATTAAGGTCTCAATAAATCAGGTTGTAATTATTCAGAACTAAACAGGAGTTCCGAATTCCTGCCCACTATACGGATCACGTTCGTGCTGAGCCCTTCGACAGGCTCAGGGCGAACGGAATTAATCAGAGCTTCCTTAAGGCTATTTACCCTTCGACAAGCTCAGGGTGAACGGTTTAACCGGACGGGAATTTGGAACACCTGTTTTTAGGAGCCAGGGGAGCAGCTTGCTTCTGGTTTCTGGTTCTTGGCCCCTGTATTATTTGCCAGCAGTCTGCTGATGCAATCGAGCAGGGCCGGCAGGGTGAGGGGCTTGCTAAGAAATGCCTGGATGCCGATATTCCTTTCCTGTATTTCATTTATCTGTGCACTGTGTCCGCTGCACAGGATGATAGGTAACTCCGGTCTGAGTGCGAGGATTTTCTGCGCCAGTTCATCGCCTTTGATAATTGGCATGGTTTGATCTGTTATGATTAGATCAATATTATCGCCATTTTCCTGGAAGTATTTACAGGCTTCCTGGCCGTTATTGTAGAGACTAACCTGATAACCCTGGCTTTCCAGCAGTTCGGAAATGAAGCGGCTAATGGATTCATCATCATCCACAACCATGATATGCGCAGGGCCAGAGGAGGGAATGTCTGTTGTGACAGGTTCCTGCACTACCAGGCTTCGGGTTTCTATATGTTCGGCAATTGGCAGGAAGATACGGAACAGGGCGCCGCCTGCCGCTGAATTCTGCACCAGAATATGACCGCCGTGTTTATGTACGATGCCATGAACGGTTGACAGGCCCATGCCGGTCCCCTTGCCAATATCCTTGGTGGTAAAAAAAGGATCAAAAATGAAGGGAGTAATTTCACTGTCAACGCCACTTCCCGTGTCCTCTATTGACAGTTCGACAAACTGACCATTGATATATTCATGACAGGACGTACATCGGCTGCCAGTTATTCTGGCGCGCTGCAGGCGGATCTGGATCTGGCCATGTTTTGGGATAGCATCACGGGCGTTGATGCATAAATTCATGATGATCTGGTGCAGTTGAATTGGGTCGATAATCACCCAGGGCAGGTTATTTTCTGCTTCAGTGGTGATGCGGATATCCGCAGGCAGGGTGGCGCCCAGCATCTTGACCACTTCCTTGACCATGGGTGGCAGCATCAGCGGTTTTGCGTCGCCACCGCTATTGCGGCTGAAGGCCAGCATCTGTGCGATCAGATCCCGCGCTCTTTCTCCGGCCTGATAAACTTCCTGCAGATACTGACCCAGCTTACTATTACGATCTTTGACATAGCGATCCAGCGCCAGACTGGTGTAACCCATGATTGAGGCGAGGATATTATTGAAGTCATGCGCAATACCGCCGGTAAGATGACCTATGGCTTCCATTTTCTGTGCCTGATGTAACTGGCGCAGTGTATTCTGGTGTTCTTTCTGTTTGCGCAGGGTGGTGATGCCAAAGGCGATATCATCGGCAAGTTCCTGTAACAGCAGAATTTCATCTTTATCAAAAGCTTCGGTTTTGGATGAATAGATGTTCAGGGCGCCAAATGTCGCACCATTATGACGTAATGGCAGGGCGATGGAGGACTGGTAACCATGTTTACGCGCCGCCTCGCGCCATGGTTGATAACGAGGATCATGCAGAATATTCCGGATAGCGCAGGCCTGGCCCGTGCGAATAGCTATACCGGTGGGCCCCTGCCCATATTCATTATTCCCCCAGCTTATTTTCAGGGACTCCAGATAGCCCTCTTCAAAACCAGCCTGGACGACAGGTACGACACGCCTGTTGTTATCCTGTTCGGCAAAGCCGACCCAGGTGAAATGGTAATTACCATCGTCGACTATGATACGGCAAATTTCCTGCAACAGCTCTTTTTCATCGCTGGAGCGCACCAGTAACTGGTTGGCGTTAGTCATTACCTGCAGGGCGCGATTGGCCTTGAGCAGTGCTCGCTCCGCCTGATGGCTTTCCTGCACGGCAATACGCAGGGAGTGAGTTGTTCGTTGCAGTCTTGCAAGTACATACAGCAAATAGAAAAGCAGCAGCATGGAGAGCAGGTAAAGCGCAAGCCGGTAGCGTTCGACATGCGCCAGCTTTTCCTTATGGTAGAGATTATAGGTGATGCTGAGCCTGTCCAGATCACGGGGTATGGGTACATGCAGAGTTTCCTGCAGTAACTTCTCCACCTGGCTTTTTTGCTGCAATAGCAGGCGCGCATGAGTGAGCAGGTTCTTGATAGATGGTTGTAGCGAGGATGGATAACCGTCAATGTTTTTCATGAGTTGCTGGATGTATTGTTGAGCCTGCTGTTGTGCCGGGAGATTATCATTGAGATTATAAATCAGGATCTGGTTGAGGAGTTTGTCAAGCAGCTTGTGCAGACGAGTTGATGTATGATGGGTTCTCAGCTCCTGCTTTACGTTGGCTATGGCCTTGGGGAAATAAATGCGGGAATTTTTCAACAGAGCAAAATGTGATATCAGATCCTGGAGATAACGGTTTTTGTTATCGAGAGAGTGTTGCAGCATAGCCAGCCGCAGGAGAACATCTTTTTCTCCGGCGGTGAAGGTTTGTAATTCCTGTGAAAAATGGCGGTAGAGCTGTCCCAGCCTGGCGCTAAGCTGAAACAGGGGATCATAGTAGTTGAGACGGCCATAGCTGACCTCCATCAGCTTCTGGTCGAGCAGTGAATTCAGATAGGCGATGTCGCGGATTTCATCGACAATATGCCGTGACTGTTCGATTTCAAGTGTGCGGGTCTTGAAATAGATGAAGCTTAACCCGGTAAGTAGCAGCAGGCCCAGAATTAGATAGATGATGGCGGTGCGCTTCATGGCGCGGGTGCCTTCGTTAGCAATCGACCTTTATATTTGCCGGTCAGGGTTTTCAGGAAGGCGATGATGCCCTGGATATCGTCATCGGGAATGCTGCGTCCAAGCTGGTATCGGGCCACGAGTTGAATGGCCTCATGCAGCGAGTTTACCGAACCGTCATGGAAATAGGGGGCGGTTATCGCAACATTGCGCAGGGAAGGAACGCGGAATACATACTTGTCCTGCTCCCGTTTGCTGATATTGAAACGGCCGTAATCCGCCGGATGAATTTCATCCCGGTACTGGAAGAAGTCGGCAAAAATGCCGATTTTCTGAAACAGGTTGCCACCGATATTGGCACCCTGATGACAGGCTGCACAGCCATAAGCCTTGAACAGCTGATAACCTTTTTTCTCTTCTGCATTCAGCGCCTGCTCATCACCCTGCAACCAGCGATCGAAACGGGAGTCAGGCGTGAGCAGGCTACGTTCAAAAGTGATAATGGCATCGCGTATGTTATCGGTATTGATACCATCGGCGTAAAGGCTGTTGAACTCACGCACATAATCGGGACTGGCTTTAAGACGGTGAATAATGACCAGCCAGCTATTGGCCATTTCGCGGGGGTTTTCAATGATGTAATCAATCTGTTCTGCCAGTGAATGGGCGCGGCCATCCCAGAATTGCCAGGGATTGAGGGCGCTGTTGAAAACACTCGGCGTGTTGACGGCCAGGGGGATATTGTCGTGCCCCCGCGAACGAGCTCGATGATCGGCGCCATTGGTTGCGATGTCATGGCAGCTTGCGCAGCTGAGGTTGCTGTTTGCAGACAAGCGGGTGTCAAAGAACAGTTTTTCTCCCAGCGCTACCTTGCCGGGATTGAGTTCAGGAGGGGGAGGCAGGGGCTGGAGTGGTTCTTTGCTGAGATGAGTGGGAACCGTGGGTGCCGGTGTCGAGTGAGTAGATGTGCTGAGATTATGGCTGGCAAGGCTTATACCCGAGACGCTTCCTGCAAGCAGGCAGCAGAGGAATCGCCAGCCGTTTTTCGAGCCAGGGTGGGAATGGTTGCCCGTCTGCGGGCATATTTTAGAATACTGGCGCTGAGCGTATTTCATTATCCGGCTAGCCCCGGTCCTGCTGCCTTTATTTCATCGGCAAGGCCGAGCAGTATCAACAGGGTGTTGGTATCCAGCGGTTTGGCCATGCAGGCTTCGGCGCCGGCATTGAGAATACGCTCGACATTTTCCGGTGTGTGATAACCGGTCATGGTGATGATCCGGATAGCCCGGGTAGCGGGATTGCTTTTTATCTGGTGGCAGACTTCGAAGCCATTAAGACCGGGCATCATCAGATCCAGCAACAGGATATGGGGTCGCCAGGTCTGGATTTTGCCACCGGCGTCAAAGCCGTCATAGGCGGTTTCAACTTCGATGCTATCGTTGGCGCCGGATAACAGTTCATGTAAATAGCCCGAAAGTTGTGGATCGTCATCCACGATCAGGATGCGTGTCCGGCTGTTGTCCTCGTGCATCAGGGTCAGTCCCCGTTCGTCGGCGAAATATTCCAGATCGTGGTAGAGAAAACGGCGGTGGCCGCCAGCGGTAGAATGTGATTTCAACCAGCCTTTCTGCGCCCACTGGCGCAGGGTGACGGGCGAGACCATGAGCAGTTTGGCGGCTTCGTTAGGGGTTAGATACATTTTTTTTGTCATGACTTTTCCTGATCCATTGACCCTGTGTTTCTAAGGGTGCTTCCATTTTTTTACTCGTATCTAGAACTATTCTAATATTTTTTGCAAACTGTAGCACGGAATATCGATTAAATCGATATAATCGTTTTAATCGTTATCGGAGATGAAGATCAAAAACTTTAGCGGGCTGGTGATTTATCTTCTTCCGGAGCTGGCAGGAAAATACCGGAACCTGATCCGGAGTCGGGCGCTACGTGCTAAAATCCGCGATTTTGAACAACGGCGGCGTGATGAAAACACTCGAACAGGTACTCAAAGAAAGGATTCTGGTTCTCGATGGCGCCATGGGCACCATGATCCAGAGCTACGGGCTGGAAGAGACGGATTACCGTGGCCAGCGGTTTGCCGACTGGGACAGCGATCTCAAGGGCAATAACGATCTGCTTTCCCTGACCCAGGCGCAGATCATCGGCGATATCCACCGCGCCTATCTCGAGGCCGGGGCCGACATCGTCGAGACCAACACCTTCAATGCCAATTCGGTGTCCATGGCCGATTATCACATGGAATCCCTGGCCTATGAGCTGAACTATGAATCAGCACGTCTGGCGCGTGCCGCCTGTGATGAGTTCGCCGGTGAAGACAAGCCGCGTTTTGTCGCCGGCGTGATTGGCCCGACCAATCGCACCGCCAGTATCTCCCCGGATGTGAACAATCCCGGCTTTCGTAATATCGACTTTGATACGCTGAAGGTTTCCTACCTTGAAGCCATTCACGGCCTGGTGGAAGGTGGCAGCGACATCCTGCTGGTGGAGACCATTTTTGACACCTTAAACGCCAAGGCCGCCCTGTTTGCAATTGAAACCTATTTTGCCGAGCACGATCTAAAACTGCCGGTGATGATTTCCGGCACGATTACCGATGCTTCCGGGCGCACCCTGTCCGGGCAGACGGCTGAGGCATTCTGGAACTCGCTATGCCATATCAATCCCATCAGCTTCGGCTTTAACTGTGCGCTGGGTGCGAAGGAGCTGCGTCAGTATGTCGAGGAGATCGCGGGACTGGCCAATTGTCACATCAATACCCATCCCAATGCCGGTCTGCCGAATGAATTTGGCGAGTATGAGGAGACGCCCGCGCAGATGGCGGCCGAGATCGAGGAATGGGCAAGCAACGGTTTTCTGAATATCATCGGTGGCTGCTGCGGCACCACGCCGGCGCACATCAGGGCCATTCATGATGCTGTGAGCAAATACCCGCCGCGGCAGATTCCCGAAATCGAGGTGAAAACCCGGCTCAGCGGCCTGGAGCCCTGTAACATAGGTGAGGACTCACTCTTCGTCAACGTGGGCGAGCGCACCAATGTTACCGGCTCGGCGCGGTTCAAGCGGCTGATCATCGAAGAGGATTATGATGAAGCCCTGCACGTGGCGCGTGAGCAGGTGGAAAACGGCGCCCAGATCATTGATATCAACATGGATGAAGGCATGCTCGATGGAGATAAGGCGATGGTGACCTTTCTCAATCTGATTGCCTCGGAGCCGGATATTGCCCGGGTGCCGATCATGATTGATTCTTCCAAGTGGTTCATTATTGAATCCGGGCTCAAGTGCATTCAGGGCAAGGGCATCGTCAACTCCATTTCACTCAAGGAAGGCGAGGAAAACTTTCTCCAGCAGGCGCGTCTGTGTCGTCAGTACGGCGCGGCGATCATTCTCATGGCTTTCGACGAAGAAGGTCAGGCGGATACCCGCGAACGCAAGATCGAGATCTGCACCCGCGCCTATCATTTGTTGCGCGAGAAACTGGATTTTCCACCTCAGGACATTATTTTTGACCCTAACATCTTTGCCGTGGCCACAGGCATCGAGGAACACAATAACTATGGCGTGGATTTCATCGAAGCCACGCGCACCATAAAACAGACTCTGCCCCACGCGCTGGTCAGCGGCGGGGTGTCCAATGTTTCCTTTTCCTTCCGTGGCAACAACCCGGTGCGCGAAGCCATCCATGCGGTGTTCCTGTATCACGCTATCCAGGCGGGTATGGACATGGGCATCGTCAATGCCGGCCAGCTTGCTGTTTATGACGATCTGCCGGAAGAACTGCGTGAGCGGGTCGAAGACGTGGTGCTCAACCGGCGTGATGACGCCACTGAGCGCCTGCTGGAGATTGCTGATCAGTATCGTGGCGACGGCAGCACGGGTAAGAAAGTCGAAGATCTGGAATGGCGCAGCCTGCCGGTGGCCAAACGTATCGAGCATGCGCTGGTTAAAGGCATTGACAGTTACATCAATGAAGATACTGAAGAGGCGCGCTTACAGTTCGACCGGCCGATTGAGGTGATCGAAGGTCCGTTGATGGATGGCATGAACACCGTGGGTGATTTATTTGGCGCCGGGAAAATGTTCCTGCCGCAGGTGGTTAAGTCGGCGCGGGTGATGAAAAAAGCCGTGGCCTGGCTACTGCCTTTTATTGAAGAAGAAAAAGA
>VAPK011082538.1_pt1 | contig 11400 bp, 14 predicted proteins | sample 3395031 | NCBI WGS metagenome assembly VAPK01 (sample SAMN08290443, study PRJNA428436) | hydrothermal vent metagenome | isolation source: Deep-sea hydrothermal vent chimney 1 | place: Pacific Ocean: Juan De Fuca Ridge
AGCTCGGACACGGAAATAAATTTCCTGAGAAAAATGTAAATATTTTCCTCAAACCTATCGGTTCTCATTCCTGCTGTGGCTTATAGCCCCACCAGGATTCGAACCTGGGTCGCGAGAGTCAGAGTCTCGCATCCTTGACCACTAGACTATGGGACTTTATTTTATTAGTATGGGTTTGGTTTTAAAGTTTTCTTTTGATTCTATGAAAAGTTGCGCTATCTTTGACGTTGTATTTCTCATGGAGGATTTGTTTGATAGTTGAGGTTTAGATAAATTTGATAGTTGAGTTTGGACTACTAAAACTTTATAAAGTGAAATTTGGATTAGTTGTTATGAAAAGATCTAGTAGAAGATGGAAGAAGAAGGGCCAGATGCGTTGGAAATGGCAACGTAAGAGACTTAAGAAGGAAAAAAGGAAGAGAAAACTTAAGAGAAGCAAGTAGTTGTAGTTCTGGAAAGAAGGGTTGAGGGAATTAATATGAAGTTGAGAAATAGAAGTCACATTCATTCAAATGTTAAATATCCTTGCGCAAATGAATCTATTCTTGCAGTTATGACTGGATTAAGCCCAAATAAAAAAGATGTAGCGGTTATTATTGGAGGTTCTGGAGATATTTCTTTTGCTGTTTCTTCTTGTGTTTCTAAAGTGTACGCTGTAGATATTAATGCCTTTTAGGTTGCTTTTATGAAAGAGCAAAGACGGTTGTTAAGGGTGGGGGATTTTGATGGATTCTATAGGAGTGAATTTATGGAGGCTAATGCTATGGTGAGTGAGACTTGTCCTTTTTCTTGTCGAGATGTTAATATGAGTCAAATGGTTGAGAGGAGAAAATATTTTGAACCGATAATTGAAAGTGTTGGGAATGCTTCAAGTAGAGTGGAAATTATTGAGTCAGACGTTTTTGAATTTTTGGAATCATTAAAAGAGTCATCTGTGGATAAAGTTTATCTTTCCAATGTTTTTGAATGGAGAGGTTATGAAAGCTTGGATAAAATAGTAAATGCTATGAGGGCGGTTCGCGAGGGAGGACTTGTTTATGATAATGCTAGAGATTATAAGAATTTGTCTGACAAATTTTCTATAAATGAATTACAGTTGGATAAAAATAAAACTTTGGAAGTTAGGGAAATCCAGTCGCAAGTTAATAATTTTACTTATCATTGGGAGCCTTGTATTTATAGAAAAATTAAGTAGGGTATCACAATAATCCTTATAAAGTTGAATTTGGTTTTTTATGAATGAGTGCGACTTTTAATTCAGAGGTATGGACGGAGAAGTATCGACCGGAGGTTTTTGAGGATATGGTTGGTCAGGAGGAAATTATTAAGAGGGTCAAGAGTTTAGTTAATTCTATGAATATTCCGCATTTGTTGTTTGCCGGTCCGGCTGGTGTGGGTAAATCTACTTTGGCTTTGATTGTTGTTAAGCAATTATTTGGAGCGAGTTGGAGGGAGAATTATTTGGAATTAAATGCTTCGGATGAAAGGGGTATTGATGTTGTGAGGCAAAAAGTTAAGGATTTTGCTAGGACTAAGGCTTTGGGGGATGTTCCGTTTAAGGTGATTTTTTTGGATGAGGCTGATGCTTTAACTAGGGAGGCTCAACAGGCGCTGAGGAGAACGATGGAAAATTATACCTCTACTTGTAGGTTTGTTATGAGTTGTAATTATTCTTCGAAGATTTTGGATCCTATTCAGTCTAGGGCTGTAGTTTTTAGGTTTCAGCTTTTAGAGAAGAAGGATATTAAGAAACGGATTGATTTGATTGCGACACGAGAAGGGTTAATTATTAGTGATGATGCGTTTTCTGCTTTATATGAGGCAAGCGAAGGAGATTGTCGTCGAGTTATTAATTTATTACAGGCAACTGCTTCTATTAGTCCAAATATTACTCCTGATTTGGTGAATACTATTGTTTCTAAGGCTAAGCCTAGTGATATTAAGATTGTTTTGGATTATGCTTTAAGTGGTGATTTTGTGAATGCTAAGGAGAAGTTGTTGGATATTATGCTAAAGGAGTCGATTTCGGGGCAGGATGTGATTAAGGCGATTCAAAGAGAGGTTTGGAATTTGCCGATTGATGATGGCTTGAAGGTTGCTTTGACTGAGAGAACTGGTGAGGCTGAGTTTAGATTAGTTGAGGGTGCGGATGAGTTTATTCAGTTGGAGGCTTTGTTGGCTTCTTTTATTCGGGCTGGATTGACTAGTGTTAAGGAAGGAGAATTGAAATGAAGGTTGTGGTCGGTGGGAGTATGACTTTTGCGAGAGAACAAATAGAAGCTAAGGAATTTTTGGAGAATAAGGGATATGAAGTTTTGATAACTGATGATATTGAGGAGTTTGTTGATAGCTCAGATGTTAAAACTGAGATGAGTTTTGAGGATGAATTGAAACTTTGTCATAAATATGATGTTATTAGAACTTTTTTTAATAAGGTTGCAGAATCGGATGCTCTTTTGGTTGTTAACGGGAAGAAGAAAGGAATTAAGGGGTATTTGGGTACATCGGTTTTAATGGAAATGGGATTAGCTTATCATTTAAACAAAAAAGTCTATTTGGTGAATCCTGTTGATAGGGATCAGAGTTATGCTTTGGAAGTTGCTGTGATTGACCCTGTTATTATTGGTTCAGATTTTGGATTGGTAAAGTGAAAAGCGAAATTTTTTTCTCTTTGGAGGAAATTTCGAAAAGAGCTAATGATATTGAGGATGAACTTGATTTGACTTTTGATGATGTTTTACATAAGGTGACGCAGGAGTGTGGGGAATTTAATAATGCTGTTCAAAAGTTCAGAGGTAGGTACTGTAGGTCTAGGGGGTCTATTGAAGATGTTAGGGAGGAACTAGGAGATTTGATTTTTAATTTGAGTTCGGTTTGTAATAGAATAGGTATCAATCCTGATGATTTTGGGAAGTTGGCAAAGGAGACCTTGAATAAGTTTGAGGGGAGGAAGGGGGATTATGAGCGATGAAAGTTTTTATTGCCTGTAGTAAGTATTTTTATTCTGAGATAAAGAGGGTGGCTGAGATTTTGGAAGAGGCTGGACATGAGGTTAGTTATCCGAATTCTTATGATGACCCGTTTGCTGAGGAGAGGTTTAAGGCTATGGATGCTAAGGAGCATATTAAGTGGAAGGGGATGATGATGGCGAAGGACAAGGAAAATATTGAACCAGTAGAAGCTGTTTTGGTTTTGAATTTGAAGAAGAAGGGTATTCCTAATTATATTGGAGGTGCGACTTTTTTGGAGGTTTACAAGGCTTGGGAGATGAGGAAGAAGATATTTTTTTATAATGAGTTGCCAAATTGTTCGTTTACGGATGAGTTGATTGGGATTAATCCGCTTGTGATAAATGGTGAGTTGGAGTTGGTTCGATGACACTTAAAAATCCCGTTTTACTGAAGACTAAGGGGGGTGATAATTTTTTAGATTATTGGTTTTTTAGGACTGGAGAGGGCGAGGGGTATAGAGAATGTTCTGGTGGTGAATCTATTGTTAAGATAAATACCATTAACGGGCGCCCTGACGGAATTCCTATTTCTGCGTATGTTTTTTCCCCTAAGACGGTGATGGGTCTTTATGGAGCTGTTGATGATTTTAAGTTTTCTGAGGGTGGGGTTCTTCATCAGGTTGGCCTTCGAGATTTGGCTAGCTATGTTTGTGATAATGATAGTTATTTTAATGTAAATGTGAGGAATTTGCCAGATGTTCTTGCTGGGGATTGGAGGTTGTGAAGTTATGAGGTTATGGATAAATAGTAAATTTTATAAAGAAGAAGGGTTTAGTAATATTACTAGTAGTGATACTAGGAGTATATTCCCTGGTGATCTTCGGGTTGCCAGATGTTTTTCTTTTAATATGTATTGGAGGCTTGTTTGATGGAGGATTGTGTAGTGATTATTGACGATGGTTTTTATAAGTTAGTAAAAAAATATTTTCAGGATAGGGGTGATGTAAGGGGTAAACTATTGAAATCATTTAGAAACATCTGTAAGAATGAGGATTTTAAATTAAAGCATTTATTTTTTTGTACGGCTCCTCCTTATCAAAATAAAATTCCTACAAAAAAGGAAGATTTTTTGAAACAGAAGCACGATAGACTTGTTTCTTTACTTGGTTATAAAAAATGGATAACCGTTCAGGAAGGAAGATGCCAGAGATTAAAGATGGATGAAAATTATAAGTACTTCCAGAAGGGGGTTGATTCTTGGATTATTTTTGATTTGGCTAGATTGAAGTTGGATTTTCCAGAAGTAAAGAAGGTTGTTTTGGTGTCTTCGGATTCGGATTTTGCTCCTATTATTAAAGAGATTCAAGAGCGGGATAATATTGAAGTTGTGCTTTATACTTATTTTGATAAGAAGAGGGGAAGTCCGTTTTCTTTGAGTAATCATTTGTTGGATGCCTGTTTTCGTTTTGTTAAATTAAAAGAGGAGGATTTTCAATGATGATGAATACTAATATTCCTTGGTGTGAAAAGTATAGAGTGCATGGGCTTGATGATGTTAAGGGGCAAGATTTGGCTGTTGATAGGATAAAGTTTTTTCTGAAGGCTTTTCCCAAAAAGAAGGCTATCGTTTTACACGGACCTCCAGGTGTCGGGAAGACTTCTCTCGCTTATGCTGTTGCTGGTGAAATGGGTGCAGAAATTTTGGAATTGAATGCGAGCGATTTTAGGAATAAGGCTAAGATTAGTGAGATTATTGGTCCGGCTAGTAGACAGGCTAGTTTGTTTGGAAAGGGAAAAATAATTTTGATTGATGAGGTTGATGGGATTAGTGCTATGAAAGATAGGGGTGGATTGGCTGCTTTGCTTGGACTTTTGACTAAGAGTGCTTTTCCCATTATTATTACGGCTAATGATATTTGGAATAAGAAATTTAGTCTGCTTAGGAAAAAGGCTGAGGTTGTTGCCTTGAAGGAAATTGATTATAAAACAATTTTAAAAATTATGATGGATGTTTGTGAGAAGGAGAATTGTGTTGTTTCTGGAGAGGTTTTGAGGGGTATTTCTATTCGGGCGCGTGGAGATATTCGTGCTGCTTTAAATGATTTGGAGGTTTTGTCTAAGATGGATTTGAATAGTTTAATGAAGGAGGTTGGAGATAGGGATAGGGAACAGTCTATTTTTGAGGCTTTGAGGAAGGTGTTTCAGGGTTCAGGAATTGATGAGAAGATGATTAAAGTTTATGATGATGTAAATATGCCGATTGATGATTTGTTTTTATGGGTTGAGGAGAATTTGCCGATTGCTTATAGTGGTGAGGAGTTGTGTTTAGCTTTGGATCGTTTGAGTTTGGCTGATGTTTATAGGGGGAGGATTAGAAGACAGAGGCATTATCGGTTTATGGTTTATGAATACTTTTTATTGGGAGCTGGTATTGCTAGTGTTAAGAAATATGATAGGACAGGATGGGAGCAATATAAAAAGCCTAGTCGTATTTTGAAGATTTGGTTGCAGAATCAGAGGGCGGCTAAGAAGAAGAGCATTTGTGTTAAATATGCTAGAGTGGCTCATATTTCGATTAAAACTGCTATGAAGGATTTTATGTTATTAAAGGTTATTCTTGGGAGTGATGATATAAGGCGGGAATTGGATTTGAGTATGGATGAGATTGTTTATTTAGATAAGTAATTTTGATTCTTACGACATTTATAATTCATTTTTATTGTTAATTTTAAATTAAAATTTTTGCAATAAAATATACGAAATTAGTAATAAGAATAAAAATTAAGCTCCGCAAGCTGCTGCATTGTTTGCAGTTCCTGTCGTTGACCATCCGAATCCTGGTGATGGAGATGTTGCTTCAAATTTTTTATTACATTCTTCTGGGGCAACATTAAATGAACTACAGATTGTATTTAGGAGAGATACTGAATCTCTTCCTGTTTGTGCAGTTACACCGTTGATTATTAATGTTGGAGATCCTTTAACTCCATATTTTTCATTATCAGCCTTGAATATATCAAATTTAGGGAATCTTCCACTTAACCACGAAGATTTATCCTCTAGATTGGCCATTACATTGAATTTTTTATCTGTTGTGGTTGTACATGTTTCCAGCTTGGTTTTGTCTATTCCCACTGAATCCATACATCCTTTTCCATCTCCTGCTTCAAGGAAGCATGTTAAATAGTCTAGATATTTATCATGTTGTTCTTTTTGTATGCAATATTGGTTAAGTTGTTCTTTGACCTCTCCATGGGAGGTATGCATTGAATAATAGACAAATTTTATTTCAAAGTTTATTTTATCTCCTAGTGCTTTTACTACTGGTAAAATACCTTTCTCCATTTGTGTTCCATAGGGACAGTATGCCATAACGAACGCTTCAACAACTGGCTTGTCTGATTTAGGGATATTTGCTGGAGTAGGAGTAGATTTAGAAGTTTCTTTAGGTGCTGTTGTCTTTTTTTCTAATGAGATTGGTTGAGGGACTAGTGTTTTTCCGTCTTTTGTTACATATACTGGAACTTCTTGAGATGCTCCGTCTTTTCCTTTGATTGATAATATAATTTGATATAGAGATCCATTATCTGAAGCGTTGACAAAAGTTGCATCGGCTCCTTGTGTTTTTGCAAAGCTTAATACATTTTGTCCGGCTTGTTCTGGGGAAACTATTGCTCCAGTTGTTCCGCCTGTTATCATTGTTGCTATTAATAAAATTGCTAATACTGCTGTTGAGATTGCCCAGTAATTTGTTTTTTGAGATAATTTTCTCATTTTGGAAACTTTAGATTTTTTAGAAGATTCTTTTTTTGTTTCACCCGAAGATTTTTTATTCGCCATTAATTGTTCAGATTAGAATTGTTTATAAATGTTTTTATTGTTTTTATTATATGAATATTGAAAGACAAGTTTTGAAGACAATTAAGAAGTATGACTTAATTAGCTACGGTGATAAGGTTGTTGTGGCTTTGTCTGGGGGAAAGGATTCTACTTCTATATTATATATTTTAAAGAAACTTGGGTATAGCGTCGAGGGTTTGATGATTGATTTGTATTTGGGGGAGTGGTCTGAGATTCATAAGAGGAATATGATTAAGTTTTGTGAGGAAAATGATGTACCGTTGACGATTGTTGATTTAAAGAAAGAGTTAGGGCAGGGAATTTGTTTTATTAAGGCTGTCTTGAAGAAGCAGAAGAATTTGACAGGTTGTACAGTTTGTGGTATTATTAAGCGATGGATTTTGAATAAGTGGGCGAAGAATCTTGGGGCTGATAAAATTGTGACTGGGCATAATTTGGATGATGAGGCACAGAATGTTTTGATGAATTTTTTGAAGGGTAATGTTTTGCTTGGGGTTAATTCATCGCCGGCGACCGGTGGTGAATTCGTAAAGGGTTTTGCTCAGAGAATTAAGCCGTTGTTTTTTGTTCCGGAAGATGAGATTAGGGAATATGCGAAAAAGAAAAAGTTTGGTATATTGTATGATAAGTGTCCGTGTTCATTTGAGACTTATAGGTCTGATACTCGTGATTGGCTGGATAAGATTAGCAATGAGGAAAAACTGAAGATTGTTGAGGGGTTTCAGAAATTAGTGCCTAGGCTGAGAAAAGAAAATGTTAAAGATATTAAGAAATGTTTTAAATGCGGTGAGCCGTCTAGGGGAGATGTGTGTAATGCTTGTAAAATTTTTGAGTGTTTGTAATATATATATTTGAGAGTATATTTTTTTATAAACGATTGATTGTTGGATTCGATATGGTTGAGGGTGGTAAGCTAATTGTTTTTGAAGGGTCTGATTGTTCTGGAAAATCTACTCAGATTAATTTACTTATTGATAGATTAAAAAAGGAGGGAGAGGGGGCGGTTACATTAGACTTCCCTAATTATTCTACTCCCACGGGAAAAATTGTTCGTCGATATCTTGATGGAGAGTTTGGTCCTGCAAATGATATCCCCGCAAAAGTTGCATCTATTTTTTATGCAGAAGATAGATTTGCTTCTAAGGGTTTTATTAATAAGGAGTTGGATGCTGGAAATGTGACTATTTTAGATAGATATGTTGAATCGAATATGGGTCATCAGGGAGGAAAAATTAGAGATTCGGATGAGCGTGAAAAGTTTTTTGAGTGGTTGCAAGAGTTGGAGTATAAGAATTTTGATTTACCACGGCCTGATTCTGTTATTTTTCTTTATATGCCTTATGATGTTAGTCAGAAACTTATGCAGGGAAGGGATAGAAAATCTGAATTCCATCCTGGTGCTGATAAGTTAGATGGGCATGAGGGAAGTGCAGAGCATTTAAGAAATGCGGAGGAAGCATATTTGCATTTATCGGAGTTGTATGGGTGGGTTGTGGTTAATTGTGCTCCCGATGGAACAATGGAGTCTCTTAAGAGCCCAGAGGAAATTCATGAGGAGATTTGGAAAAAGTTACAAGAACGTCTAAAATATAGTAAAGATGATAGGCTTGTTCTGGATTATTTTTTTACCAATTTAGATAGTCCTATTTTTGGAACTAGAAATTTCCATCCCGAAGTTTGGGCTCTTATGCAGGCTAAATATAGTCGGTCTGAAGAGGGTCTTCGTGAGAGTTTTTTGGATTTATTAAAAGAAGATACTGCGGGTTTTAATTTACTTGTAGAGGAGATAAAAAATACTAGAAAGGGGGATGCGATAAAACATTCTTCTGATAAGGCAATTCAGTTTATGGAAAGATGGGTTTTGGGTTTTGGACATAGCTCGGTTGCCGAGGGGGCCGTTGTCGGTTTTGGTTTAGAGGGCGTGAGTATATTAGCAACAAAGGTTATTGAGGATAATAGACTGTGTTCTTTTTGTGAGAAATCTACTAGGTATGTATCTTTTAATAGAAATTCTTTTTATTTGGATGATGTATTGAAAAATTCCGAATATATAGAGGAGATAAATGGGATGCTTGATTCTCTTTTTGAAACATATACTAAACTTCATGACCCTGTTTTGAAGTATGTTGAGGGAGTTTCTCCACTAAAAGATGGTTCCTCTAATGCTGCGTGGAAAAGAGCTTGTGCTTCTAAAAGATTTGATGCAATTCGTTATTTACTTCCTTCTTGTACTAAAACTAGTCTCGGATGGACTCTTAATGCAAGGAACTTATCTTATGCCATTTCCAAACTTTTATCTCATCCATTAAAAGAGATGAATGATATTGGAGAGAAATTGAAGAAGGAGGCTGGAAAAATTCTTCCGTCTTTGGTAAGGCATTCGGACAAAAAGGAATATTTTTGTCAAACAGAGAAAGAATTGCAAATGTTTAATTTTGCTGAAAATTCTTTTGATGGTGAGAATGTTAAACTTGTTGATTCTCCGAAGAATCCAGAGGATATAATTATTTCCTCTATTCTGTATAGGTACGGGAATTGTTCTTTTGATGAAATTTCTAAGAAAGTTAGTGAGATGAGTTCATTTGAGAAGGAAGCGGTCTTTGATAATTATTTGAATAAGATGGACGCTTTTGATTATCCTATGAGAGAATTGGAGCATCAGTATTTTACTTTTGATGTAGTTATGGATTATGGGGCTTTTCGTGATCTTCAGCGTCATAGAATGTGCACGCAAACTAATCCGATATTTACTTCTGATTTGGGATATGATGTTCCGAAGGATATTGTCAGCGCTGGTGTGGAAGCTGAATATAGAAGTGCGATGGATAGGGCAAGGGCGGTTTATGAAAAGGTCAGAGAGAAGTATCCATTGCAAGCGCAGTATCTTTTGCCTCTTGGATTTAGGAAGAGATTTTTGGTCACTATGAATTTAAGAGAGTTGCATCATTTAATAAAATTAAGAACAACTCCGATGGCCCATGATTCTTATAGAAAAATTGCATATAAAATTTATGAAATTATGAAAAATAAATATCCTTTATTGTCTAAATATATTGTTTGTAATTATTCCCAGGAAGAACTTGGGAGATTAAAAGCAGAAGAAAAAACAGAAGCAAAGAGGGGATTACTATGAGTTTTTGGATTTCTGACAAAGAGGTAAATGATTTTGTCCAGTCGGAATTAAGTAGACAAAAAGAAACTCTTAATATGATTCCTTCTGAGAATTTTTGTTCTACGGCTGTTTTGGCTGCCTGTGGTTCTGTTCTTAATAATAAATATTCTGAGGGGTATCCTAATAAAAGATATTATCAGGGCAATAAATTTATTGATAAAGTCGAGCAGTTGGCTATTGATCGTGCTAAGAAATTATTTGGTGCAGAGCATGTAAATGTCCAGGTTAATTCTGGTAGTCCTGCTAATATGGCTGTTTATATGGCTGTTCTTGATAGGGGTGATAAGATTCTTGGAATGGATTTAAGCCATGGTGGTCATTTGACTCATGGTTCACCTGTTAATTTTTCTGGACAAACTTATAATTTTGTTTCTTATGGTGTTGATAAAGATACGGGTCTTATTAATATGAATGTAGTTCGTGAGATTGCATTGAGGGAAAAGCCCAAGATGATTGTCTGCGGTGCCACGGCTTATTCTAGAATTATAGATTTTAAGGCATTTGCTGAGATAGCTAAGGAGATTGGCGCTTATTGCTTGGCTGATATATCTCATATTGCTGGACTTGTTTCCTCTGGTGTTCATCCAAGTCCATTTCCAGATTTTGATTTTGTGACTACTACTACTCATAAAACATTAAGGGGTCCGCGTGGCGCTATTGTCATGTGTAAAGAGGAATTTGCCAAAAAGGTTGATAGAGCTGTCTTTCCTGGGATGCAGGGGGGACCTCATGAGCATACCATCGCTGGTAAGGCTGTCGCCTTTGGAGAAGCATTGACTCCAGATTTTAAGATATATTCTAATCAGATCGTTAAAAACTCCAAAGCTCTTGTGGAGGTGTTAAAGAAGAGGGGAATTAATTTGGTTAGTGATGGGACTGATAATCATTTGATTTTGATTGATTTAATTAAAACTATTTCTGTTTCTGAGGCGGGAAAAGGTAAGGGTGTAGCTGTTGCTCTTGAGGAGGCTGGTATTATTGTTAATGCAAACTCTATTCCGTTTGATCCATCAACTCCCTTTAATCCTTCTGGTATTAGGTTGGGTGTTCCGATTTTAACTACAATTGGGATGGATGAAAATGATATGATTATTGTAGGAAATTGGATTGCGGATGTTATAAATGATTTTTCTAATAAGGCTTTGTGTGAAGAGATTAATAAAAATGTTAAAGAATTTTGTAAGAGATTTCCTTTTTATTAGAATTGTTGTTATTCTCCTCGATGTTTTTTATCTAATTTTAGCGTAAATTTTTCCTTCTTAAAGATGCGTGATTCCTTGAAAAAAGTGACAGCTTGTTTTCTATGTTAACTCTTGTTAACGAAACTGTGTTATTTATGATAATAATCTTTATATAGTCCGAGGTGTAGTTTCGTTTTGTAACCACAAGCAATTGTGGTTTCAAGGGGCACAAGATA
>VAPK010010708.1_pt1 | contig 11398 bp, 11 predicted proteins | sample 3395031 | NCBI WGS metagenome assembly VAPK01 (sample SAMN08290443, study PRJNA428436) | hydrothermal vent metagenome | isolation source: Deep-sea hydrothermal vent chimney 1 | place: Pacific Ocean: Juan De Fuca Ridge
AGCCACTCCCGCAGCTGCTCATCACTGGTCAGCTCGATAAACATGGTAGCCGAGAGTTTGCCGGGAGCAGAGATGAGGGGGTTGTACATCCTCAGCTCAGTCTCGATCCCCTCATCGGTTGCGATCTTCTCCGCCCGAGCCATTTCCTGGATTTGGAAGCGGACCGTGTCACGATTTTCAAAGACAAAGGTCATGAACTCTCCGACATGGACTCGACGGAGCTTCTTGACGGCGATGACATGAGAGCGAAAGTCCTCACGTTCTCGTTCATAGGCCCGCAAGTCAGAAATGTCAGGCAGGGTTAGATAGTGCTCGCTGGTGTCAGGTTGATGTGTTGTTGTCATGTTGCTGAATACCTTCGTGTTCCTAAATGCCTTCGTCGGGTATTCCATAGGCCCGAGCGATGAATTGGATGGGGTGCTGTGGGTCAGATCCTGTTTCAAGACGGATCGCCCCGTTGGCAAGCGAGCAGTCGCCAACCACCGTTTCGTTGTCGTTCTTCTCGATGGCTTTCACCATCTTCTTTGCCACCTTGCGAGCAATTTCCACGTTTGTTTCCCGCATGCCCCAGAAGCCGTCGATTCCAGCGCACTCGGCCACAACAGCGGGCTTGGTTCCCGTGAGCTTGATCAGATCACGGCTCTTCAAGCCAATGTTCTGTGCTCGCAGGTGGCAAGGTGCGTGATAGGTGACGCGCTCGGGAATGTCATTGCTGAAATTGGTGTCAAGCGAGGTTCCTTCGGCCTTGTGCACCTTCATGAGGTACTCGGCTGCGTCATAGGTGTGGTCGGCCACCAATTGTGCATCTGACTGCATCTCGTCATCCAGGTAATCCACATAGTCCTGTTTCAGGATGTAGGAGCATGTTGGCTGTGCGACGACCACGGCTGGTTCGGCGACTCCGGAAGCTTTCTTTGCTCGGATGGCGTTGGCCAGAACTTTGACGTTCTTCTCACCCTGCTTCTTGAAGGACTTGACATCGCCCTCGTGAAGGAAGGGGGCGCCGCAGCAGACCTCACCTGGGGGAAGTGAGCACTCAATATTGTTACGCTCGGCCACCTTGACCAGGTCCTTGCCAATATTGGTGTTGTTGTATTCGACCGTGCAGGTCGGGAACAAGATGGCGTCACCCTGCTTGTCTTGTTGCGCCGGAGTGAAATCTGGTCGCTTCTTCATCCAGGTCGAGAAGCGTTGCTTAGCGTAAGGATCCAAGAGCCGAACTTCGGCCACGCCAGCAACCTTTGACAGGACCTTTCGGCCGGCCGAGCCGGGTTCGCCCAGAACCTTGTTAGCCAGGGGAGCGGCCATGGTTCCAAGCCGGCCACTCAGGTCGGTGCGCCCAATCGCATGATCGACAACGCGGTCCTTCAGCGAAACCTCACCATTGTGGTGCTTTGCCTGCTTGGCTCGCAGCATGAGGCGTGGGAAGTCAAGATCCCACTCGTGCTTGCCCGGTGTGTAGGGGCAGTTCACGTAGCAGAGCTTGCAGTTGAAGCACTCATCAACCACCTGGTCTTGCTGGGCTGGGGTCATCCGTTCGGACTTCTGATCATCGTGGGCATCGATGAACTCGAACAGGGTCGGGAATGAGGTGCAGAACTTGAAACAAAGGCGACAGCCATGGCACAGGTCATAGACCCGGTCCATTTCCTGGCGAATGTCGGCATCGTCGAAGTAGAGCGGGTGCTTGGGGTCATAGATCGTCGTCATTGTGGGGGCCTTACGATCGCGGGCGGGCGAGTGCTAGTGGGCGAACGGTTCGTGAGGTGAGGCAGCAAGGATGAGCCTCGCGTGCGGAGATGAGACGGGTGTGAGCGACCGGCAGTGCGGTAGGAAAGCCCCAGGGGAGATTCCCACCGCACGACGCCGGTAGAACAGAGCGAAAATCAGTCGAGGGACGCGAGACCCTCACCGAAGCGACCGGCATGGCTTTTCTCGGCGCGAGCCAAGGTCTCCAGCCATTCGGCGATCTCGTCAAAGCCTTCGTCGCGAGCGGTCTTGGCGAAGCCGGGGTACATCTCGGTGTACTCATAGGTCTCACCAGCGATGGCAGACTTGAGGTTGTCTTCGGTTGGGCCGACGGGCTCGCCGGTTGCTGGGTCTCCAACTTCAGCGAGGAAGTCGAAGTGACCAAAGGCGTGGCCGGTTTCGCCTTCAGCGACGGAGCGGAACAATGCGGCTACGTCGGCATAACCCTCGATATCAGCCTTCTGGGCGAAGTAGAGGTAGCGACGGTTGGCTTGGCTTTCGCCAGCGAACGCTTCCTTGAGGTTTTCTTCGGTCTTTGATCCCTTGAGATCTGCCATGGTGTTTCTCCTAGGTGTAGTTGATTGCGGGTTAGGACTAGTTACTTCTGTTGTGTGTTCGTGTCGCGTTGCTCCGAAGAAGCCGGTCCAAGAGATGCGCATGAGGAGCACTTGCCCCGGAATACCACCTCGATCGATTCAACCTCGAATCCTGGAAAGTCGGACAGGCTTGTCTGGTTGCTCGGAACGTTATTTCGTTCGTCACTATCCACATCGATCACGCTGGCGCAGATTGAGCAAACAAAGTGATCATGGAGAGAAACGTTCGGGTCAAAGCGGGTCGGACCATTGTCCACCGCTACGACCAGAACTTCGCCAAGCGAGACTAGATCGTTCAGGACCTGATAAACGGTGCGGCGTGACACCGTCGGCATCTGGAGCCGGACGCGGTCCCAGATGACTTCTGCGGTCGGGTGAGTCAAGTCGCCGTGAAGAGCTGAAAAGACAGCCTGTCGCTGGGGAGTGACCTTCAGGCCATCCTTACGGAATCTTTCGACCAAAGCTTCGGGTGAACGCATCAGGGTCGACCCTATCGCGATTGGAATCTAATCAACACGGGATGTTGACTAGATTTGCTGCTCGAAGACGGGCAATTCTTCTCACCCTCACCGTTCTCGCCATCAAGGTGTGCCACCATCTCTTTCGCACCGGGGCAGAACGGGGGCGGATCGACCTCAACCTTGGTTGCAGGCTCGGTCCTCTTTGAGCGGCTTACCGCTAGAGGTCATCTGTGAGGAAAAGCGTTCATCGCTCCGTAGCTGCAGTTCCCTTAGAGTCTCCCTCCCAAATCGGTCATACAACCTGGGCCGAGGGCAAAGAGGGGGCGGTCTCGCATGGTTGAGATCAGCCTCCTGGCAATCAAGATCGTTTTAGCTGTTACAGCTTTTGATCTGTTTGTCCTGCTAGTTCTTGCCCTGAGTGCGAGATTTCATGGATTCCAGCGTGACCGGCCCGGTAACGCCGGTCGTATTCGTACTGAGCGAGACTCCTACCAACGGGTATTGCGTTCGGTCAGCTCAAGTCTTGCTTCCCCGCCAGTTGGGGCCGATGGCAAGGGTGCCGTTCCAACGCACTAGTTTTCTATGTTCCTTGTAGTTTCAATGTTCCTTGTAGCGCGACTCTGGCCCTCGACGGTTTAACCAGTTGAAGGAAGGTGAGTCGGTGGATCGAGGTGGCTTGACAGGTCGAAAGAGTGGTGCGGACCCGGCCGGCACTGCGGATCAAGACAGTGCGGATCAAGACAGTGCAGATCAAGACAGTGCGGTCCAAAGCGGTGCGGGTCACGACAGCGACTTCGAATCGTTCGTGTCCCTGGCCGAGCCTCGTCTGCGAAGGGCATATCTCGGTGTTGTTGGGGTGGACCGTATGCCGGATGCGGTGGCGGAGGCCCTGGCCTTTGCTTGGGAAAACTGGGCCCAGGTATCGGCGATGGGCAATCCGGTTGGCTATGTCTTTCGGGTCGGGCAGTCTCGAACCCGAGCCCCGAAACGTCCGCGTCTCTTTCGGGTCGAGCCGAGCCATATCCCCGACATTGAACCTGGCTTGCATGATGCACTCGTGGGTCTTCCTCAGAAGCAACGGACAGCAGTCTGGCTGGCCCACGGATGCGGCTGGAGTCACGCCGAGGTTGCCGAGGTTCTTGATGTTTCTACCTCCACGGTTTCCACCCACGTGAATCGTGGCCTCCTTCGCCTCCGAACCACGATGGGAGTGAGCCCCAATGACTGACAACTCAATATTGGATCTGGAACAACAAATCAATCTGCTGGCCGATGTGGCCTTTGCCGCTACCGACGAGGTTGATTTGGGCTCGTTGCCTCTGGTTGACCGGGGCCATGTCGGTGGGAGATCCCGGAGGCGGATGATGACCCTTGTTGCAATAGCGGCGAGTGTCATGGCCATCCTTGGTTTCCTGTCGCTTCGTAGTGGAGACGAGCAAGGATTTGATGTAGCAAGTCCAACAGAGATCGTCCTTACCGATCCGCTGAACATTGATCTCGCTGATGCCATTGCTCTGTCGGACCAACGGCGTCTGGACTCCATCGGGCCGCAATTGACTGTTGACTTTGACCAGCTGCCCGAGGGCTGGGAAGCCGAGACCATCTTGTTGGCAGTGGACCGCGGGCCTTTCACGCCCTATGACCTTGCATTCAGACATCACGTTGAGATCACGGTCCCAGACGCTCGGCCGTTCGCTGTTCGGATCCAGGGGCCGTTGAATCCGGGTCCTGAGTTCGTGGTACCTGACCTTCGCCCTCCGGGTGCCGAACCCATTGAAATTCGGGGCGTGCAGGCGATGAAAACGTCCGACATGGTGGAATGGGTGGAGCAAGGGCAGATCGTCGTTGGTGTCAGCGTCGAAACTCTTCCCGGCGACAACCCTCGTCCAAGCATTCTCGAAGTTGCTGAGGCATTGGTTTTTGTTGAGCAAGATCTGCCTTGGCGGCCCGACCAGCGGATCAACCAAGGGGCGGGATTGCCGCTTGATGTACTCGATCCGCTGCTGGCCGGTCAGCTTGGTGGGGCTGAATGGCGGATTGTCGTTCCGAAGGAGAACGCTGTGCTGATCGTAGAGCCGTCCTTTCGCGACGCCGGTCAGCTCGGCTTCATCGAGCCGGACATCGAAGGTCACGTAGAGATCTCGATCAACCCTTTCAATGGAGGAGTTCTGGTTTGGGGCGATGCGCCGATCGGGGTCGAACAGGTTCGGTTGCGAACCGAACGTACACAGGTCGTGTTGCCAGCAGTCGCGTTCGGCGAGGAAGGACAGCTCTTTGCGGTCCCCATCGATGACAGGCTCGATCCTATTGATCTGGAATTCTTAGACATCAATGGACGAGTCATTGGTTCGTTCGATCTGTCTGATCTTGTCCCTCACGGCGGAGGCGCCACAGGAACTGGTGCCTTTGTGGAACTACCGGATGGGGATTGAGTGGATAGATTCGGGCGGTGACTGAAGCCGGGCTGAGTGAAGAGGACCAGGAGCTGCGACAGCGACTGCTGGATACCACCGAGTTTCTGCGCGATATCTCCACCGCCAAGGTGCTGCTTGAAGGCCTGAGCACCGAAGAACGCACCGAGCTGCTAAACGCCGCCGGCGATGTGTTCATTGCTGACCCGGCTGAGCGTCGCCTTCGAATCAAGGCTCGTCGTCGAAAACGACGATCGGAGAAGCTGGAACATGACGAAGGTGTGCTCAATCAGACCGGCATCCGGTCATTGCGAGACAAGCCGGTCTTCACCACGCCAAATGTGTTTCCTCCCGCAGAGTTTGTGCAAGGCGATGTCAGCGATACTCCCGACGAGCCGCCATTTCGCGAAACCATTGATGAGCAGCACTGTTATGTCTGCAAGGCCAAGTACTCCAAGATCCACCATTTCTATGACCAGCTCTGCCCTGACTGTGCCGACTTCAATTTCGCCAAGCGGTCTGAACTCGCCGACCTAGGTGGAACCGTTGCTTTGCTGACGGGCGGCCGGGTCAAGATCGGTTATCAGGCGGGCATCAAGTTGCTCCGCTGTGGCGCCGAGCTGATCGTGGTCACCCGGTTCCCTCGTGATGCCGCTGCCCGCTATGCCGCCGAAGAAGACTTCGCAGACTGGGGGCACCGTCTCGAAGTCTTTGGCTTGGACCTACGACACACCCCAAGCGTCGAGGCCTTCTGCCAGCATGTCTTGCACACGCGTGACCGCCTGGATTTTATTGTCAACAATGCTTGCCAGACCGTTCGTCGTCCGCCCGGTTTCTATGAACACATGATGGAGGGGGAGAGCGCGGCACTGGAGAACCTGTCTGAGGACGTGTTGCGGTTGGTCGGGGCCTATGAGGGCTTGCGCTCCTATCACATGTTGCCGGGTTCGGCCGCGTCGCTTTCTGCCACCGGTATCGAAGTTGTCTCAGGCCAAGCGACTGAGCTGGAAGAGGCTGAGCACCCCGCCAATGAACTGGGAGCAGAGTCGCTGGCCAATCCCGGTCTGAGTCATTCCGCCGAACTTTCACAAACACCCTTGCTGGACGGCGAAGATGACGATCAGTCAGGTCTGTTCCCCCAAGGTCAACTGGACAAGGACATGCAACAAGTTGACTTGCGGGATCGCAACTCTTGGCGACTCTTGTTGGATGAGGTCTCCTCGGTTGAACTGTTGGAGACGCAGCTTGTCAACGCAGTCGCACCGTTCGTTTTCAATGCTCGGCTGAAGTCCCTGATGGCAGCGACCCCGGGTGAGGCGAAGCACATTGTGAACGTGTCAGCAGTCGAAGGCCAGTTCTACCGTCGCTACAAAACCACCCGGCATCCGCACACCAATATGGCCAAGGCTGCCCTGAACATGATGACCCGGACCTCGGCCACTGACTACCTGGACGCCGGTATCCATATGAACAGCATTGACACCGGATGGGTCAGTGATGAGGATCCTGTGGAGATTGCCAAACAAAAGACTCAGGAGCACCGGTTCCACCCGCCGCTGGACATCGTTGATGGGGCGGCCCGCATTGTTGACCCCATCATTTCTGGGTCAAACACAGGGATCCACGTGTCTGGATTGTTCCTGAAGGACTATTTGGAGACCGATTGGTGAGGGTCATTTTGACCCCTAGCGAAGTGACGAGTTCGCGCAAGTTTTGCCACCGTTCACCGCACGGGCTCTCCGACGGCCTAGATTAGAGTCTTGTAAGTTCCAGTCGGTTGAAACTCCCCAACGGGGTGGCAAGTCGGTTGGCAGCCAGAGTCGGGCAAAAGGTCCAATTCTGTCAAACCGCAAATGGTCACCCTGATTATTTGCAAATGAAAGATAACGAGAAGCGCAGTGGCAATCACAGGTACAGTCAAGTTCTTTAATTCCGAGAAGGGCTTCGGCTTCATCTCACGCGAAGGCGGAGACGACGTCTTCGTTCACTACTCCAACATCCAGGGTGACGGTTACAAGTCGCTCGACGAGGGTCAAGCCGTCGAATTCGACGTCGCCCCTGGTCGTAAGGGTGAAGAGGCTCAGAACGTTCGCGTCATCTGATCCAATAACACCCCGAGTGTTATTCGAACATTTTTGTTCGTAGGCAAAGGCCGCCAGCCTCGTGTTGGTGGCCTTTGTCGCGCCCAGGCGCTCGACCAATGCAGCCATCGCTATAGGGTCGCACCATGAACAACAAGAAGACCTTGGTTGTGGAGCAACTGGAGGGTGCTGATCCGTACAAGCTGGCTACTGGCCTTATCGTACCTCGGCCGATTGGATGGATTGGCACGCTGTCGGCGGCAGGTGTCCCCAACCTGGCACCCTTCTCATTCTTCAACTGTGTGTCAGGGAATCCGCCAATGTTCGTCTTTTCTGCTGGCCGGTCGGCTCGAAGAGACACGCTGGACAATGTGCGATCCAGTGGCGAATTCACCATCAATATTGTCACCGAAGAAGTGGCCGAGGCCATGAACGCAACGTCAGCTTCATTGGACGCTGACGTCAACGAGTTCGACGTTGCTGGCCTCACCGAAGTTCAGCCAACACAGATCTCTGCGCCGATGGTGGCCGAATGCAAGGCCAACATCGAGTGTGTCGTGACGGATGTAGTCAACATCGGGCACGCGACGGAAGGAAACGCACTGGTCATTGGCGAGGGCATTGTCTTTCACATTGAGGAACAACTTCTGGATGGCACTCGGATCGATCAGGTGGCGCTGCGAGCGATAGGGCGTCATGCAGGCAATAGCTATAGCCGAAGCACCGACCAGTTCGACCTGGCGCGGCCCGAGTGAGTTCTTGCACGATGAGGAGTCGACGATGAAAATAGGTGTACAACTACCCGAGGTCGAGCGCTTCGTTCCCTGGTCGGAGTACCGGGCAATGGCGGTTGCTGCCGAAGAGGGAGGCCTGGATTCGATCTGGATTGGCGACCACTTGCTCTATGAGCATCCTGATGGCCCAAATCGAGGGCCGTGGGAGTGCTGGTCGACCCTGGCTGCTTTGGCCGAAGTTACTGACCGAGTGCAGCTTTCACCCTTTGTTGCCTCCACCAGCTTCCATGCGCCAGCCATGTTGGCCAAGAAGGCAGCCACCATTGATGAGATCTCCGGCGGACGCCTCATCTTGTCTCTCGGGTCTGGCTGGAACCGTCTTGAGTACGATGCCTACGGTTTTGCCTATGACCATCGTGTCAGCCGCTTCGAAGAAGCATTCACCATCATCCGAACCCTGATCCGCACCGGGTCCATTGACTTTGAGGGCAAGTACTACACCCTCAAGGACTGCGAACTGCGGCCAGAGCCACGCCCAGACATGCAGATTCTGGTTGGCTCCAGCGGTCCCCGCATGTTGTCCATCACCACGCCCCATATCGACGCCTGGAACATCTGGTACGCCTCCTACCAGAATGATGTGTCCAAGCTGCCAGCGGAGATCAAGGTAGTTGACGATGCTGCCAGAGCTGTGGGTCGAAAGGGCAAAGAGATTGACAAGACGGCGGCACTTCTTGTCCGCCTCGGATCAGGAGAGCAAGTACGTACCAGTCCGTTCAATGATGATCCTGGCAAGGCCATCGTTGGATCCGAAGCATTGCAAGAATCCCTGCACTCCATGTCGGCCACCGGTATTGATCATGTGCAGCTGGTGCTGGATCCAATCACCATCCAGACAGTTGAGCTTGCCTGCCAGGCGGTTGAAGACTTTCGTTCGTCCAAGCCTTAGGGTGCAGGCATGAGTGCCCCCATCGTCCTGATACACGGATTTGCCACCTCTTCAGCTCGAACCTGGGGTGAGACCGGATGGCTGGACATTCTCGGTGACTCAGGGCGAGAGCTTCTGCCATTGGACATGCCTGGACATGGCACTGCTCCAAATTGTCGCGAGGTTGAGGGGTTTGCCAATCTTGAGCAAGACACGCTGGACAGGTTGCCTGTAGCGCCCGTTGACGCCATCGGGTTTTCGATGGGAGCCAGACTTCTCTTGAGCATGGCTTCCATGCAGCCTCAGCGATTCAATCGAGTGGTGGTAGCCGGTGTTGGGCGCAATCTCTTTGAGTCTGACCCAGGTCGGCGAGATGCCATTGCCGCCGCTATCGCTGGCGAACTCGACCCGGAGAACCCTGAGGCTCGGTTTTTCCATGAACTGGCTGAAGCCCCGGACGTCGACCGCGAATCACTTGTTGCCATGATGGGCTCGGAGCGTCCAGTCTTGAACCGAGACACACTGGCCAAGATCACCTGCCCCGTACTCGTTGTGATCGGAGACAACGATTTTGCTGGGCCCGCTGACCAGCTGGTCGAAGCACTTCCTAATGCCACCCACAAGATCCTGCGCAATGTCGACCACTTCGCCACCCCTAAGGCCTTCTCCTTCATCGATGCCACCTTGGAGTTCTTGGAAGCCTTTCCTCAGTAAGCCTCAGAGGGGTTGCCTCTCGGACCGTAGGGCGGCGAGTGATCGGGCGGCGAGTGATCGGGCGGCGAGTGATAGGGCCAAGCGGGCAGTAATTTGGAGATTTGGAGTGCTTGCCAGGCCGTTGCTTGATTGCGGCTAGGGTTTCGCATGGCCCAGCCACCTCCCGCTGATCTGAAGCGATCCCTCGGGTTGCGGCATGTCTTTGTCCTGAGCACCGGCGGAATGATCAGTTCCGGACTGTTTCTACTGCCCGGACTGGCAGCGGCTAAGGCTGGCCCCGCGGCGGTGCTGGCCTATCTCATCGCTGGGATCCTGGCTATCCCTGCCATGTTGAGCATCGCCGAGTTGAGCACGGCAATGCCGCGGGCCGGTGGTGCGTATTACTTCCTGGCTCGGACCCTTGGACCAGCTGGGGGCACCGTAACCGGTATGGCGACATGGCTGTCCTTGGTTATGAAGGACGCGCTTGCTTTGGTCGGGATGAGCGCCTATTTGGGTATCTTTTTGGACATCCCAGCCAAGCCGACTGCGATTGCGCTAATCGCTGCCTTCACCCTGCTCAATATCGTCGGCTCAAAGTCCAGCGCATCGATCCAGATGCTGCTGGTCTCCTTTGTCCTGCTGGCTATGGCGGCCTTCCTCATCTGGGGCGTACCTCATGTTGGCAGTGGCGCTGGCTCGCTGGACCCCTTCTTTACTGACGGCAGTCACGGCCTGATTGCCGCCATTGGGCTGGTTTTTGTCAGCTACGGGGGTCTGACCAATGTGGCAAGCGTTGCCGAGGAAATCGAAGACCCTTCACGGAACCTGCCGTTGGGCATGATGCTCTCACTTGGGGCCAGCACCCTGATTTATACCGTTGGTGTGCTCATCGTTGTCGCCACTATCCCAGCCGAAGCCCTCCACGAAGACCTCGCCCCGATCCACACTGCAGCCGTTGCCACCATGCCTGCGTTCGGAGCTGGCCTTGTCGTGGCGGCAGCTCTTGCGGCCTTCGCCTCCGCTGCCAATGCCGGGATTCTGGCCGCCGCCCGCTACCCGATGGCCATGAGTCGGGATGGTTTGATGGGGCCGGGTTTCCAGACCCTGAGCCGATTTGGAACTCCAGCCAGGGGAGTGATCTTGACTGGTGTTGGAATGGCCGTTGTTGTTGGACTGTTTGGGGCCGGGGCCATTGCCAAACTGGCTAGCGCATTTGTCCTCCTCACCCTTGGCTTAGTCAATATGGCGGTGATTGTGCTTCGCTCCGCCCATATCAAGTCTTATGCACCTGGGTTCCGAGCCCCATTTTTCCCCTACCTGCAAATCCTCGGTATTGCCATCGCCGTCTATCTGATCGCAAAGCTTGGCTGGTTGCCGATCCTCCTAGTCTCTGCCTGCATAGCGGTTGCCCTCATCTGGTTCAACAAGGTTGGGCGTCACGATGCCCGGCAACCAGTTGGGGCGATTCACCATGTCTTTGAGCGACTTGGACGCTCGGCAGATCGAGGTATTGATCGGGAAATATCTGTGGCGATGCAAAGCCACGGGCTTCGAGCAACGGACGGCTACGCCGGCCTGATTGCTCGAGCCGCGGTCATATCAGTTCCCGCGGGAACCGACATCAGCGAAGCGGCCGCCAGGGCTTCTCAAGTCCTCGGTATTCGAATGGACCTTGATCCTCAACAAGTCAGTAACCGATTCTTGGAGACCGGCTCACTGTGGATCCAGCCCTCAGATACCCA
>VAPK010548362.1_pt1 | contig 11398 bp, 8 predicted proteins | sample 3395031 | NCBI WGS metagenome assembly VAPK01 (sample SAMN08290443, study PRJNA428436) | hydrothermal vent metagenome | isolation source: Deep-sea hydrothermal vent chimney 1 | place: Pacific Ocean: Juan De Fuca Ridge
CCTCTGATTAACAGTCAGATGCTCTAACCAACTGAGCTATGGAGGCGTGTTTTTCTCTGAATGAGGGCGCAAAGATAGAGAATAATTTTTATTAGCAAATATTTTTAAATTTTTTTTTCGGCTTTCGGGCTGAATCTATTCATTTGATAAGTTGTTTAAAAAAAAAATTCCAACGTCCCGGTTTTAATCGGATTTCTCCTACTTTTAGATGTTTATTCCGCTAAATATAAATTGTTGAAAAACAAGCAGATAATATATCAGGAAATTGCTATCCCTTTTTTGTTGATGTTGGGAATGATTTGCTCTTCTTCCGTTTTTGCGCAGAACCATTTGTTGAACAACGTTAAGATCAGTGTTACATTTTCTTCTGCTCCCAATACTATCAACCCAAAATTTACTTATCTGAAATACAACAAAGCCTTTGTACTTGTCTTACAGGCTGATGATGCCACAACCGATATTTATAACAAAGTTTTTCCGTTTTTCGCCGGTAAAGAGGGTAATGCCGGCCTTTTTATGACCGATGGTACCGGAAACAAAGTACCTTTTTCTATGGAGCTCAACTATTTTACCTTGAAGGCAAGAAAAGATGTTCACGAAACAGATACGACAAATTACCTCAGCTGGAAGAAAATAAACGACCTCTGGCAAAATGGCTACAGTGTTGACAACCGTGGATTTGCTGATCCGGCTTATGGCTCTGCACAGGATTATCAGGTACAGCGCAACGTAAGTTATACCATAAAAATGACAGCCCCTTTTACCAAAGGGGGTATTACCATGGACACTTACGTACTGCCGCCGAATGGTACTGACCAAATGTTCCCTGCCCGTAATGTCGGATTTATTGCTTTTTTCAAAAATCCCTCCCTCGACCTTATCGTTAACCCAATAGTCCTTGAATCAATCAATCAGCTCTTTTACCCTCCCCGTCTTTTTTTACGTAACCGGGTTGCTAATACTTTGTTTGGTGATGTGCAAGTCATGGCTTTACAGAGTAATAACAGTCATCACTGGATGGGCGTTTATAACTTCCGTAAATTTGGTATTTCGCCGGATATCTCTTTTGCTTCTTTTAAAAGCCAGATGGAACAAGTTGCTGCTGCTTACGGAAAGAATGGAGCCGACAATATCTGGGTGGCCGGCGATCAGGAGGTGTTTGAATACTTTTTGCTGAAAGAAAAGGTTCTGCTGCTTAAAAGTACACAGGGCAATGTTACACAAATTAGTTTCGTGGGAAACAAGATCCCGGGAAATATGCACTGGTATGCACTTACGCTGATGGTTACCGGCAACCAGCCCATTACCAATGTTTTGGTACAAGGGGCAAAGACGTCATCGCAGGTTATCCATGGCGATACTGCGTTAATTAATTTCTCCTGGAACGGACGCATTATCGAACCTGAAGAACAGGTAGCAGCAAGATATATTCAGCTGGCAAAAAATGACCCCAGTGCTGCCAATTGTCTTATTGCTTCCGATTATGTGGATGCCATTCAAGATCCCGATACGCTCATAAAGTATCACAATGAACTATGTGCACAGAACTTTTCTTCATTGAATGTTTATTGCAGTTATCATTTTACAGTCCCTGACGTTACCATTTGTCTGGGAGACACGGCTCTGCTGAAAGCCCCTGATGGTATGAAACATTATCTCTGGAATACCGGTGATACCGTTCAAAGCATCCGGGTTTCTCCGCCAAAAAACACCCAATACTGGGTTGAAGTGACTTCCCCGGATAACAAAACCGGACGCGATACTACTACTGTATTTGTAGATCCGATTCCTGTCTTTGAACATTCTTCTGATACAGTGATTACCCAGCCGGGAGCCGACACGCTGCTTTGGGTTTCGAGTGGTTATCCCGATTATTTGTGGAGTACGGGGGCTACCGACACTTCTATTCTGGTAAACCCGGTACGTAACACACGCTACTCTGTAAAAGTTACCAGTGCCAACGGTTGTAGTACGACACAAAATTTTCTTGTTGCACCCTATTATAATTATAATATTGATTTTAAATATGATACGGCTTGCTTTGGGGATAGTACGACACTCATAAATATATCCACAGGCAAAGATAGCCTGTTGCAGGTTTCGTGGGATCTAAATATGGATGGGAAATTTGATAATGCCACCGGTGATACGGTTACTTATGCTTTCCCAAAATCGCAACTCTGGCTTGTGGGTATGCGGCTCTCTTATAAATCAGGGAATATTCTGACAAAGGTTCATCAGGTTCCGGTGGGCGACAAGCCTGTGGTTGACTTTTCATACCGTGGTCTTTGTTCTTCGGTAGGCAATACGCTTTTCACCGACAGCACTACACTGGCCTTCGGCAAAATAACCACACGATATTGGGAATATGGCGATAGCCGTTCCGAATACCGGCCCAACATCTATGCTTACCATCAATACTATCCGGGCAATTACACTGCAACGCTGGTTGTGGGCACCTCTTATGGCTGTGTCGATTCATTATCAAAATCTTTTTCTATTTATGGTTCGCCTGATATTGTGGTTCAACGAAAAGATAGCTCGCAGGTTTATAATAACGATTCGGTAAAATTCAACAAAGGCGATAGTACCTATGTTCAGGTTAAAAACCCGTCGGACTACGACTCCATCATCTGGCCGCCACACATTCTGTCTCCTGATTATTATGTGAAAGCATCGGGAGAATATACTGTACAAGCTTATATAAATGTCTGCCCGGGAACAACGGTATTTTACGGAGTTGCCGTCGGCGGTAGCGCACCCATAACGTCAGCTCATGCCATGCCATTTTTCACACCCAACGGGGATGGGTATAACGACAAATGGGTGGTGAACAACAAGGATATAGCCAGTCCGTTTAAGCTGCGTATATACAACCGTGCCGGTAGCCTGGTCTATTCGTCAGAAAATTACAACAACGACTGGACAGGTGAATATAATGGAAACCCGCTACCACAGGGGACATATTATTATGTGATCATTGACAAAGCAGGTAAGAAATATACAGGAGCGTTAAGCATCATTCGCTGATGAAGAAGAAACTGACATATATCCTTTTTCTGTTCCTGCTTTTTGGTGGCGGGCTGGTTGCACAGCAGGCTCCGCTCACCACGCAATACCTTTTCAATCCGTATGCGCTAAACCAGTCCATGGCCGGTTATTTTGATTATCCTGAATTTTACCTGAATTATCGTCGTGAATGGACAAACATTTCCAATGGCCCCCGGACGGTACGCCTGAATGGGTTTGGAAGTATTTATAAAGACAAAATGTGGCTCGGTGGTGAGGTTTATATGGATAGAACAGGTGTTATTTCACAGTTTAAAGCGAGTATCAGCTATTCCTATATTTTGAAAACGGGAGCAGATCAGCGTGTTTTCTTTGGCGTGTGGGGGAACTTTTTTCAAAATTCAGTCAGCCTCTCCGATATGACGGGTATCGACCCTAACGACCCGTTGCTAAATGGCGGTAGCAAAGTGAACGGAACCTCTTTCAACGCGGGATTTGGTATTGACTATAACTGGCTGGGGTTAAATGTGGGCTTCGCCATGCCCAATACACTGACGGACAACAATTTTTATAAAAATTCTAATAAGTTGGATTTCAGAATGCAGCGGGAATTTCTTTTCCATATTTCTTATCTTTTCTACCTAACCGATGATTGGCAGCTTCAGCCTTTTGCCGTTTACCGGAAAACAAAAAATATGCCCGGCAATTTTGAAATTTCAGCCATGACCATTTACCGGAAACAAGTTTGGGCCGGACTGCTTTATCGCAATACGGGAGCGGTGGCTGTGAATATTGGCGGATACATTCGTTACGGTCTTGCCCTGAATTATTCATTTGAATTTGGGACAGGCGGGATAAACCGGGGCAGCGGAGTTACGCACGAAATCACACTCTCTTTCCGCTTTGGCCAGCAGGGAAGAAATTATTTTGAGAATAAAAACGGAGAGTCTTTTGGCCGTAACCGGAAACGACCTGACTACCGGAAACATATTCCCCATATTATTGATTACAGATAGACGTTTTGATGAAAAGATATCGCGAGATAATGCTGATATTTATCAGCCTGTTTTTTGGTGGAGTAACAAATTTATTCGGACAGCAGTCCCTCCCTCCAGGCGTAGATTCGGTAGTGGTGACTTTTAAAACCCCTCCGGTAGTAATCGTACAAAAGGCTCCACTCAAATATAACAAAGCTTTCGCCATGAGCTTCCAGATGGATGATGCGCTAAGTGATATCTTTGAGAAGGTTTATCCGGTGTTTCATGGAAACGGTATAACGCCGGGACTGACCTATACTGATGGATGTGGTAATCCTGTTACCTTCAAGATGTCTTCGGGGGTATATATCTTCAGCAGCAATAACAATTCTGATATTTTGGATCCCGACGATCCGTATCATGACCAGAGCAAACTCACCTGGCCGCAATTAGATACCCTGTATAAAAGCCACTGGGGAATTGAAAATCACGGTCTTTTCGACAATCCTGATGTCAGCTCTCCTGAAAAAATCGAATATGCTTTCCAGCGAACCGAAAGCTATGCCCGGCGTAAAATCTCGGATTCCATTATCTTTAAAAGTTTTATTATCCCCAATGGTGTAGAAATTTATGCTTCTTATCTTTCTAAAAATCACTATCATGCGGCAATAAATCAGGGAAAGGATAGCAAATGGATAGGTTATGGAAAAATAGGATTCGATGTGGAAAGCGATACCATAAATTGGTTAAAATCCACAAAGTTGAACCGCTGGTTTTTATACCGTGACTTTAAAAGTTCGGCAGATAGTTTGTACCAGGCCAGTAAAAAAGGGGTTCATAAGTGGCTTCTTTCGGGTATGCACGACCTGCCTGGACCCTTTATCAAGGAGTTAAAAGAAATTTACGATACTTACGGAGAACCGGGTCTTGATGATATCCTGCTGGCTCCGGATGATGAGATTCTGGATTACCTTGCGGTAAAGCAGGCAACACAACTGCATGAAACAATCAGAGGAAACAGGTTGACCATAACTTTTTCCGGATCAATACCTTCTGACAGAATGTATTATGCATTATCGTTGAATGTTTTTGCTCATCAGCCCATAGAAGGAATTCAGGTTTTTGGAGGTAAGAAGTATAGTTTTCGTGGTGTTGGAAAAGACACTGCTCTCATCAATCTTTCGTGGGATGGCCGCTATTATTACCCCACGGAAATACTGGCCGATTCGTTTACCGACCTTGCCATGACAACAGGCTCTGAGTGGAAAGCACTGGTAGCTATGGATTATGTGGAAAAGCTTCCTCCCGGTGAAAAGAAGATCCGGTTACAGGATTCCCTGTGCTCATTGGATCAGTCAGGATGGACAGCCGGCTATGATGCCGGATTCTGCAACCTTGTTCACCTTGGCCCGGATACTACTATTTGCCCTGGCGAAAATCTTGTTCTGTCAGGGCCGGAAAATATGGCGGTTTACAACTGGTACCGAAACGGCAAAGCTTTCAGCACCACCTCTGCGGTAACCGTTTTTCCGGACTCAGCCACAGCTTATGCTTTGTTGGTCAAAGACAAATCGGGGAATGAGATGGGGGATACCATAAATGTCTCGGTTTTTCATGTTCCGAAGATTCAGCTTGGTGTGGATACCAGCCTATGTGCCGGGAGCAATGTTTCACTCAAGACGCCAAGTGGTAATTACACCTATCACTGGAGTACCGGTGATACGATTTCTTCCATAACCATTTCTCCGGTTTCCGATACGATGGTCGCTGTAACCGTTCATACAACAGAAGGTTGCCAGGTCTCAGATTCTATAAATATAACATACAGCCTTCCGCCTGTCATTACCATTCCGCAGGATAGTTCAACGCACTGTTTTGGAGACAGTGTTTTCCTGACTGCTACCGCAGAGGGTTCCGGTATTTCTTATCAATGGGATACGGGTGACTCAACGGATACCATTGTTGTAAAGCCTTTAACGCCCGACACAACTTTTACGTATTCTGTAAAAGCCACTTCAGCGGAAGGATGTACTACCACGGACACGGCACATATTTTTGTTTTACCTGAGGTTGCTGTAAAGATGGATACAAATAATTACGAAACCTGTAATGGACGCCCCGTAACTATTTCCAGCTCTGCGGTTCAGGGTGATTTTACTTCTTATATCTGGACTTTTGATGGAAAATCTTCCGTAACAGAAACAAATTCGTACATCATACCGGCTCCGGGCACTTCTAATTGGATTCAGGTTGTTGCTACGGACCGTTCCGGTTGTTCTGCCACCGACAGTACCTATTTGAACACCATTGACTATCCTCAAATTATTATTCCCGGCGACACCGGCGTCTGTTCAGGCGATAGTTTACATCTTTCCGGAAGGGGAGGCCCCCTTTTTTACTGGCTTTATGGCGCCGATACCTTATCAAAGGATTCTGTTTTAAATGTCCGGCCTTCGCAAGCGACAACATACTATGCCATAAGTGGTTTCGATACGCTTTGTATGCGTAGTGACAGTCTGACGGTTTCTCTTATTCCGCTTCCGAAAACGAGAATTGTCAGGGACAACACGCCTGTTTGTATGAATACGCCCCTGATGCTGACGGCTACCGGCGCCGACCGGTATCTTTGGATGCCGGGCAATGTGCCGGGAGATACGTTTTCTATAAAACCGGCAGACACGCTTGTTGTTTATCTGATCGGCACGAGTAAAGAAGGATGTGTTGCAAAAGACAGCCTTACGCTTTCTCCGGCAGCATTACCCCAGACTCATTTTTCCGGTTTAATGCCCTCTTATTGCGAAAATGATCCGGTGGTAACTTTGACAGGAGAACCGGAGGGCGGTATCTTTTCGGGCGATGGGATGAGTGGAGCTGTTTTTTCTCCGGAATTGGCCGGCCCCGGAAACCATACTGTTTTTTATAGTTACACCTCTTCGACAGGCTGTGTGGGGAAATTTGGTAAAGAGACTTTTGTTTACGGACCTGTTCCTGCCATTAGCATCCGACCGCCAGATACCACATTACAACCCGGTGGCTTTGTTCGTTACGATGCCGGTCCGGGCTTCGATGCTTACTATTGGACTACCGGTGACGTTACCCGGAAAATCAGGGTAAACTACGACGACTATCCACCCGGAACAGATACCATTCGTGTTGTTGGCGTTACGGGTGGATGTTCCAGCGTGGACAGTGCCTACATCACTTTTGGTATTTCCACGGGAATTACCAATAACCATGTGGAACCGCTGACTATGTATCCCAATCCGGCTCATACTGCTGTTGCTGTTTCTTTTCGTGGTGATGGAAAGCCTTTTGCCATTGAAATCTTTGATGTTTTGGGTAAAAGAATTTATGTTGATCAGCATACAGGCTGTTCCGGAAATTGTTCTGTGAAACTGGATGTCTCTCATCTAAAACCAGGAATTTATTATGTCTGGTTGTACAATGAGGCTAAGTCATATTTTTCAAAAATGGTAGTTCAATAAAAATTCTAATCTTTGCAAAAAAATTAAATTAAACAGATGAAAATAATAGGAATAGGAAATGCCCTCGTGGACGTGTTAACGCAACTGGAGGATGATAATTTATTGAAAGAGCTGGAACTTCCCCGCGGGAGTATGCAGTTGGTCGATGCGGCACGTGCAGCACAGATTCAGGAAAAAAGTAAAGATCTGAAAAAGCAGATGGCTTCCGGTGGCTCAGCGGCCAATACCATCCACGGACTGGCTCAGCTGGGCATGGAAACTGCTTTTATCGGTAATGTTGGAAAAGATGAAACCGGAAAATTCTTCGAAGAAGATTTGAAAAATAGTGGAATAAAACCGGTGTTGTTTTACTCCGATTCCGCTTCTGGCATTGCCAACGGCATGATATCGACCGATGGTGAACGAACTTTCGGAACTTTTCTCGGCGCTGCACTGGAACTTTCGGCAAACATGCTTTCCAAAAGCAATTTTGAAGGCTACGACATTCTACATGTGGAAGGCTATCTTGTGCAGAACCACGAACTGCTCGAAACTATTTTGAAACTGGCCAAGGAAGCCGGGTTAAAGGTCTCTTTAGACCTCAATAGTTATAATGTGGTAGAGGAAAATATTGATTTTCTGCATGACATGGTGAAAAATTACGTGGACATCGTTTTTGCCAACGAGGAAGAAGCCAAAGCCTTTACCGGCAAAGAACCGGAAGAAGCGCTGAGCGATATTGCCACCATGACGGATATTGCCGTGGTGAAAATCGGAAGCAAAGGCTCCATGGTAAAACAGGGAGAAACGACAACTTTCATTTTGCCCATCAAAGCGCATTCGGTGGATACTACCGGTGCCGGCGACCTGTACGCTTCCGGGTTCCTTTACGGATTGGTCAATAACCTTGGCTTTGAAAAGGCAGGCTATATTGGCTCTTTACTCTCCGGCACGGTCATTGAAGTGGTCGGCGCCAAGTTTGGTGAGGACAAATGGCAGGAAATCAGGGAGAAAGTAAAAGAAATGTAAGAGAAAGAAAATCAGGTAATTGACATTGAGAAAGGGTAGTTTTGTTGTTGCAGGGTTGCTCGTTGCTGTTATAATTTAGGTTGTTTGTGGCGATAATGAAAGCATCCCCAAACTGCGTACAATAGAAAAGAGATGGTTAAACTATAAACTCAGGGAAATTGTCGGATGTTACCACATAAAATTCTAAATTGGGGAAGCCGGGTTGCCTGATTTTTTTTATGAAAGGGAATGACAGAATAGAGCCGGTGGAATAACCTTTATCCAAAAAACAAGCTGTCGATGGAAAAACCAATGAGAAATATCTTGTGCAAGAAATTGGACATCAGGGTTTCACCACCTTTGTATTTTATTATTGCCATTTACCTTTTTGTTTACCATTCGACAGCATAGGTTACAAAGGATCAATCCACGATAAATAATTATCTGGTGTAATCACCTGAAATGAACTGTCGGGATAATTATGCTTCCATTGTGTTGGCGTTTTTGTCTTTTTTGTGGTATTCCATTTGAATTCACAGGCACACAAATTACCATCTCTCTCTTCAATCCAATCAATTTCCTGTTGTTGATAGGTTCTCCAAAAGTAATTGTTAACTGACAATTTGTTGTTAGCCTGATATTTCATTCTCTCCGAAATAATATAGTTTTCCCAAAGTTGCCCGATATCATTTCTGAAGGCAACGGGATTAAAATTGTTTATAATGACATTGCGAATACCATTGTCATAAAAATACCATTTTTTTGATTTACTGATTTCGCTTCTTAAATTTCTGTTAAAACCGCTAAGATTGAAAATGATAAATACCTTTGATAATAAATCAAGATATTTTCCCACAGTATTTTTACTCATTCCCAACTGTTTTCCAAGTTCCTCAAGCGAAACCAAATTTCCCACCTGAAAAGCAAGTAGTTTCAATAGATTAAAAATTTTTGAAGCATTTTTAATGCCATCCAAAACCAAAATATCTTTTAGCAAATAGGAGTTTATCAGCTCTTTTAAATACAATTCTTTTTCATTATTACTTTCGAAATGAATCAGTTCAGGATAACAGCCGTAAATCATTCTGTTTTCGAGGTTTGCTTTTGTTTGCACAAGATTTTCTACCGAAGCGAATTCCGATTGCGCAAAAGGAAAAAGGTAAAAAGTTTTTTTTCTTCCTGTAAGCGGCTCACCCGTTTTATTGTTTAAATCAAACGAGGATGAGCCCGTGGCGATAAAGGTAACTCCTTTTATAGTATCAACCATTAACTTTAAAACCCAACCGATGTCCACAATATTCTGTGCCTCATCAATGATTACATACTTGCTTTTCCCAATAAGACGCTTATAATTTTCAATGTTTCTCTCTTTCAATATTTCTTTAACGGCCATCTCCTCACCATTTAACATCAGGAAATCGGTTTTGGTTTTGTTTTCAATGAGTTTATTAAGGAACATGGTTTTGCCAACCCTTCTTGTACCCATTAACACAAGCACCTTATTTTGGTTTAAGCTGTTTAAAAAAGAGGGTGTAATAGCTCTTTCGATATAGTTGTCCATTATTTTTTTTACAAAGATAGGCATTATTCTTTTCAATTGACGGTATTTATATGAATACCGTCAGTTCATTGACGCAATTCATATAAATTCCGTCAGTTGACTGACGGAATTACAGAACAACTTCCTTTTTCTTCTTTTTTAGTGTTTATTAAAACAGATATTTACATTCATTGTATCCAAAACTCAGGGTTGGGTCACTATCCCCGATCTGGTGGGTCAATATGACTGAAATATCCAAATATTTGCAGATGCCAAATAAAGTACTTATTTTTGTACTTATTTAATAACATAAAATCGAAAAACAATGATTGCTGTAAATTTTACAGAGTTCAGGACTAGATTAAAAAAATTCCTTGACAACGTTGAGAACAACCATGAAACATTAATAATTAAAAGAAAATCCGGAAAAGGTGCTGTTATGATTTCATTGGATGAATATAACTCAATTATGGAAACAGTTCATTTACTTAGCTCTAAAGCAAATGCTGACAGACTTTATGAGTCAATTCGGCAAATGAGAAATGGAGAAACAGTAAAGCATGATTTAATTGAGGAATAATGAAAATAACTTTTTCAAAAAATTCATGGGAAGATTACATTTCATGGCAGAAAGAAGATAAAAAAATATTGACGCGAATTAACCAATTGATTAAAGATATTCAGCGAACTCCTTTTCAGGGAATTGGTAATCCGGAACCATTGAAATATGATTTATCGGGGTTTTGGTCAAGACGTATTGACAGAGAACCCCGACTTGTTTATCGGGTTTTCGATTATGAAATATTAATTTATAGTTGTAAATATCACTATGACAAATAAATTACTCAGCGTAATAAAGGCTCATACTACATGTCATAATGTATTGAAAATAAATCATTTAAACATTATTTGAAGATGGGGGAGTGCTTTATTGTGAAAACAAGGGCTACGATAAGTTGGTATTGCAAAAGAGAGGTTCGGATGAGCGTGAACCTCTCTTTTTTGTTTGAATTGAGCCTGCCTGCCTTCAGCGAATCTTGAAAAATGGGAAATACTTGTCAGCACCTCAAAATATTATTTGACCAAATCAAAGGCCGGATTTTGCTTTTCAGATGATTTTCTTAACTTTACAAGTTTAAAACTAAAACGAAATTACCGGAACTAAAATATACCAGCCCACTTTTTAGCAAAAACGAAAATTGGCAAATGAAAAGCTCACGCATAAATAGAATATTTGTTTTTTGCCAACGCCCGAACAGATAATGACGAAAAACATATAATTTAACAGAATCAAAAACTGAGTTGAATAAATGGAGATAAAAACCCTGAAACCAAGAAAAGCGTTAAACAAAGCTTTTTTGAAAGTAAAACCCAACAGGTCAGAAATCGATAATTTCAAG